>ERZ827469.1189-NODE-1189-length-24364-cov-14.448188_pt1 | contig 24364 bp, 18 predicted proteins | sample MGYA00519917_ERZ827469 | MGnify/ENA primary metagenome ERZ827469 (study PRJEB31778, sample SAMEA3449314) | human gut metagenome | biome: human gut; feature: human-associated habitat; material: faeces | place: United Kingdom | collected 2010/2012 ... | reverse complement strand
GCCGCACCTCGCTCGCCGTATCGGCACTTAGAATTATGCGGTATTGCCATAAAACAAAGCAAAAGGCATGTGCCGCACGGCGAGAATACCATCTCCCGTATGCGGCACATGCCTGTTTCTATTTTGCCGTCAAATAAATCCGTCCATCCACATTGGTTACGGCGTACAGCGCCGGGGCGGTGCTTTGGGCACTGCGCAGACCATCATCGGCCAGATCAGCGTAACGTGCGGTAAAATCATCGGTTACGCCAAACAGCACCAGCCAGGTCACATCATGCTCGCCGATGTTGTAGCCGAGGTCCACATCAGTTTCGCTGCTCTGGGCTTCCACCGCGGTAACAGCGGGGTACAGCTCGTACTGGTAGTACCACATGTTCTGCACGGCCATCGAGTCGTCGGCGCACAGCAGCCAAATGCTGCCATTCTGTGCGCCGTCCATGCGGGTTAGCATGTCTGCAGCGATCTGTTGCTGCTCGGTGCGCCAGTCGGCTTTCGGCAGGCAGAAGAGGGATGCAGCACCGCCCGCTTGCCAGACGCCCCAAAGCGTGCTGCAAACCAGCAGGCAGGGAACAATGGCGGGCACCGCATGCCCGGCCATTCGCGGCAGGCGGTGGGCCGCAGCAAACCCGGCCAGCAGGGCTTCGCCTTCCAGCACGCTGAACCAGCCGAGGAAAAAGCAGCAGAAGTACCGCTCCCAGCTGGCCATCTCCAGTGCCTCATAAGGGCTCATGCCGCAGATGTACACATAGAACAACACGCCCTGATAAAGTGGCCAGTACAAGATCATGCACAGCCCCGGCAGCGCCGTGCGCAGCCCCTGCCACCGCCCCATGGCCCGGATCAGAACGATTAAAAGCAACACCGCGGCCGCAGCGCACAAACAGCCCAGCTTGAAGGTGCTGGCCCCAAACAGCAGCGGATAGCTGCGCAGCCGGGCATAGTAGCGGTCCCACACATCGTAAAAGTAGCGGTCAAAACCGGTGCGGGCCTCTTGCCAGCATTGCAAAAAGTATCCCGGCCCCATGGAGGAAAACTGGTCATCGGCCCGGTGCAGAGCTTTCAGCAGCAGCTTCCAGGCAAGCGGTATGGCAAAGCAGGGCAGCGCAGCGGTAAAGGGCAGCAGGAAGCCGCGCAGGATGCCGCCCTTATCCCGCAGCGCATCCAGCAGGCATTGCAGAAACCAGATGCCCACCACGCACAGCGCGAACACGGTGCCAATCTCTTTTACAGTGGTCAATGCGCCGCACAGGAATGCCAGCGCCAGACCGCGCTGCACGCGGCTGTTAGCAGCACAGGGCAGCAGGATAACACAAAGCGCCGCAGCAAACAGGGCGCCCACCGGGGCATCCATATAAGCAGTCGTATAGGGGGTATCGGGGGCAAACAGCCAAAACAGCGCCGGTGCGGCCAGGCAGGCGCAGACAGTATAAGCGATGCGCGGGCGGCGGGCTGTGACCTGCGGCAGGGCAAACAGGGCAGAAGCCGCCGCAGCCAGCGGCAGCGCAGTGACAAACAGTACATCCGCTTCCCGGTATTGGGCGGCGGGCAGCGCAAACAGGGCGTACAGCCCCGGCAGGCCCTGCGGATATGCCTGATGGGCCAGGCTGCGGGTGGTATCCCACACGGCAAAACGGTGCTGGTAAAATACACTTTTGAAGTAGATACCCCAATGGCTGAATTCATCCCAGGTTTGGAATTCCGGCTGCCGGATGGCGAACACCGCCATCAGCACCCCAGCAGCGCTGCAAAAGGCCAGCACACCCGGGGAGAGCAGCTGGGGCAAAATTTCGTGACGGCGGCGCTGCGCCAGGGTGAGCACAGCCCCCACAAGCAGCAGCTGGACCCCCAGCCAAAGCTGGTTGCAGCTGCCAGCCAGCTGCAGCACTACCATGCAAAAGCACAGCCCGCACAGCGGGGCAAACCCGGCGGGCAGCCGCAGCTTGCAGCAAAGCCAGAACCCCCAGAACAGCAGGCAGGCAAGACCAATGATTTGCGCCAGAATGCTCATAGATGCACCTCAGTTTATTTTTACAGCCAGCACGGCAAAGCGGCTGTTGGTTGTAACGGTGGCAACGCCGCAGGTGGAAAGGGTCAGCAGCTGGTCCCCATATTGGGGCACAACGCCGGTATCGTAAAGCGAAAGTTCCAGAATGGCATCCACGCGCTGCTGCCATTCTTCCTGCGTGGAAGCATCAAAAAAGGAATAGTAGGGCAGCGCATCCGCGCCAAGCTCAGTGCGCAGCACAGCGGCAACCTGCCAGGTGCCTTCTTCGTACAGCGTATCAAACTGAAAGGTAGGGTGGGCGGTGTAAAACGCTTTGTCCGCATAGTTCAGCAGCTGGCTGAACATGCTGCCGCTGGCAGTGTTGTGGCCGTAAATCAGGGCATTGGCCGTTCCGGCGGCGTTTGGCGTGGCAAGGCGGCAGCGCTCATCCAAAAACAGCGTTCCGGCGGTGGAATACAGCCGGTCAAACCCGCGGCGCAGGTAATAACTGTTGTCTGCCTGAACCACAGGGTAGTTAATGTTGGTGCCGTTGATGCACAGCCAGCCTGCAAGGTCGGAATTCTGGGCGTAAAGCTCCTGATACTGAGGCAGAATATCCGCCGCCTGGGCGGCATCCGGGCTTGGATGCGGCGCAGGGGAAGAGTGGACATCACTGTCTGCACTTTCGGCGGCCAGTACATCCACCGTTGCGGCCCGCGGGGTAATGGCAATCGGGGTGGGGGAGGGCTGCTCCGTTGACTCCGCGGTGGTGACCGGGGCTTCCGGCTGGCCGCCGCGGAATACAGTATCCCGCAGGATCAGCCCGGCAGCCAGGCAAAGCACCGCAGCGCCGCAAAGGCGCAACGCCCAGGCCCGGTGCTTTTGGCGCCGCCGCAGCGCCGTGCGTGCAGCAAACGGATACAAGCGGCTGTCCCCCCGCAGGCGAGGAAAACGGCGTGGCATAGAAAAACACCCCCTTGCATAAAATAAGGTAAAAAAAAGGGAAGCCGCGCGGCCTCCCTTTTGGAATGGACGAATAAAATCAGATACGCTTGAGCATAACCAGGCCCGCGGAACAAACCAGAATCAACCCCAGCACAGCAGCCAGGTAAGGCACCGGAAAATCCCCGGTAGCGGGGGTATCCACCTCTTCGGCCTCGCTTTCCGCAGGAGCTTCGGTTACTTCCGTAGTGGGGGCTGCGGTCTGTGCATTGTTCACGGTATCAGCGTCAGCCACGGTGCTGTTTACGGTAATAGGTTCGCTGCGAATATTGCGGGATGAGGATGCCGTGGGTGCGGCAGTTGCGATCGAATCAGCGGAGACGGCCGCATGGCTGCCGCAGGCAACACAGAACAACAGCAGCGCAGCAACGATTACCGCACACAAAAAACGCTTCAACGGCGCAAAACCTCCCTTTTGCATAAAATAATATATCCAATGGGCACAAAAACCATACATACATGCAAAACCGCCGGCAACAGTATCCCTGCGCCAGCATGCTATATAACATCTACATGTTACCACGTTTTACGCCAATGGTCAATATGAAGCGGTTAAAAAGCAGATGGTTCAGACAAAATAAAGCAAAAAACAGCGCAGAAATGCTGAAAATGTATGGCGGAAGCAGTGATTTGCACCGCTGAACCCCCAGAACCCGCCATTTGAAAAACAGCGGCGCAGTGTGGCTTTCCTGAAAGGAAAAACAGAGCCGCAACGCTAAAATCTACTTGACAGCGACAGGAAAAAACGATAAAATATTAAAACTAGTGCGGCTCCCACCGGGCCGCACGACTTTTTAATTGCTAAGGAGACATTGACAATGGCCAAAGAAGTTGTTGTTACCCATGAGGGTTATAAAAAGCTGGAAGAAGAACTGGACACCCTGAAAACTGTCAAGCGTTCCGAGATTGCTGAAAAGATCAAGGTTGCCCGTGGTTACGGTGACCTTTCTGAGAACGCGGAATACGATGCCGCCAAGGAAGAGCAGGCTGTGGTTGAAGCCCGCATTGCTGACCTGGAAGCTACCCTGAAGGTTGCCCGCATCATGGACGACAGTGACCTGAGCCTGGATACCGTTTCTATCGGTATGCATGTGCGCATCCTGGCAGAGGGCGATGAGCCGGACGAAGCTGAAGAGTATGATATCACCGGTTCTACCGAAGCCGACATCGACCAGGGCCGCATCAGCGATGAAAGTCCGGTCGGCGCTGCCCTCATCGGCCACAAGACTGGCGATAAGGTTGACGTTACCCTGCCCAACGGCAATATTTTGGAATACACCATTCTGGGTGTCAGCCGCAGCCGCTGATCACCCCCGGATATAAAAACAGGAAAGGAACCTGCGCCATGGAACAGAACAAGCAGTCCGCCCCCCAGAACGCCGCATCGGAAGCGGCAGTACGGCGTCAGAAGCTGGCCGACCTCAAGGCCGCCGGCCACGACCCGTTTACCATCACCAAATGCAAGCAGGATGCTTTCTCTGCTGATTTGAAAGAAGAATATAAAGATTTGCCCGCTGAGGAAGATACCGGCCGTATGGTCAGCCTGGCTGGCCGTATGATGTCCAAGCGCGTTATGGGCAAGGCCAGCTTTGCCCACCTGCGCGATGCGAAAGGTGATATCCAAATCTTCGTCAAGCGTGATCTGCTGGGCGATGAAGCATACGCCGCATTCAAAAAGATGGATGTGGGCGATATCATTGCCTGCACCGGCGAAGTGTTCCGCACCAAAATGGGCGAACTGAGCGTGCGCGTGCATGAGCTGACCTTGGTTTCCAAGAGTCTGCTGCCTCTGCCCGAAAAGTTCCATGGCCTGACTGACCGTGAAGCCCGCTACCGCCAGCGCTATGTTGACCTGATCGTCAACCCCGAAGTCAAGGATACTTTTGTCAAGCGCAGCCAGATCCTGAAAGAGATCCGCGCTTACCTGGACGAAAAGGGCTTTTTGGAGGTCGATACCCCCATCCTGACCCCGTTTGAAATCGGCGCTTCTGCCCGTCCTTTCTATACCCATCACAATACGCTGGATATGGATATGGTGCTGCGCATCGAGACAGAACTTTACCTCAAGCGCCTGATCGTGGGTGGCATGGACCGTGTATATGAGGTTGGCCGTATCTTCCGCAACGAGGGTATGGACCCCAAGCATAACCCCGAATTCACCACCATTGAGCTGTATCAGGCATTCACTGATTTCCACGGCATGATGGATCTGGTGGAAGAGCTCTACAAACGCCTGGCTCTCAAGGTCTGCGGCAGCATGGAGATCACCTACCAGGGCAAGCAGATCGACTTGGGCCACTGGGAGCGCCTGACCATGGTGGAGGCCGTCAAGAAGTATTCCGGTGTTGATTTCAATGACTGGAAAACCGATGAGGATGCCATCACCACTGCTAAGGAGCACCATGTGGAGCTGCCCGAAGTTCCGACCAAGGGTGCGATCCTGGCAGAGTTCTTTGATGCATTTGTTGAAGATAAGCTCATCCAGCCTACTTTTATCTATGATTATCCTGTCGAAATCAGCCCGCTGGCCAAGCGCAAGCCCGATGACCCGGCGTTTACTGAGCGGTTTGAGTATTTCATTGACTGCACCGAGTATGGCAACGCATTCAGCGAGTTGAATGACCCCATCGACCAGAAAGCACGTTTTGAGCGCCAGGTTGCTGAGCGCAAGGCCATCGAGCCCAACTGCAAAGCCCAGGTTGATTACGACTATGTTACCGCTTTGGAATACGGCCTGCCCCCCACGGGCGGCCTCGGCTTCGGCGTTGACCGTCTCGTCATGCTCCTGACCGACAGCGCCTCCATCCGCGATGTTCTGCTGTTCCCGACGATGAAGCCCATCGACTAAAAAGCATTGATTCCACGCCTTTTATCAACCCGGTTTGGCGGATTTGACACCACATTGACACCAAACTTGTGCAGAAAAGGCTTTACAAGAAAGCAGAGAGTTATCCTCTTACGGATGACTCTCTGCTTTTTTTGTTTATGTAGTTGTGCATTTCTGCGCGGAAGTAATGAGGTGATACCATTCACAGCTTTTACATTCCGGCAGGTCGCCGCAGGCAGGAACGCCGGTATCCGGGTCATCGGGGCAATTATAATAGTCATATTTCCAGTTCATTTGAAATCCCTTCAACTTAAAAAGTGCATTATAAAATTGCCTACGCTCACTCGGCTGTTATCTCTGTCTGATGGTGGCTTACTCGACTGGTTCCATCTTCTTCATACAATCACCGCAAAGGATGTTCACGGTTTTGGTGGCTCTTACGCTCTGGCGGCAGCAGGGGCAAACATATTTGCGGGTGCTGCTGGGCTTCTTGGTTTTGGTTGCGGTTCCATTGCCCGTTCCTTTGGGCAGCGTTCCGATTACATCCCACAGGCTGACCGCCTCGCACATTTGCAGGTCTTGCCAGCCCTGTTCATCGATGAAGTCCAGCAGCGGAAGTCCGGGGCTGGTAATCGTCCATCCGTATTTTGGGTGCTTCTCAACGTAAAGCCCGTGACTTTCGGCAATCTCCTTATACTTCCGGTTGTGGTAAAAGTTCCCGGAACCGCTGGTATCCTTAATACCTTTTTCTGCTGCAAAACAATGACACATCTCATGCAAAAGAGTACTGCACGTTTCCTCTATTGGGCGGCTAAGCGTGGCGCTGCTGATGTTGATTTCATACCGCCGCTCGTCTCCTGCCTGCCAAACCTTACTGCAAGTGAAATGCCCATAAGCGCCCACGGTCTTTTTTAGGCTGATGACAACTTCGGGCAGTTCCCCATTGAAAAATCTGGCGTTCAGCAGGCGATACATTTTTTCAAGCTGTCCTGCAACGCGGCTGGTTTTGACGGTCTTTTTCATTTTGAAAACCTCTCTTTCAAAGTTCACTTTTAATCGCCTTTGGCGGGGGTGGGAATTATTGGCCCCAACCGGCGACCAAAAAGAGAGGCAAATAGAGGCTGTGGCAAGGGGAACGTGGAATACCGAAGCCGAGCGAGGATATGCCGCGAAAGCCCCTTGCCTAAAGCCGAGAGTTGCCCATAATACTGGGCGCGGTTGGGACAATCCCCCGTCGTTCCCCTGTTTGTGCCGGAAAACGGCGCAAAGTCCAAACCTTCATTAAAAAGCCCAAAAGTTTGAACTTTTGGTGCGCAGAAACGGCCCCGCATAAAACAGGTATTTGGGCCGCGTCAAAACTTATGTTCAAAAGGAGCGTACAAAATGGCCTATTATGGCTACATCAGAGTGTCAACCAAAGGACAGGTGCCCGGAACCTCTTTGGCCGAGCAGGAGCAGCAGATAAAGGAGCGCTATCCTACTGCGATTATTGTAAAAGAGGCGGCTTCCGGCGCTCACGAACGGCAGGTATTCGATAACCTGTGCAAATCCTTACAGGCAGGTGATACTTTGGTGGTCTGCAAAATGGATAGGTTTTGCAGGTCAGCAAAGGAAGGTTTGCAGTATGTGGATTTGCTGCGGGATAAAGGTGTTGCCGTCCACATTCTCAATATGGGCCTGTTGGACAACTCCCCTATGGGGCGGCTTGTGGCAACGATGCTGCTTGCTTTTGCTGAATTTGAAAGAGCGCAGATAATCGAGCGCACTCAGAGTGGCCGACAGGCAGCAATGGCAAAACCGGGTTTCCGGGATGGACGCCCGCAAAAATTCACGGCGTTGCAGGTGGAACACGCACTTGGGTTACTAAGTGAGTATAGTTATAAACAGGTAGAGGCCATGACAGGCATTTCCAGAAGCACCCTGCAAAGGGCTAAGAAGAAAGTTGAGGTACAACAATGAAAATTACTATCAAACTGTCCGAAACAAACAATGCACTGCTCAACCGCGTGGTCAAGGAAGAAAAGGTGGACGCAAGCGAGTTCGCCAACAACGCTTTCCTTGACAAGTTCCTGCCGGTATCGGAAAAACTGGGGATTGAAGCAGGCTTCATCCTTCAGGAGCATGAAGTCGGAACGCTGGATGCGTGGCTCGTTAAGCAGTGCATCTCCCGTGGAATCCGTTGGCTGGGGAAACATCCTATCCGTGACTGCGCCATTCTGAAACAGATTCTTGTACGCTTCCCGTTTAGCGCGAAAGACAACGGGAAAATTTCAACCTGCAACGAATGTGTGCAGTCGGATATGGATAGTGTGGTTGCACTGCTGAAAGAGCGTGTCCCCGGTTATGTCCCCTCTAAGGACGAATATAACGGGCTGGTGGAAGATGTTCTTGCAAATTGGGAGTACATCTGGAACGAAGCCATCGTGTACAATGTGCTGGCCACGATTGTATACACCAACGAGCCGAAAAAAGATTTTGACTGGTATGACGGTCTGAAATTGCTGCATCTCATTGATTTTGCAGCATGGCAGCAGTGGTGTGATGCGTGATGGTGCATCACGGCAGACGGCTGCAAACCCAAGGGGGCAAGAACGGCGAAAAGTCGTTCTGATGGGGGCCGCAGCCCCCACTGACGGCAAGCGGGTCTTGTCGGCAGCGGGGAGTCCAGAGGGGTCACGCCCCTTTGGCAAGGTAAGCCCGCAAGGGCGGTGGGAGTTTCCGCAGAAACTACCATACCTTGTATGACACAGCAGACGGAGGCTAAATGCGCTGCCTGATTTTGCAGTGCATTTTAAGCCGCAATCGGATGGGGCATGAATCCCCGCCGAGAAAGGAGAGATTATGATGGCGTGTGCCATGAAGTTTAGCGTGGGCGCAGTCCGCAATCAACTTCGCCACAACCGGCGAACAATCGAACATTCGAGCAACCGGGACATTGACCCGGAGCGGCTGGAACATGACTATGTTCTGTCGCCAGACCGGGGCATGACCGAGTACGACTATTTTTTGCAGCGCAAATCGGAACTGTACTGCTACAACCGTGACGATGTAAAAGTTATGGTTGGCTGGATAGTGACAGCCCCGCAAGGTTTAGACCCTGCCCGCTATGATGACTTTTTCTGTGCTTCATACGATTTCTTAGAAAATCGTTATGGCAAGGAAAATGTCGTGCAAGCCATCGTCCACGATGACGAGGGCGGCCAGCCGCATTTGCATTTCTGCTTTATCCCTGTTGAGGAAGACCCGAAGCACGAACAGGGCTATAAAATCTGTGCGAACGATGTGCTTGACCGCCGCGAACTGCGCAATTTTCATCCTGACCTGCAACGCTATCTGGATGAACACGGTCTGGAAGATGCCCACGTTATGACCGGCGTAACAAAGCGGCAGGGGGGCAACCGCACTGTCGCGCAGCTGAAAGTCGAACGCGAACAGGAATATCAGCAGGAAGTAGAGCGTCCCGCACTATATTTTGGAGAATCCAAAATTGAACAAGGACTTCACTTTTAAGGAACGGCCATGAAACAGATTGTATGGATTATCAACTGCTATCTATATGGCGCAACACTGATTCTGCTGGCTGTGCTGGCACTGCTGGTGTATCTGCGCGGGCAGGCTAATCATCTGCCTAATCCGTTCGCCCGCAGAAACATCGTCTATCGCCCCAAAGAAAAGGCGCAGGGCGTGTTGCTGGGCAAAAAATTTGGTCTGATGGCTTACTCCCCCGAACAGGACGAGGGGCACATCCTCGTAATGGGGCCATCCGGCACAGGCAAGACAAGTGCCCTACTGATTCCGACTTTGCGGAGTTGGCAGGGCACGGCTCTTGTTGTTGACATATCCGGCGACATATCAGCTAATGTGCATACAGAAAACAAAATTATTTTTGACCCTACGGCGGCGGATTGTATTCCGTATGATGTGTTTGCGTCCATTGATGCGGCCCCGGATGACACCGAGCGGCAGGAGCGCTTGGAGCAGCTGGCCTATCTGCTGCTGCCGGACAAGGCCAACGACAGCGAGGCGGGAGTATTTTTCACCAAAAACGGGCGCAAGATGATAACGGCAGCCCTTATCTGCTACTATGGCATGGGCTGGGGCTTTATCGAAATCTGCGAGTTTTTCCTCGGCCATGATTGGCGCTCCCTGCTGAACGATATTGCCAAACAGGAAAACACCGCAGCCAACGCATATATTAGTTCCTTTGCCGGGGCCAGTGAGCAAAATACCGCAGGCTGCAAGCAGAGTGCAGATGACGCGCTCAAACTATTTGCAACGAACAGCAAAATTAAAAATGCACTTAGAAAAGTTCCGACGTATGAGAAATCTATCTGTCCAGCCACATTGGAGCAGAACAGCATTTATATTTTCATCCCGGACGAAAAACTCAAAATCTATGGCGACCTGCTGCGCATTATTACGGCCCAGTCGATGGAATACTTTTCATGCAGACCGCCGGAACACAAGCAGATGATTCTATTTTGTCTTGACGAATTTGCCTCGTTCGGCAAGCTGCAAATCACCGAGGCCTTGCGCAAACTGCGGAAGCGTCACATCCGTATTATGGTGCTCACCCAATCGCTGGCCGACCTCGATATGATTTACGGTAAGGACGAACGGAAAGCCATGCTTGGCAACTTTAAGTTTACCGTTCTGCTCGGCTGCAAGGACACCGAAACGCAGGAATACTTCTCCAAAATGATAGGCGAAAAGCACACACTGCTGGTCGCCGATACCAGCCAGAAGCCGCAGCCTATCATCAAGCCCGCAGACCTCGCACACTTGGAACATGACCTCATTGTTATTTGCGATGACGGGGCCGTGCGGCTGCATAAGAACTTTTACTTCAAATGACGTTGCAAAAAAACGTTTCGTAAGCGGCAACCGGGAGCAGTTAGCTTGGATTTTCCAAGTGGGCTGCTCCTTTTTCTTTGGGTAAATCTTTCCGGGGCAGCTTGGGGCAAGTGATTTAGTTCGTTTCTAAAAAAGGCTGTCTTTTTAGTTTTTATGAAAATACCTGCCACATACTGCCCCAACGAACGTTTTTTGGCAACGTAACTGGAAAAAGGTTCCCATTTTTATGGATTTATGGTACAATTCTAATATTGTATAAGTGTACCCAAATGCGGGAGTTGGGGGTGTAGGATGTCAACCAAAAGGCCGAAGCCGGAACTGGCGGCTCACTTTATCCGTGAGAAGCGGATTCTTAAAGCAGCTGATACCGCTAAATACAATGCAAGGTTGAAGGAAATCGACCTGCCGGATGATTATGCTATTTACGGTTATGAACCATCCAGTGGGAGAAAACCCGCTGCCTACTGGGTGTGTAAGCAAAGTGTTGGCGAATGCCCGGAATGTGGTACACCCTATCTGGAGGATGCGATTGCCAGCGTATCAGAATCCAAGCTGACGCATTATTGCAGAGTGGAAATCCCGCACGAGGGAAGGAAACCTACCTACGAAATTCACCCGGCAACGCTTTATTTGCGCCGCATACGCTGGCTTTGCTATAACTGCTATTCTGAGCAGAAAACATACAATGCTAGAATGCAGGATGATTCCAAACTTGTGGATAAAGAAGACAAAAAGCTGACCTTGCAAGTGAAAGAACATCTTGGGCAGCAGGCTATGCATATGGAGATAAATACGCTTGCTGAAATATTTGATATTTCCCCGCATACAGTCGATAAATGCTTTGACAAGGCAGTGGATAAATATGACAAAGAGCGCGATTGGGATAATATTTCTACGCTCGGCTTGTACACTATCACATTGAATGTGCAGGGGCAACAAGCTGATTGCTGCCTATGTGCGAACGTGGATACTGAAAAACTGATTGAATTTTTCCCCTACGAGGATACAAAAGCCGCAGAAGCCTTTTTGAGCAAGCTAAAGAACAAGCAGAATATCCAACGCGTTTTTACCAGCATAGACAGCGCGGCATTTGATTTTGCCAAGATAAATTTTCCTATCGAAACAATTATGGTAGACCGGCTGGATGTACGTAAGCGTTTGCTGAACGGATTGGAAACGGTCAAAAAAGGCAACGATGATAGCAAGAATTATCCTTTACTGCGGCGGAATTGGACACTGCTTGATAATGATGACGAGGCAATTCCGACCAACAGCAAAGACTACATCCTTCTCAAAAAAGTGCTGGATGCATTCCCTCGAATTGGCGTTGCATATTGGCTAAAAGAAGCCGGTATGGATATTTATCGCAAACTTGCGGGTCAGTGCAAGCTGGTAAATGATTGGATTCTCAGTGACAAGCACAACATCCTGCCGTATGAGCAATTACAGCAATGCATGACTCAGGCGAAAGAGCCTGTTGTGCGCTTTGCAGAGCAGTACAACGGCGTTGACCGCAGCAGATATGAAAAAGCCATATTAGCTGCGGAGAAACCTTTGATGAATTGTGCCAAGTCAAATGAAAAAAGTAAATCTGCACGGTGGTCACGCGCAGCATCTTTTAAGATGATTCGTGCCCGTGTTTTGTACGGTGCTGCGATGATGGCGAACTATTTTTCGGCGCAAGAGCCAAACGAAAAATCTCACGAAGAATACGCGATACATAAGGGAATGTATTTTACAACGGTTGGCCGCATAACAACTGCAAATATTAACACACCTGCGGTTAAAACTGATGTCGTGCCTGAAATCTATCTCCATAATTTTGGAATTCCCTTATCCATATATCCAAACCTGTTAGGCTACGGGTTGGAAGAATACAGCCATGTCTTGCTGGATTTGAAGCCGTTGAAAAAAGACAGGCAGTATCTTTCGAGAGAGGAACAAACGGAGGAAACAATGTCGGACAAAATTGCCTTTGACGCACTGTGGGATGAATCCCCGATTGATGTCACCCCGGAAGTGAACTTTATTTGGAGCATCGCCAACAAACTGCGCGGCTCCTATATGCCGGATAAGTACGGCGATGTCATTATCCCGATGACGATTCTGCGCCGCTTGGAGTGCGCCTTGGAGCCGCACAAGGAAGCGGTTTTGGCCAAATTTGCAGAAAATCCGAACTATCCGCCGAAGGCAATGTACCGCATTTCCGGCTATCAGTTCTATAACACCTCGCCCTATACGCTGAAAGAACTGTGCAACGAGCCAGACAACATTAAATCCAATTTCAAAGTGTACATTCAAGGATTCTCCGCCGAAGTGCAGGAAATCTTCAATGGCCTTGAAATGTTCAGCCATATCGACAAGATGGATAAGGACGGATGTCTGTTCAGCGTGGTGCAGGCGTTTGCCGACTTGGATTTGGACCCCAAGACCTATGACAGTATCAAGATGGGCTATATCTTTGAGCATCTGATTGGCAAGTTCTATCAGAACGTAGATGCCGGTCAGTTTTACACAGGTCGTGACATTATCAAGTGCCTTGTGGCTGTCCTTATCAGCGAAGGCTGTGATGATATTTTCGACGATGGCAAGATTGTAACTGTCTGTGACCAAGCCTGCGGAACAGGCGGTATGCTCAGTACGGCGTACAGCTTTATCAAGCACTACAATCCCAGTGCCGATGTGCGTCTGTTCGGGCAGGAGTTCATGCCCCAGTCTTATGCTGTGGGTCTGGCCGAGATGATGATTAAGGACCAGAATACTGAAAACTTCCGCAACGCGGATACTTTCAAAGAGGATTGTTTCCCCAACATCAAAATGCGCTTTGTGCTGGAAAATCCGCCCTTCGGCACGCCGTGGGCAGGAAAAGACGCCAAGGCCGGGCAGGAGGATGCTGTCCGCAACGAGTTTAAGCGCGGCAAGAAGAGTCGCTGGGGTGCAGGTCTGCCGAGCGGCGGCGACTCCCAGTTGATTTTCATGCAGTCGGCTATTGATAAGATGGACGACAAGGTTGGTCGTGCGGCTATTATCGAGAATGGCAGCCCGCTGTTTACAGGCGGTACGGCATCCGGCGAGAGCCAGATTCGCCGCTGGATTCTGGAACAGGATTTGTTGGAAGCCGTTATTGCGCTGCCCAAGGACCTGTTTTACAACACGGGTATCGCCACCTATGTCTGGATTTTGTCCAAGAACAAGCGCCCGGAGCGCAAGGGCTATGTGCAGTTGATTGATGCCACTAGCATCTTCCATAAACTGCGCAAGGCGGCAGGCAACAAGAAAAACGAACTGCTGCCGGAGGACCGCGACAGAATCGTTAAACTGTACACGGCGTTTGAAGAGAACGAATACTGCAAAATCTTCAAGAACGAAGAGTTTATGTACCGCGAATATACGGTCATGCAGCCGTTGCAGCGCAGCTATGCCATTACGGAGGAGCGCATTGACCAGATGTTGGCGGACGGTACGCTGAATTCCGTATATGACCCCGCCAAGGTCGATGAACTGGAAGAACAGGGCGCACAGATTTCCGTCAAGGACAAAATGAAGCTGGACAAGCTGTATGAGCAAAAGCCTGTCTACGAGGCTGTTATCTCTGCTTTGCAGGATGCGGTTTCGGATGAAGTCTATCTTTCCCCGGAAGTCTTTATGCCGGTGTTGCGCAAGGCACTGGCAAAAGTGACCGATGATAAAAAGCTGCTGGACAAAATTGCGGATGGCTTGTCCGTGATGGATAAGAACGCTGAAATCCAGCGGGATAAGCACGGCGCAATTCTCTATGATAAGGATTCCAAAGATACCGAGCGTGTGCCTTATGAGGAATCCATCGATGATTATATGGCACGGGAGGTTCTGCCCCATGTGCCAGATGCAAAGGCGTTTTGGGAAGAAAAGCCCGATGCCAAGAAGCCTGTTATCAAGACGGGTGCGGAGATTCCCTTCACGCAGTATTTCTACAAGTACGAGCAGCCTGTACCCAGCGAGGAACTGGCAAAGCAGTTCATGGAATTGGAGCAGTCTGTCAGCCAGCGCATTGCGAAGCTGTTTGGGTAAGGTGGTGGAACTATGCGTGAAATGAAGGACAGCGGGATTGAGTGGATTGGGAACGTCCCTGCAACATGGGAAAGATGCAAAATCAAAAATGTGATTTCTTCTATTGGCAGTGGAACAACTCCTACAAGCAGTAATATCGACTATTATAACAGTGAGGACATCTGCTGGATTCAAAGCGGTGATTTATATAAAACATCATATATAAGTAATACAGCAGTTTCTTTATCAGCTAAAGCTCTACACCTTTCAGCCTTGCAAATATACGCCGCACCATTTATTGTGGTTGCTATGTATGGTGCATCTGTTGGCAATATTGCGATTTCAACAATTGATGCATGCAGTAATCAGGCTTGTTGTTGTATAAAACCAGATAACAACAATGATTTGAAATTCATGTATTACTGGCTATCTATGTGCAAAATAGATTTCTTGAGTCAGTCGATTGGTGGTGGTCAGCCTAACATTAGTCAGAGTAAAATTAAAAATCAATTTTATTATCGTCCTCAATTAAGTGAACAAAAAGTAATTGCCAACTTCCTTGATTCCAAATGTTCCGAAATTGATGCCCTCTCTGCTGACATTCAGAAAGAAATTGAAATATTAGAGCAGTACAAGCGTTCCGTCGTTACCGAGGCTGTCACCAAGGGGTTGAACCCGGATGCGGAAATGAAGGATAGCGGGATTGAGTGGGTCGGAAATATTCCTGTCCATTGGGACGTTCGCCCTCTGTATTATTATTTTGCCGAAAGAAAGAAAAAGAACTATCTCGGACAAGAGCAGAACTTGTTGTCACTCAGCTATGGAAAAGTGATTCGGAAAGACATCAATACATCTGAGGGACTTCTGCCGGACAGCTTTAATGGCTATAACATCATTGAACCGGGAGATATTGTTCTTCGGCTTACAGATTTGCAGAATGATAAGCGTAGCCTGCGGACAGGGCTTGTTAAAGAACATGGCATTATTACTTCTGCATATGTAACATTAAAGGCTGCTAAAGAAGTAGTTCCGGAGTATTTCCATTACCTTTTGCACGCCTATGATGTTATGAAGGTTCTGTACAATATGGGCAATGGTGTTCGTCAAGGCTTGAATTATAGTGAACTTTCCAAGATGCACATTGTTGCACCGCCACTTGATGAGCAAAAAAATATCGCAGCACGCCTTGATTGCGTGTGCAAAGGGATAGAATCGATAATTGCAAGCAAAAAGCAACAGCTTGCGGTTATTGATTCTTACAAAAAATCACTTATCTATGAATATGTGACAGGCAAAAAGGAGGTTGTGTGATGGCTGATTTTGAAGAACAACTCAATTTACTCTTGCAGGAGGCTGCTGACATTTACTCTCCGCTTGGCATTGGCTTTTTAGAAAATGACAACGCAGCTTCTAAATGGATGAATGACGTGCAAATATTTAACGATAAGTATCTAAAAGAACATCCTTTGGAGCAACGAATGAAAACATTGCTTTTCCACCGCCCTAACAATGCTGTTGGAGAGTTAATGACTTGCTTACAAAGTATACAAGGTGACCGGGAATTTATTGATAAAATGAACGGAATCCAATCTGTGAATGTTCCCAAATATCAAGCAAGGACGCTTCCGGAGTATGATGTTTTTATTTCGCACGCGAACAAAGATAAAGAAGATTTGGTCGAGGAACTGTATCAATCTCTGAAAGCGCTGGGAATTTCTATCTTCTATGATAAGGAATCGCTTGAGTGGGGCGACAAGTGGAAAGACAAAATCCTTGATGGAACAAAAAAAGCAGAATTTGCAATTATTGTCATCTCCGAAAACTTCTTTGACCGAGAATGGACAGAGAAAGAGTTGAATGAATTTCTTAATCGGCAAAATCGTAATGGGCAAAAACTGATTTTGCCGATTCTGCACAACATCACGGCAGAACAACTAAAGGAAAAGTATCCTTCTGTCGCAGATATACAGGGAATTCCTTCCGATAAGTATAGCTGTGACCAAATAGCGTTGCTTTTTGCAAAGCAGCTAATCAAGCGTCTAAAATCTGCTTGAGGAAAAAGAAAGGAGGTGGTTCCGTGAAAATTATCGGAACAGAGCGCGACTATCAGCGTTATATCATCGACTACTTAACTGATAACAACGGCTACATAGAGCGCAAATGCAAAACGAATTATGACCGCACCACGGCCATGGACCGCGAACTGCTGTTTCGCTTTCTGGACACGACACAGCCGGACACAATGGCGGCACTGCGGAAAATCTACAACGGGCAGACCGAGGAAACCATCGTTAAATTTATACTCCAGAGCATCGATAACAAGGGCAGCAGCCTTATCGAAACGCTGAAATCCGGCATTGAAATTTCCAATATGCATCTGGACCTGCTGTACGGTAAGCCAGCCACCGATTACAACATTGACCTTGTTGCCAAGTACAATGCCAATATTTTCTCCATCATGGAGGAAGTCTGGATTAACGATGACCAGCGCATCGACCTTGTTGTGTTCCTCAACGGCTTTGCCATTGCGACCTTTGAGCTGAAATGCCAGAGCGCAGGTCAGAACTACCGCATGGCAATCAAGCAGTATTCTGAGGACCGTGACCCGAAGAACCGTCTGTTTCTGTTCAAAGCGGGTGCTTTGGTCAACTTTGCTATGGACCTCGACACCTGCTATATGACCACCAAGCTGGACGGTCTTGGCACACGCTTTATTCCGTTCAACCGTGGGCGCGGCGAGGGTGTAAACACCGGGGAAGGCAACCCCTTGGATGACGGCGTGGACGATTATCCGATGCATTATATGTGGGATGATATTCTGCGCCGTGACAGCCTGATTGAACTGATTACCAAGTTCGTCTTTATCCAGCGTGAGCAGGTCGTGGACGAACTGACAGGGAAAAAGTCTGTCAAGGAAAAGCTGATTTTCCCGCGCTATCATCAGCGCGATGCCGTCCGTCAGCTTTTGGCAGATGCCGAGTACAACGGCACACAGCTTAATTACCTGATTGAGCATTCCGCAGGTTCCGGCAAGACCAACACCATTGCGTGGCTGGCCCATCGGCTGGTATCCCTGCACGATACCCAAAACCATATTGTCTATGACAGCGTTCTGGTCATTACAGACCGTGTGGTGGTAGACCGCCAGCTGCAGGACGCAATCAAGGGTATCGACCATAAGAGTGGACTTGTCTGCACCATTGATGACAAAAAGACCTCTGCCGACCTTGCCGATGCACTGAAAGGCAACTACAAAATCATTGTCACCACGATTCAGAAATTCCTCTATGTGGATTTCTGGAAGCTGGCGCAGAACCAGAACAATAAGACCTTTGCCATTATCATTGACGAAGCCCATTCGTCTACGTCCGGCAAGGATATGATTGCGGTCAAAAACACGCTGGGGCAGAACGAGGGTTCCGAAGAAGCCGATGCGCAGGATGCTATCGAAAATGAAATCCAGCGCCACGGCAAGGCACCCAACGTGTCGGTCTTTGCCTTTACTGCTACGCCCAAGCCGATGACGCTGCGCCTATTTGGCCGTGAAAGCATTGATGCAGACGGACATCCCGTGTATCAGCCGTTCCACCTGTACAGCATGAAGCAGGCCATCGAGGAGGGGTATATCCTTGATGTGCTGCAAAATTATATCGAATACAAGACCTACTACAAGCTGAACAAGACCATCGAAGACGACCCGGAGATGAAGACGATTGCCGCCAAGCGGCAGATTGCACGCTATATTGATTTGTTTGATGACAATATCAATCAGCGCGTCAATATCATTGTCGAGCACTTCCGCTCCACCGTCATGCAGGAACTTGGCGGGCAGGCAAAAGCAATGGTTATCACGGCATCCCGCGAGGCGGCGGTGAAGTATCGGCAGGCATTTGAGGATTATGTCACACGGCATAATTACAAGGATGTAAAGGCGCTGGTGGCGTTCTCCGGCAAAGTGAAAATTGAAAATACCGAATACACCGAGCCGAGTATGAACGGCTTTGCTGAGGATAAGCTGCCGAAGGTGTTTGACGGGGACGAGTATAACGTTCTGCTGGTGGCAAATAAGTATCAGGTCGGTTTCGACCAGCCAAAACTCTGCGCCATGTATGTGCTGAAAAAGCTGCGCGGTGTAAATGCAGTGCAGACGCTTTCCCGCTTGAACCGTGTATGCCCGCCTTTTGATAAAAAGGTCGTGGTCGTGGACTTTGTGAACCACGCGGAGGAAATGGAAGAAGCCTTTGCGCCATTCTACACCACAACGGTGCTGTCCAACACCGCCACGGTTGCCCAGCTCCGCGAACTGGAAAATAAGATTGACGGCTACAATGTTCTGGATGACCGCGATGTTGATACGGTTGCGAGCATCGTCTACAACCCGAAAGGGAAGCGCACCACAGCCAAAGAGGACCGTCTGGTTTACCAGTGCATCCAGCGTGCTGTAAATGTGCTGAAAAATCAGTTCAACGAGGACCACCAGCGTGCTTTTACCAAAAACTGTCGTGGGTTTGTACGCATGTATGAGTTCCTGTCGATGGCATCCAGCTTCGGAGACCCGGAACTGCACAAGAAGTATGTGTTCGTTAATTTGTTGCTGACTTATTTGGTCGTTGGCAATAGCGGCGGCATCAGCTTGAAAGATAAGATTCAAGCAACGAATTTTGTGCAGGAAAGTCAGGGCGATAAGGGCAACAAGCAGCGCCACGCCAGCGCCCCGAACGTAAAGTTGAGCGGGGCCGATGTTGGTCTGACCGTGGATGAGGTAAAGCACCTGTCGGAAATTATTGACGAGGTGAACTCCCGCGCAGGCAAGGGCTACGATAGCAGCGCCATGACGAAAGTTATGCTGCAAATCAAGGACTTGCTGCTGCATTCGGATAAGCTGAAGACCGCTGCCAAAAACAACACCGAGCAAGACTTCGAGTTCAGCTTCTACGACAATACCGATGATGCACTGATTGAAGGACTTTCCCAGAATCAGGACTTCTTCGGTCTGCTGCTGAGCAATAACGACATCAAGCGCCGCGTGCTGGGCGTGTTCCTGCATGAGGTTTATAAGGAACTGCGGGAGCAGCCATAAACGGCGTGTAGGGCAATCAATTACAAAATTGACCGCCTGAGCATCATTCAAATGTATCTGTAAAACTGAAAATACACTTTTAAGGAGTGGCTGTGAAAGCAGCTGCTCCTTATTTTTTGCAACTTTAACAGCATACTGCACTATACGGGTAAAGTTACAGCATACTGCTGTTATACGCTAATAGTGTCTGCCATATAGAACAGGTATACTGTAGGCGAGCTCAAAAAAAAGAAAAGGAGCGTAGCGCGCTATGAAATTGAATTATGAAAATCGTATATGAAACCGTAGATGACCGCCTCTGGACCATCCTCTCCCGCCTGAAAGGCGTGAAGAAGGTTGGCGCGAACACCTATCGGGCTTACAGCCCTCTCCGTGACGAGAAGGAACCCAGCCTGTGCATTACCAAGAAAGATAATGGATACATCCTTATGAATGACCGGGGTGGTGGTGACACCAAAGCAAGCCTTACGAAAATCGGGCTGACGATGCGTATCCTGTTCCCGGATGGTGGGAGTTCCGGATCAGAGCCTAAAGGCTCTGACCCGGAACGGAAGGTTGCTGCCATCTACCAGTACCTTGACAAAAACGGAGAACTCGTCGCAGAGAAAGTCCGTTATACGAACAAAACCTTCTTCTGGCGCAGCAAAAAGCCTGACGGCAGCTACGACTACCATAAACCGGAGAATGTTCCCTTGTATAATGGGATGGTACTGGAAAAGGCGGAAGCAGTCTTTTTGGTTGAAGGCGAGAAAGACGTAGACACGCTCACGAAACATGGCCTCCCGGCGGTCAGCCTGCCGAATGGCGCCCATTGGGAAAATGAGTATGCCGCATACTTTTCCGACAAGGTGATTATCATTCTGCCGGACAACGATGGTGCGGGGCGCGGTTACGCAAAAGCAGCACTCAAGGCACTTAAGCCCACGAATTACAACACGGGCATTATGCAGCTGAATAACTGGTGGCCGGAAATCCCCGAAAAGGGCGATGTCTCCGATTATATCGCGGCAAAGGGCGAGGAAGCAGTTGCAAAACTGAAAGAAACTCTCGATGTCGTGACCCGGAACAGGAAACCGGCTCCGGCAGTAAAGGCTGTGCCCGTTGCACAGTGCAGTACGGCAACTGTTACGGTAGCTGCCACGTCTGCCCCGCTGATGCTGAAAACTTACGGCGATTACCGCAACGTCATCAAAAAACTTGACCCTTACTCCAATCCCAAGTATTCCACTACCGACAACGGAAGCGGACGGCTCTTTTCTGACATCGTCAAGGGACAGGCCCGCTATGTGGCAAGCCGCAAATCGTGGTTCATCTACGATGGCACGCGCTGGGCCCCCGATGAAGGCAACATGGCAACGATGGAAATGTGCAAGACCATTGGTGATGCGCTGAACCGCTATGCTTTCGACATTAAAGATGAAAAGAAGCGGCAGGAATACTTGCGGTATACTATCCGATGGCTGTCACGCAATTACCGCAAAACCATCCTTGACGATGCCGCCAGCGTCTACAACATCGGTATGGGCGAATTTGACGCAGACGTGAACTTGCTCAACTGCAAGAATGGTACGCTGGACTTGAAGACCATGAAGTTCCGCAGTCACAATCCTGACGATAAAATCACCAAGATTGCCGATGTCGTTTACGACCCCAATGCAAAATGCCCCCGCTTCGACCAGTTCTTGACCGAAGTTATGAGCGGTGATGCCGATAAAAGTGCATTTTTACAAAAGGCACTGGGGTACGCTCTTAGCGGCGATTCCCGGTTTGAATGTCTGTTTTTCCTGTACGGTGCAACCACCCGCAACGGCAAAAGTACCCTGATGGAAAGCGTTCTGCGTGTGTTTGGCGACTACGGTCTGACCGTTGCCCCGGAAACGATTGCAGCAAAGCAGCGCAACAGTTCCGGGCCGAGCGAAGACCTTGCCCGTCTTGCGGGTAGACGGCTTGCCAATATTTCCGAACCCTCGCGCGGGATGCGGCTGAACGCTGCGCAGGTAAAAAGCATGACCGGCAATGACAGCATCAATGCCCGCTTCCTGCACTGCAATTCATTCGATTTCCGTCCGCAATTCAAATTGTACATCAACACCAACTATCTTCCCAGCGTGGATGATATGTCGCTGTTCTCGTCCAATCGTGTGCGCGTCATCCCGTTTGACCGGCATTTTGAACCGCAGGAGCAGGACCCGAATTTGAAACATCTGTTTGCGAAAGAAGAATCCAAGAGCGCTATTTTGAATTGGCTGATTGCCGGTTGGCAGCTGTTGCAGAAGGAAGGCCTGAACTCTCCGGCAGCGGTTGTGGAAGCCACCAAGGAATACAGCCGCGATAGCAACAAGATTGCGCTGTTTGCGGAAGAAAAGCTCATTGAAGATAGAACGGGTGAAGCTCGCACGGCAGCGGTTTACGAGCGCTATAAAGAATGGTGTGATGTCAACGGCTGTATGCCGGAAAACAGCACCAACTTTAAGAAGTCCTTGCAGGCGATTGGAACTGTTGTCCGCAGGCGTCCTCGTGACGGCAGTGAAAAGACGACCCTTCTGCTCGGTTATCGATTGAGGTAAGGCGACATTTTATGAAGTACGAAGTCCCTATCTGGGAGAAATACTGTCTTACGCTGGATGAAGCCGCCGCCTACTTTGGCATCGGCATCAACAAGCTGCGGGAAATGACGGACGAACCGAACTGCCAGTTTGTGATTTTCAATGGAAGCAAGCGCCTTATTAAGCGCCGGAAGCTGGAAGAAAACCTCATCGATACAGATGTGATTTAATTCAGAAAGAATCCCTGATCGGGCCTACGGCCCGCTCAGGAATTTATCTGAACCTATCACATTGACACCAAAATTATAGAAAAACGTAATATTTAGGCTGGCAAAAAGGCTTTACGCCTGTTATAATGACAGATGTAAAGCCTTTTCTGCTTTATAGAGTAGAAAAGGAGTACCCTATGGAACGCCGTAAAGATAAGAATAACCGTGTACTGAAAGATGGTGAGAGTTACCGCGAAAAGGAACATCGGTACATGTATCGGTGGATTGACAGTGACAAGAAGCGCCATTGCACCTATGCACAGACGCTGCGCGAACTGCGTAAAAAAGAAGCGGAAATCAACCGCAATAAAAGCGATGGTATCAGCAGCGCCGGAAGCAACCTGCGTCTGGATGACGTATATAAGCTGTGGAAGAAGAACAAGGTCGGTCTAAAGCAGTCCACTTATGTAAATTACCTGTATATGTATGACCACTTTATCGGCCCCAAAATCGGGAAGATGAAAATCAAGGACATTCGCAAATCGACAATCCTTGGTCTTTATAATGACCTGACAAGGAGCAACGATATTGGCAAGACGATGGCGATTAACACGCTGGAAACTATTCACAACGTACTGCGGCAGGTCTTGCAGGTTGCTGTGGACGATGACTATATCCGTAAGAATCCAACGGATGGTGTCTTGCGCGAAGTTAAGCAGGCCAATAATTACGAACGCCCGAAGCGCAAAGCGTTGACCTTGGAACAGCAGAATGCGTTCGTGAAGTTTCTGAAATCTAAGCCGCTGTACTACGCTTGGAGCATTTTGTTCGCCGTCCTGTTGGGAACGGGTTGCCGCATTGCAGAATTTGTCGGTCTGCGTTGGTGCGATATTGATTGGGAAAACAACACGATTTCTATCAATCATAACTTGGTCTATCGGAAGCATACAGATGGCAAATGCTACTTTTCCGTGACGACACCAAAGACAAGCGCTGGATGCAGGACTATCCCGATGATGAAAGGTGTCCGCAGGGCACTTGAAGATGAAAAGATTCTGCAGCAGGAATTAGGTGTTAGGTGTACAACTGTAATTGACGGCTATACTGATTTCGTCTTTTTCAACCGCTTCGGGCAACCCCACAATCCGGCAGCAATTAACCGCGAAATTGACCGGCTTGTACTTGCTTACAATGCGCAGGAAATGGAAAAGGCAGCGGAAGAAAACCGCACTCCCGTTATCCTGCCGGATTTCAGTTGCCACCAACTGCGGCACACTTTTTGTACCCGCTATTGCGAGATTGAACCAAATATTAAAGTGATTCAGGAAGTCATGGGCCACAAGGACATCAAAACGACAATGGAAATCTATGCGGAAGCACAGAAGGAATTGAAGGAACGCTCCGTGCAGAACATTTCTGGAAAATTTGATGTCTACTAAGCGTCTGACACCATTGACACCAATATTGACACCAGATTCGGATTGATATATAATAAGTTATGTAGAGATACATAACTCCCCGCAAACGGAAAAATGCTGCTGCAACGGGTTTTGGTGGGATATAAAGACTTACATAAAATTGTCTAACCCAATCCCCACGATGAAGCCCATTGACTAATTTTGTGTCGTAGATACGGTATAAAATTGCAAAAAACAGGCGACTTTGGGGCGAAAAGTACCAAATTTATCCCATTTGCCTGAAAATATCCACAAGCGATTTTGCGCGCATCCTGCCGAAAAGCAGGATGCGCTTTTTTGTTAAGAACTTGAGTGAAGAAAAACCACCAGCTAAGCTGGTGGAATAAAAACGGCTTTAGCCCTAGACAAAGAGAAA
>ERZ827469.1180-NODE-1180-length-24475-cov-7.721212_pt1 | contig 24475 bp, 23 predicted proteins | sample MGYA00519917_ERZ827469 | MGnify/ENA primary metagenome ERZ827469 (study PRJEB31778, sample SAMEA3449314) | human gut metagenome | biome: human gut; feature: human-associated habitat; material: faeces | place: United Kingdom | collected 2010/2012 ... | reverse complement strand
TTCCAGAAACTTTGCCAATAAAGTATGGAATGCTTCCCGTTTCATCATGATGAACTTAGAGGGCGCAGAGATCAAAACCCCTGCTCTCGATGAATTAAAGGCAGCCGACAAATGGATTTTATCCAGAGTGAACACACTTGCAAAAGATGTGACAGAGAACATGGATAAATTCGAGATGGGTATCGCCGTACAGAAAGTTTATGACTTTATCTGGGATGAATTCTGTGACTGGTACATCGAGATCACAAAAGTTCGTACCTATAACAAAGAGAATGATCCGGCATCTGCAAATGCAGCATTCTGGACCTTAAAGACGGTACTGACAGAGGCATTAAAGCTGTTACATCCATTTATGCCGTTTATCACAGAGGAAATCTTCTGTACGCTTCACCCGGAAGAAGACACCATTATGCTCGCAAAATGGCCGGAATACAAAGCAGAATGGAACTTTGCAGCAGAGGAAGAGATGGTAGAGCACTGCAAAGACCTTGTAAAAGGTGTTCGCAACCTCCGTACTGAAATGGATGTTCCACCATCAAGAAAAGCAAAGATTTTCATTGTATCTGACGATGCGAAAATCAGAGACACGTTTGAATCAAACAAAGAAGTTTATGTAAACCTTGCAGGTGCAAGCGAGATCGCAGTACAGGCAGATAAGACAGGAATCGAGGAGGATGCTGTTTCCGTTGTAATTCCTGGAGCAACACTTTACCTTCCACTGGAAGATTTAGTAGACTTTGAAAAAGAAAAAGAACGTCTGTTAAAAGAACAGGCACGTCTGGAGAAAGAACTCGCGCGTTCTAAGGGAATGCTTTCCAATGAGAAGTTCTTAAGCAAAGCTCCGGAAGCAAAAGTGCAGGAAGAGAAAGACAAGCTTGCAGGCTATGAGCAGATGATGGCTCAGGTCAAAGAGCGTCTTGCACAGATGAAATAGAACAATATAAAAAATAAGGGTTTCCGAATATGGAAGCCCTTATTTGATACTATAATGATACTATTTGCTTATTATTGCATTTAATTTATCAGCGACCTCTTGGTGTCTGGTAGGGTATAAGTGACCGTAGATATTATTAATCATTTGTACGGTATCTCCAATACGTTCGGCTATTAGATGTGGAGAAAATCCCATTTCTATCAATAATGATACATGAGAATGTCTTAGATCATGTATGCGTATTTGTGGAACGCCGGCCAGCTCAGCAGCCTTATTCTTTCCTCTGGTTATAAAGCTCCTTGAAAATGGAAAAACTAGATCATCTGGCTGCGGATCATAAAGCATTGTAATGTATTCTCTTAGTTCATCCATAATTGCAGGCGGCATAGTTATTACTCTGATACTATTCTCGGTTTTTGTTGAGCCGATAATATGGGTATTCTGCTGCAATGATTTGTTGATAGATATTTTATTCTCTGTAAAGTCTATATCTGATAGAGTTAATGCCATCAGTTCCCCCAGGCGCATACCACTGTAAAATAATAACTGCAGTTGCATGCGTACTCGAACATCGTCAACGTTTTCTAATACATGGTTGTACTGTTCCAGTGTCCAGAAGTTCATGGAGCGAGTGTTTTTGCCGATGGGACCAGCAACGGCACACGGATTCTTCGGGAGATTGTAGTACTTTACTGCATAATTGAAAAATGTCACTATGGTGTTGTGAATACGTCTTAAATATGCATCAGACAGATCCTTTGATAACAAATCATTTTGCCATAATCTAATATCTGCCGGAGTAATTGCATTTATAGGCTTATCCTTAAAATAGGGCAGTATTCTATTATTAAATACTGTCTTTTTAGAAATTATAGAGCTTTTCTTTAGTCTGGTGGAAATATCAGCCATGTAAAGCTCATATAAAGAATAGAAAGTCATTGTTGGCGTGCCCTGCACCTTTTCCAGAAAAGCCCTTTCCCATTCCTTAGCGTCACGTTGCAGCTTAAAGCCACGCTTCATTTTCTGCTTGCGTGCCCCGGTGTAATCCGTGTAATAGGCTTTTACATAAAATGTTCCCCTAGTTTCATCTTTAAATACTGGCATGTCATAACCTCTTTTCTATATCTGGCGGCGATGTAGAAAGAAAGACAGCCATATTTGACAAAAATATGAGTTTGCCATATAATACACTTAACAAGGGAGCTGGTCGGATAGCTCGCACCTATCCGCTCCGGCGTTATGTCTTAAGTTACAGAGTAACCGTCCAACCTTTTAGCCGGGGAATGGACGGTTATTTTTTATGCTTGTAATTACTCACAAGCGTTATGATTGCACAAATCATGATGACAAAAGTAAACAAGTCCGAATATGTAACCATAGCTTGTCCCCCTTCCGCAAGGTCTCGGAACGGATGGCAAGGAACCGTCTAACAGCCCCCTTATTAATTGTATTATATTGTCAAGGTGCGCAAATTTGAGCGGCTTCGGATTTTCGTGAAATTCACGATTTGATCTACGGAATCCCGGAACTGCCTAAGTTCAACTTAGGGCGTCAACTCAAATTGATTTGTTGTCGTGTGAACCGGTCAAAAGGTCAATTTGTCCGGTTGCCACCGGATCCAATTTTGGATTGGGCGACCTGGGGAGTTTTTCCCTCGTTGAAAAGACGAACTGTCCTTTTTGGATTGTGTTAACCTCGGTTATCTTGGATTAAGTTATATTTTTTATCATTTCATATAATTTATCTCTATCCCAAAGTTTTACGTTTAATGCATTTGCTTCTTTCCTGGCTTGTGTTGTAAAGTATTGATTTGTTAATACAACAGCAACGTCTTTATGATAAAGACTTTTCCCAGAGTGAATTTGTTGGATGGCTGCGTTACCGATATTTGAAGAATAACATTTACATTGAATGGCATATGTTATGCTGTCTTTTTCTGCTAAAATATCTACACCATGATCGCCACTTGCCTGTGTAATTTCTATGTTAGAAAAATTATTATACTGCAACAAGTCTGCACAATAATTCTCAAATTGTTTTCCGTTCATATTATCAATGGATTTCAAAATGCTAGTATTATTAATTTGTAACATGCTGTTTTTCTCTGGATATATCATGTGTAAAGCTTGTCTAGAATCACAGACTTTAAATAAATCTTGCATTATACCAAGAGAAAAATGCTTAATGTCAAATTGTGAAAACATAAATAAGTAAATACCAGCCTTTTTTGAATTAAGTAATAGTTGGATTAAATCTATGTTTTCTATAAAGTATGATTTTACTAAATAAATTTCAGAAATAATAAAAATTATAGATGGAATTATATTAGTTGCTTTAGAGTTATATGAATATAGGTCCTTTACTTGAATTTCCGCAAATTTATGAAATCTTTCTGTCATCTCATTTTTTAATAAATCTATAGTAGTTTCTATTTTTAAGTGATCTGATACAATAGGAATGAAAAGCTGTGATAATGAACTATAGTCTCCATAGGACAAAGCATTTTCATCGTAAATAACTAATTTCATGGTTTTGGACGAATTATAAGTAAGTAATTGGTTTATTATATTGTGTTGATCTGCTTCAGTACACTTATATATTATGTAATGATCCAATTTTGATAGTTGTTGACCGTCGTTGGAAAAATTAGCAATAATATTTAAATATATTAAGAGCATATCTGCATCTGATAAAGTATTATCTACATCAATATTATTTTGTTGTTCTTGCCCATTAGTTGAAATAAATTCATATGTTTCAAATTCATTTAGAGACATAAGAATGCGACGAGGAGCAGTCCCTTCCTCCGAATCTACGATTCCCGCTTCTTCTAACTGATCCATAATATGAGATGCGCGGTTAAAACCAATGTTGAGGTTTCTCTGCAGAATTCCAATGGATCCTTTTTCTTTCCCAATCAGCAATCTGGCAGCATCTTCAAAATAGGTGTCCTTGTTGTTAATATTTATTTTTTGTATGTTTTTATTGTTGTTGATAGGAGTGCATTCAGATATATTGCGTGTGTCATTAATTGATATATTTGTACTAGTAGATAAATTTTTTGTTTTTTTTCTGTCTAGAAATTGATTAAAAAACATTGCTAATCTCCTGTAAAAACCAAAAATAACTATTTTTGTTGCTTTCTTTTTTTTATATATTCTGGATCACTTAAATTTGTAATTAGTTCTTTTTTTATATCTTCCTCTGAACGCGTATCTTTTATTCCATCTATGACAAATGGAATAGAGGTACATATATAATCGGATATATTTTTTATATCTTCATTTTTTAATATAAAAGAATTATTTTGGGACTTAACAACATAATATACAGTTCCTCCAAGGGTTCCAGAAATAAGTTGTTGTTCAACAGTTCCGTAAATTTCTCTTAAAATAGTTAATATTGCGTCATGCATATTTTTATGAGGAAATAATTTTTTAAATTGTTCTGATTGCACAAAGTTATCTATCTCAGATTTTCTATGCATATACATTTTGAAATCTTTGGTTTGTACGTATTGACCTAGAGTCATATTATCTATCAGAGGCATATCAGTAAATTCAGTTATAGGGGTTTCTAATGCGTCAGCAATCTTTTGTAAGGTCTCTATTTTAGGGTTCTGCTTTCCGTTTTCGTATTTTCTAATATTAGAATCTGCAATCCCGCATAAATCCCCTAATTGCTTTTGTGTAAGTCCTTTTTGTTTTCGGATTTCCTTTATTTTAGTGCCTGTTGGCATTGCTTCACCTTCTTTCCAAATGATAATAACATATAAGTTTTTAAAAGTACAGATTGAAAATAATCTATTTTAATATTGACAGATTAAAAACAATCTGATAATATCAAAGTACAGATTGAAAACAATCTATTGAAAGCGAGGTGATAAAACATGAAGTTAAACCTAAAAAAGGTAAAGCTTGCAATGGCTTGCAAATGCTTAAGCTCTAAAGGGCTTGCGGGGAAATCTGGTATTAATTATGTAACACTGATTCCATACTTGAATGGAAAGCGAGAACCCGGAACGGAAGCACTCGGCAAGATTGCCAAAGCACTGGACGTTGATCCAGAGACACTTATCGATTAGCAAAGCTTGGCGGCGATGTAGAAAGAGAGATAGGAAGGAGAACAAGAGAATGAAACACGTAAATTTTAAAGACTATGCAGAGGTAAATGAGAGAATCTTAGAGGGATACACGATCACGAATGTATCAACTGGGATCAATGCAGAGGACAGTGGGATGTTGTTGGAGCTTTCAAAGAAAATCGACAATGTGACAATTGGAATTGATGTTTGTTTTAATCCTGCACCAGATCCAGATATAAACGAAACAGAGTTTATGATTTCTGAGGAATATGTGAAGAAAATCGAATAGGGGGCGCAATATGGCAGATGATAAAAGATTCTTAGGAGCAAATGATATTGCGGAAATCCTCGGATGTAGTGCGAGTTATGCATATAGAAGCAAAAAGAGAATACGATCGGCAGTATAGAAAAAACAACCGTGAGAGATTAAATGAATACCAAAGAAAATGGCGAGAAAATAATCGTGATAAGCAAAAAAATAGTAATATCCAGTATTGGGAGAGAGTTGCCCTAAATAAGCAGAAGGAAGTGGAAATATGAGAAGATTATATGGTGTGATGGTAGATGAAGACGTAGTAAAGAAACTTCCAGGTAATGGAAGCGGCTATACAGCTGAAGAAATAGAAGCTATGGCGACACGCGTAATTCCAACATACAGAGTAAAACAAGATATGATAGATTATGCAAAGAAAATTTATAACAAACAGCATAATCGACTTGTAGAATTAAATTTTGAAAAAGGACTTGATCCTGATGGGAATGAAATAAGGGTACAGGGGCGGCTTATTTGCCGTAAGGTATTCGGGATTTCGGTAGACAAAGAAACTTTCGATCAATATCAACAAAAACGGTATCAGGTCTGCGACAAAAATTTTCCTATAAACATAGTGGAAATTTATGCTAATAGCAAAGAGATTGAGACAGAATTACCGGAAATGTCAAAAGCAGCAAAAAAAATTATAAATGAAGCCACTAAAGAAATTAATACAAAATTTGGGTATAAAAATATCAGCGAGGAAGGAAAAAATATGAAGAAAAACCATTTATCAGATTACTTGAAGGAAATGCAAAAGTTAAGAGATGAAGCTGTAATGAGAACTCAGGAAATTGATGAACATTGGAGGGAAGAGCAGGAAAAATACAGTAAGGTCACAGGAATCAATGAAGCTAAATTGAATGAATTGGAAAGAACAGAAGCACGTTCCAGATATCTGAGGGCAAAGGAAACATATGATACAGAATCAGCAAACTTGAGAAAAAAGGTGCAAAAAACGCTTGATAATTTACAGGAAGATTTTTATGCCCAGGTAGAAGAGCGGTGCAGGGCGAAATCCAGCGATTTAGATGATGGGGTAATTAAATTATTACATAGCGGCATCCAGCTATCTGAAAACGAATTATATGGACTCTTGGATGATGCAAAATACAATCCGACAATGACTCGTTTGATATCTGATCATATCATGAATAATGTGATTGGGAATAAAGATGTTTCCAAAGATTCGAAGCTGCGACCATTAAGAGAAAAAGCTTTTGTGTGTAAAAGAGCGGCAAGTGGAATAGAATACAGGCAAATGTTTGACAGTTTAAGAAGTTGGACTGAGAAAAATTATGCTACATCAGGAAGAGGATTCTCAGAGCAATACAACCAATTGCTGGAGAAGAGCATACTGACTTTTGACGCATACGAGGGCGTAGAGCATAAAAAGATAAATTTAGAAGATCGATTACCGGAAGAAAGTGAGGAATAAAATAGTATGTTAGTTTTAATTGGAATTTTTAGTTTTTTAACATTGATATGTTCCTTTTTTGGAATGTGTGCATTATTAGCAATTTATAGCAATCTGAAAGACGGAAAGGATAGATAGCGTGATAAAGGTAAACATTGATGAAAAAGAACTACAGGATGGCTCGCACATTGAGATACGAAAAAGAAAAGAAGGGATTGTCGTTGTTAAAATTCCAAAAGGTACTATGTTAAAAGATGTACTGATCCAGACTGACAGTATACATACAAATAACTGAATATAGAGTGTTGCGTTTAATGAAATGCAATAAAAGTTCAATGGAGCTGATTTCTTAGAGATGCAGGAAATGGGAGGCTACATAATTGACGGCTTAAAAGAGGGGCTTCTCGGAATATGGGAAAAGGTTGAATGGATTATTACAGAATTCAAGGAAAAATTAAAGGAAGCTTTTACAAATGCAAAGAACAATACTATTTCCATTTTTTCGTCTATGAAAACAAAAATGGTTGATATTTTTAAAGGTATGTGGAGCGGAATGAAAAATGTTATTAATACAATTATTAATGGCATTGAATTCATGGTAAATCGTGTTGTAGATGGAATAAATAATATGATAAATGCTTTGAATAGATTATCCTTTGATATTCCAGATTGGGTACCCCAGTTAGGCGGAAAGAGTTTTGGATTATCTATTCCTACAATTCCAACTGTAAGTATACCTCGCCTTGCCAATGGTGGTATTACGACAGGATCTACATTAGCCAATATTGGAGAAGCCGGAAGGGAAGCAGTGTTGCCACTTGAAAACAATACCGGATGGATGGATGATCTGGCATCAAAGCTTGCAAGTAAAATGCCGGACTACAGTGGAGCAAAGACTGTAATGCTTGCTGTGGATGGTAAGGAATTTGCAAGGATTAATTTACCATATCTGCAGGATGAAGAAATGAGGCTGGGAATTGTGGAAGGATAGGAACAAGCCTATATAGAAATAACTGCTTATAATAACTCGTATGAAATGATTTTGCACAAGGGAGAGCTTTTATGAATAATAAACAAACAGTAATAGATATGGCGATGGAATTAGATTCGACAATTGGACAATATATAGCAGATGCTATTATCGATCATGTTTCTTACGATAAGCTTGTAAAGAAAATGGCACATCAAGGGAAAGGATTTCCGATTAGCAGGACACAATTTTATAGAAAAAGAAAAAAATTGTTAAAACAAATTGACGAAGAAAAAGTGTAAATCAGACATTACCAGATGTTATTACTCTGTCAGATGGATGTATAAGGTGATAAGTGGATGAATAGTAAAATCAAACTGAAGTGGAAAATATTTGCAGATGAATACATAAAGAATGGTGGAAATGCTACACGGGCTGCAACAGCCGCTGGATATTCTTCTAAGACAGCGTATTCGCAGGGACAACGTTTGTTGAAAAATGTTGAAGTTTTAGCATATATAGAAAAGCAGACCGAGCGCATCGAGAAAGAACAGCACCGGGATATAATGTCACTAGCAGAAATCCAGGAGCGGAGAAGCAGGATAGCGAGGGGTGAAGTCATTGACGGACTGGGATTCTCCCCGGACTTCTCTGACCAGCTTAAGGCAATGGATAGTTTGGAAAAAGTTTTGATGATTGCGGAAAGACAGAAAGTAGAGAATGAAGAGAAAGAAAATCGAGAGAAAGCGGCAATGTGGACGATTCCGATTACAGACATAACAAGCGATTTCGTAGCAATATATCGAACAGTTCATGAGGCTTTTGCGGGAGAGGTTGATGTACATGAGATTATCTCGAAGGGTGGGCGAGGTTCTATCAAGTCGAGTTTTTGGGGAAATTTATCATATGAGACCATCAGACAGGATCCGCAGGCTCATGTTGTATACACAAGAAGATATAAAGTAGACTTAAGAAGCTCTGTTTTTAATCAGTTCATGAAAACCGTCATAAGATATCATGATCTTGAAAACTGGGATTTTAAACAATCCCCAATGTGTGCGGTGTATAAACCGACCGGGCAAATGGTCATGTTTGCAGGAGCAGATAAGCCGATCAGCTTGAAGTCTTTCAACGTGCCTTTTGGCTATGTGAAGCTTTTAATCCATGAAGAGTGCGACGAGATGGCAGGAGTTGAGCAGATGGATAACATTGAAGATACATTTCTGCGAGCAGATACACCGGCGCTTGACATAAAAATCTTCAATCCTCCGAAGTCAAAAAATAACTTTATGAATGAGTACACTGAAGAATGTAAAAATAAGCCACAGACACGGATCTGTCACAGCTATTATTATAATGTCCCAGTGAAATGGTTAGGAAAACGATTCTTCGAACGTGCGGAGTGGTTTAGGATTCATAAACCATTATATTATAAAAATAACTACTTAGGAGAAGTCACTGGAACAGGCGGAGGCATCTTCGATAACTTAGAAATCCGAAAAATATCGGATGAAGAGTTAATGACATTCGATACAGTAAACCACGGATTGGACTTCGGATACACACACCCACAGGTGTTCAGTCAGAATTATTACGATTACGAGACGGATACTCTTTATATTTTTGGCGAAGTGTATTCTAAAAAGTGTAAAAACTCTACATTTGCCAGAAAGATAAAGAAGTTTATGAATGTCGAGATTATATGCGATTCTGCCAGACCGGACGGAATAGCAGAGATGCAGGACTGGGGATTTAATGCGATCGGTGCAAAGAAAAGATGGGGAAGCGGAAAAGGAAGGGATTACTGTTGGGAGTGGCTTCAGCGATGTAATAAGATCGTGATTGATCCGGAGCGTTGCCCGAACACCGAAAGCGAGTTTAAAAAGGCAGAACATGAACAGCTCCCAGATGGTTCATTTTCAGATGCATACCCAACTTTAGAAGAGGATACGATCATGGCAAACATTTATGCATTGAACAGAATTATCATGACCAGCCGAAGGAATGACGGTCTTTATGATGATGATGTGGAAGAAGAATAAGAGGTCTGCGTTCAAATTGTCGGTATTTACCCTAAATGTCGTGATTTTGTAAGAGGATGTACCATAATGGTATGTCCTTTTATATATTTATGGTAATGCATGATATACCAGGCAAAATATTGCTGTTAATCCTAATAAGTGAATGATACTATTATGATACTAATAATCGTAAGAGAGCCTATAAAATGCATTGAAAAGGGTTGTTTTGAGGTTTAAAATAACGGAAAATGCGAGAAAAAGCACGTAGAAAAGCATAAATAATAAAAGAGCGTCTTGCACAGATGAAATAGAGCAATAACCGTCCAGTCTCCTTAGCCGGTGGCGTGGACGGTTATTTTTATGGCAGGGTGTGTCATTGGTTTGTTCAACATGCACAAATTACAGAGCGAAAATGTGCGAAAAAGCAGAAAACTTGCTTGAAAAAAAGACTGGAAACGAGTATTATATAGTATATATACGATTTTTTGTAGGAAGAAGGGAGTTGGAAGAATGGCATTACCAAGTATTTCTACACCAAAAGTGAAGACCGTGAATAAAGACTTAGAGGCATGGATCAGACTCCCTGCACTGGAAGAAGGAGAACACTATACGATCGAGTATCTGCACGATGTATTACGGGTGAACCAGATTACTTATGGAATTGATGAAGCACAGCTTCAGAAGATCCTCGATGAAGAAATCTATGAACAGGACGTACTGGTGGCAAGAGGCATACCGGCAGTAGAGGGACAGGATGGATTCTATGAGTATAAGGTGAATATGAACCTTGAGAAAAAGCCAAAGATACTGCCGGACGGATCCGTAGATTACTGGTCCATGTACAGTGTACAGTCGGTTCAGAAGGATCAGGTCATTGCGATATATCATCCGGCTGTAAAGGGAACAGATGGAATCGGAGTTTCCGGAAAACCGATTGCCGCAAGGGTTGCCAGAGAACAGGGAACACTTCGCGGAACCGGTTTTGGACGAAGTGAGGATTACCTTACCTATTTTTCGCTGATGGATGGGAAGATTGATATTGAGAATGATAAGATCAGGATCCAGCCAATCTATGAGGTGAGCGGAGATGCGAATCTTACTACCGGAAGCATAGATTTTACAGGAGATATTGTGATCCACGGCAGTGTGGAATCCGGAGTTACGATCAAGGCAACCGGAAGTATCACGATTGATGGAAACGTGGAAGCCTGTAATCTGGAAGCCGGTAAGGATATCATTTTAAGAAGTGGAATGGTCGGAGGGAATAAGGCACATGTCAGAACCAAAGGAAATCTGTATGCAAAGTTTATTGAGTATACAGTCATCCAGGTAGAGGGAGATATGGAGGCAGACGTATTGCTCAACTGCACAGTTGCGTGCAGAGGATCTATTCTGATCCAGGGCAGAACAGCGAAGATCATCGGTGGAGATGTCAGCGCAGTCAAGGGAATCAAGGCAACCACGATTGGAAATGACGCAGAGATGCGGACAGCTGTGACCGTTGGAGTAAGTGCGGACTGTATTTCAAGACTGAATCTGCTGAAGAAGAAGATGGATATTACCAAAATGGAACTTGATAAGATCGAACAGGGACTTGCCAAGTTCGAAGAGATGCAGAAGGAGCGCGGAGTAAGCTATAAGGAAGATCCGAGAAGAGTGGCACTCTTGCGTACCAGAATCCAGAATACGGCTACACTTGCAGGAGATGAGGGCGAAGTGAAGCGGCTTGAGCGCATGATTTCAGATGGGGCGAATGCAACGGTCTGTGTGACAAGAGATGTATTCCCTGGGGTATCCATAGCGATCAGGGATCAGGTTTTAAATGTGAAGAACAATGCAAAATGCGTGGAGTTCTATCATCTGAACGGAAAGATCTGTACGAGAACAGCTGAGGATTAACGGACAATAACAGGCAGAAGGTAAAAAAGATAAGATAGCATTTCAGGAGAAACGGGTTACAACCGTAAATTTCCTGAAATGCTATTTTTATATTTTATATTATTGACGAAAAACTACTTTATTTTAATGGAAATTTCATAATTTGACATTGAAAGTGAATTCTTCCTATATTATAATCAATCAGTGAGAAAGAAATGATCAGCCAGTCTGCAGTTAAGCATGTACAGGCGGATCAGGAGAGAAATGATCAGTCAGTACAGGAAAGGTACGGGAATTAATATGATAAATTTTGAAGAAGAATTGAAAAACTTTAAACCAAGTCTGGAAGTGGAAGAGGCAGAGCAGGCAATCTATAATCATGAGCTGACAGACATGACGGATGTTATGCAGGAAATGCTGCAGGAATTAAAGCAGCAGAACAGATAACAGGTAGATCACATGCACAGTGGCATGACAGATAGAGAGGTTTTTCATGAGATGTTATAATTGCGGTGCAGAGCTTGGCAAGGGAGATAACTGCCAGAACTGCGGAACGAATGTAAAAGTATACAAAAAGATTTTGATGGCATCCAATGCCTATTACAATGATGCATTGGAGAAAGCCGGTGTCAGGGATTTGTCAGGGGCAATTGAGAGCCTGAAAATCAGTCTGCGTTTTAATAAATTAAATATTGATGCAAGAAATTTGCTTGGATTGATCTACTACGAGATGGGAGAAGTGGTGACTGCCCTCACGGAGTGGGTGATCAGTAAGAATTATCAGCCGAAGGATAATCTTGCGAGCAGGTACTTAGATGAAGTGCAGAAGAATCAGGCAAGACTGGATTCTGTCAATCAGACGATCAAGAAATACAATCAGGCATTGCTTTACTGCAAGCAGAACAGCCGTGATCTTGCAATCATTCAGTTGAAAAAAGTATTGTCGCTGAATCCAAAGCTGGTGAGTGGACATCAGCTTCTGGCGCTTTTATATATTCAGGAAGGACGCTATGATCTTGCGAAGAAATCACTGCGGAATGCCGGAAAAATTGATGCCAATAATACTGTGACACTGCGCTATCTGAAAGAAGCCAATGCAGCCTTAAGAGAGCAGAATCCGAGCAAGAAGCAGAAGAATGATGAACTCATTTCCTATCAGAGTGGCAATGAGACAATCATCCAGCCAAAATATCTGAAGGACAATTCTGCAGTCGGTACGATCATTAACATGGTGATCGGAATCGCAATCGGAATTGCAATCACCTGTTTCCTTGTGGTTCCTGGCGTGAGAAGAACCGTGATGAACAATACGAAAGCAGAAGTGCTGGATGCAAATAATACGATTTCTTCCAAGAATCAGACGATCACAAGCCTGCAGAGTCAGGTGGATGACCTTACCAGTCAGATTACGGATGCGAAGAACAGCGAGGAAGAATCTGCCAACAAACTGGAAAGCTATGACAAACTTCTGACTGCATATGAGACATACACCACAGGAGACATTGAGAAGGCAGGAGATGCATTGAGCAGTGTCAATGTGGATGACCTGAGTGCAGATGCAAAGAGTATTTATGATACCATCAATGCACAGGTGAATGCCGAATACATGGCTGCATTATATAAGGAAGGTTATGATGCATATTCCGGCAAAAAGTATGACGATGCCGTGAGTGCACTTTCCAAAGTCGTCGAGATGGATGAAAACTATGAGAATGGAAATGCACTGTACTATCTTGCACAGGCATACCGCAAGAACGAGGATATGGAAAATGCCAAAATCTATTATCAGAAAGTGGTAGAATTGTATCCAAATACAGAGCGCGCTGCAAACTCACAGAACTATCTGGATCAGAGTGAGACAGACACCGCCCGTTAATAAAAAGACAAACTGATATTAAAAAGTACGAAGGAGATCGAACCGGAAATTCCGGGGAGACTCCTTCTTTTTTTATTCATGACAATAAAATGTCTGCGGAGCGAGCATTCTATTGTTGAAAATCATAAGCAGAATGGAAAGAGAGGAACAAGAGCATGAAAAGCCAGTATATTATGGAAAAAGGATGTTTAGTTGTCTATGTGCCGCGTGAGTTAGACCATCATCAGGCAAACCGCATCCGCACGGAGACAGATCTTCTGATCGACACCTACCATGTCAGACATCTTGTGTTTGATTTTACAGAGACAGAGTTTATGGACAGCTCCGGGATTGGGGTGATCATCGGGCGGTGCAAAAACTTAGGCTATTCCGGTGGGGATGTGAGTGCGTGCCATCTGAACGAGCGCGTGGACAAGATATTTACCGTATCCGGGTTGAAAAAAATCATTCAGGTAAAAGAATAGGAGATAGTGGAGGAAGTAAAAATGAGCAGTCAGAACGAGATGAAACTGATATTTGATGCCAGGTCGGTGAATGAAAGTTTCGCCAGGGTGGCGGTGGCGGCATTTATAGCAGAATTAAACCCAACGTTAGACGAGATTGCGGATATCAAGACGGCCGTGTCCGAAGCGGTGACGAATGCGATCATTCATGGTTACCATGAACCGGAACAGAAAGTGGAACTCCTGTGTCAGATTTGTGGGGATGAGGTTTCCATCACCGTTTCGGATACAGGAGCAGGCATTGCGGATGTGTCAAAAGCGATGGAACCTTTTTATACGACAAAACCGGAGTTAGAGCGTTCCGGGATGGGATTCTCTTTTATGGAAGCGTTTATGGACAGGCTTGAGGTAGTATCCGAGCCGGGAAAAGGGACAAGCGTACATATGGTAAGAAGACTGGGAAATCAGGAAGGCTAGCCTATGGTGCGACAGGCGGAACTGATCAGACAGGCACAGGATGGGGATAAAAAAGCCAGGGACAAAGTCGTTTCGGACAACCTTGGATTAGTGCACGCAATTGTCCGCAGATTTGAAAAAAGAGGGCATGACAGGGAGGAATTGTTTCAGATCGGATGTATCGGGCTGATCAAGGCGATCGATCATTTTGATCTGTCGTTAAACCTTGCATTTTCCACTTATGCAGTGCCTATGATCACAGGGGAGATACGGCGTTTCCTGCGTGACGATGGCATGGTGAAAGTGAGCAGGAGTTTAAAAGAAAATGGATACAAAATCAGCAGGGCAAAAGAAGTTCTCACAACAGAGCTGGGGAGAGATCCGAGTCTTTTGGAGCTGTCTGCCATGACAGAACTTGGCACAGAGGAGATCGTGATGGCATTGGACGCTAACCGTGGGGTGGAGTCCATTTACCAGCCGGTCTGCGGCTCAGATGGAGATGAACTTTTACTCATTGACCAGATTGGAGATCAGAGCGATGTCTATGAGGAGCCGGAGAAGGAGGCTGTTTTAAACAAAATGGTGATCAGGCAGCTGATGGATACGCTCGACGAGACAGAACAGCAGATCATCAGGCTGCGGTATTTTGAAAATAAAACGCAGTGCGAGGTGGCAGGAATACTTGCAGTGACACAGGTGCAGATCAGCCGGAATGAGCGTAAAATCCTTGCAAAACTCCGGGCAAAACTGGAGTTATAACGTCATTTGCCGGAAAGAAAATCTTGAAGAGCGAAACCATCAATGATATAGTGAAAGGAGGAAACTCAAACAATAACCGGCAGTGATAGCAGACTGACAGAGCGTCAGGAGAGAGGGAGTACAAGAGCAGATGAATGGAACACAGATCAGTGATACACAGAGGAATAACAGAACCGCATTGACAGGGCATACCATAGAAGCGTTGATCGTGGTCGTCTTTTATGCGTGCAGATTTATCAGGGGAGAGCGGAGTCTTGGATATTTTCTGGTGATCACGGCATTGGCACTGATCCCGGTCATGCTGGGACAGTTTTTCTTTTTCAAGGACAGAGAGACAGGTATGATCAAACACACGGTAGGAATCGGATTTGCCATTACGTATTCCTTCATGGTGCTGACGACCGAGGAAGCGAACATTTATGTGCTTGTCATACCGATGATTTTACTTGTAAGTGTATTTAATGATGTAAAATTTTCCGTGCAGATCAATATAGGAACGGTTATCTTAAGCCTGATCATGACGATTGGTGGAGCTTTTACCGGAAAGTTCGGTTATCAGGGCAGCGATGAAGCAATCGTGCAGGTGACAGCCATGATACTTGTCGCAGTGTATTCTATCTATGCAGCGCAGACATCGAATGCAAACAATCAGCAGAAAATGGAGAATATTAAGGAAGCGCAGAGCAAGACAGAACTTTTGCTGTCCGATATTTCCAATATGTCACAACAGATGCAGAGTGGAATGGAAGATATCTATGGAAAAGTTGAGAACCTCAACAGTGCTTCTAAATTGACCAAAGATGCAATGTCAGAGGTTGGCAGTGGTACGACGGAAACCGCAAACGCTGTGCAGACACAGATGCAGCAGACAGAAGCAATCCAGCAGAAAGTTGAGATGGTCAGCAGTGTTGCGGAACGCATTAACCAGAGTATGCAGCAGACTTTGCAGGTACTTGAGAGCGCAGGAAAAGATATGGATGTGCTCGTATCACAGGTAGATCATTCCGTAGAAAAAGGTGACAGCGTTGCAGGACAGCTAGAGACATTAGACAAATACATTGAAGAGATGCATTCCATCGTGGAACTGATCTCCGGTATTACCTCGCAGACAAGCCTTTTAGCTTTAAACGCAAGTATTGAGGCAGCAAGAGCGGGTGAGGCCGGAAGAGGATTCTCTGTTGTTGCGACAGAGATTTCCGGTATGGCAACACAGACCAAAGAGGCAACGGTACATATTACAGAGCTGATCGAGAATATTTCCAATGCGATCAGCGAGGTGGTTTCGGTGGTGCGCGAGATGATCGGTGCAATTAATGAGGAAAAGCAGTCCACTGAGAATACTGCCAATAATTTTTCGGATATCCAGAGCAATACGCTTGATATCCAAAGCAACATGGAGCAGTTAAACAGCAATATTGAGGAATTGAAAACTGCAAATGAACAGATCGTGCATTCGATTGAAACAATCTCGGCAATCTCAGAGGAGGTATCTGCACACGCAAATGAGACAATGAGTGCACAGGAAGATAATTCGGATGTACTGAACAAGATCACGGATCGTATGCAGCAGTTGATCGAACTTACAAAGCAGGAGGCATAATAACGTGAAAGCTTACGATAATTATATTTTTGATTTATATGGAACGCTGGTTGATATCCATACCGAGGAGAATGATCCTCTGGTATGGAAAAAGCTGGCGCTTTTTTATGGCTATTATGACGCCGATTATTCATCGGAAGAATTAAAAGAAAGATATGCTGCAATCATTGCAGGCGAGGAGTATAAGATGAAATCTGAGAAAAAAGATGATGCTCATGAAGCACATCCGGAAGTTCAGATTGAAGAGGTCTTTCAGAAGCTTTTTGAGGAAAAAGGCGTGAAGGCAGATCCTACACTTGCCGTTCATGCAGGGCAGTTCTTCCGGATCCTCTCTACCGATTATGTAAAACTCTATGACGGAGTGACAGATTTGTTAGAAGCATTAAAAAAGACGGGCAAAAAGATTTATCTGCTTTCGAACGCACAGCGCATTTTTACAGAGTATGAGATGCACACACTTGGAATCGCAAAGTACTTTGACGATATTTTTATCTCTTCAACCTGTGGGGTAAAAAAACCGGACAGCAGATTTTTTCAATTATTGATTGATAAATATAATCTTGATATAACAAAAAGCGTCATGATTGGAAACGATGGCATAAGCGATATCGCAGGAGCTAAGAGTGTCGGACTCGATACCTTTTATATTCATTCGAACATTTCTCCAAAGCTGCCGGAAGAGACCGTCATATTACCGGATGGCACTGAAAAAAAACGGAAGGTCATGCCGGATGCAGACTTTGTGTTAGATGGAATGGACATGGAGAGAGTCAGGGAGCTGCTGCTCGGAGAATAAGAGGAGATTATCAGCGCAGATTACCTTCCATCCACAGTTCACAATTTCTTCACAAAATATTGGCACTCACCTCTTGACAGTGCTAACAACTCGTGATATAACATACTCGTAACAAAGGAAAACCACTGCGAAAGAAATTTCGTAACTGACAGAAGACGTTCCAGCCAGCAAGGTGGGAAGGTCTTTTCTTTCCATCAGAAAGTTTTTCAGAAGGTTTTTCTTTTTCACATAGATCACAGAGATAAATACGAGGGAGGTAAGCGTATGAACATTCAGAAATTTACTCAGAAATCAGTAGAAGCCATTAACGATTGTGAAAAGCTCGCCTATGAATATGGAAATCAGGAGATCGAGCAGGAACACCTTTTAGTCGCCCTGTTACGTCAGGAGGATGGACTGATTCCAAAATTAATAGAGAAAATGGAGATCCAGAAAGAACATTTTGTGGATAACGCAGAGCGCCATTTAGTTGCCCGTGTAAAAGTATCCGGCGGACAGGTTTATGTAGGACAGGATCTGAATAAGGTACTTGTCCATGCAGAGGATGAGGCAAAAGCAATGGGAGACGAATATGTTTCCGTGGAACATTTGTTTTTATGCCTGATCAAATATCCGAATAAGGCAATGAAGGAAATCTTCAAGGAGTATGGAATTACCCGTGAACGGTTTTTGCAGGCGTTGTCAACGGTAAGAGGAAACCAGAGAGTAGTATCCGATAACCCGGAGGCAACTTATGATACATTGGAAAAATACGGATACGATATGGTAGAGCGTGCGAGAAACCAGAAGCTTGATCCGGTGATCGGACGTGATGCAGAGATCCGTAATGTGGTTCGTATCCTTTCCAGAAAGACAAAGAATAACCCGGTTCTGATCGGTGAGCCTGGTGTCGGTAAGACGGCTGTTGTTGAAGGACTCGCACAGAGGATCGTCCGCGGTGATGTCCCGGAGGGATTAAAAGACAAGAAATTATTTGCACTGGATATGGGCGCACTGGTTGCAGGCGCCAAATATCGTGGTGAGTTTGAGGAACGTCTGAAAGCGGTTCTCGATGATATCAAAAATTCCGATGGACAGATCATCCTGTTTATCGATGAACTTCATACCATCGTGGGAGCAGGAAAAACAGACGGTGCGATGGATGCAGGCCAGCTGTTAAAACCAATGCTTGCCCGTGGTGAGTTACACTGTATCGGTGCGACCACCTTAGATGAGTACCGTGAATATATCGAAAAAGATGCTGCTTTGGAGCGTCGTTTCCAGCCGGTACAGGTGGATGAGCCGACCGTTGAGGATACCATTTCCATCCTGCGTGGCCTGAAAGAGCGTTACGAAGTATTCCACGGTGTAAAAATTACAGACTCGGCACTGGTATCTGCGGCAGTGCTCTCAAACCGTTATATTTCCGACCGTTTCCTGCCGGATAAGGCAATCGACCTCGTGGATGAGGCGTGTGCCCTGATTAAGACGGAACTGGATTCCATGCCGACAGAGCTGGATGAGTTAAACCGTCGTGTCATGCAGATGGAGATTGAGGAGACAGCTCTGAAAAAAGAGACGGATCGTCTGAGTCAGGAGCGTCTTGCGGATCTTCAGAAGGAACTGGCAGAACTTCGTGATGAATTTAACACAAAGAAAGTACAATGGGAAAACGAAAAGAAATCAGTTGAAAAAGTCCAGAAACTTCGTGAAGAGATCGAGCAGGTCAAGAATGAGATCAAGACTGCACAACAGAATTATGATCTGGAAAAAGCGGCAGAACTGCAGTATGGAAAACTTCCACAGCTGCAGAAACAGCTGGAAGTTGAGGAAGAGGCAGTTAAGAATAAAGATCTTTCGCTGGTACATGAGAACGTCAGCGAGGAAGAGATCGCACGTATTATTTCCCGCTGGACGGGTATTCCGGTCGCAAAGCTGACCGAGAGTGAACGTAACAAGACACTGCATCTGGACGAGGAGCTGCATAAACGTGTCATTGGTCAGGACGAGGGTGTCACAAAAGTGACAGAGGCCATCATCCGTTCCAAAGCCGGAATCAAAGATCCGAGCAAACCAATCGGTTCGTTCCTGTTCTTAGGACCTACCGGTGTCGGTAAGACAGAACTTGCAAAGGCTCTGGCAGCCAGTCTTTTTGATGACGAATCCAATATGGTGCGTCTTGATATGAGTGAGTATATGGAGAAATATTCCGTGTCCCGTCTGATCGGAGCGCCTCCGGGATATGTCGGATATGATGAAGGCGGTCAGCTGACGGAGGCAGTCCGTAGAAAACCGTATTCGGTTGTCCTGTTCGATGAGGTCGAGAAAGCACATCCGGATGTATTCAATGTATTATTGCAGGTGTTAGATGACGGACGTATCACAGACTCGCAGGGAAGAACCGTTGACTTCAAGAATACGATCATCATCATGACATCGAACCTCGGATCAGCCCATCTGCTGGAGGGCATTGATGAGAATGGTGATATCAATCCGGCTTGTGAGGAAGCGGTCATGAATGAACTTCGTGGACATTTCAGACCGGAGTTTTTGAACCGTCTCGATGAGATCATTATGTTCAAGCCTCTGACAAAAGACAACATCGGCAATATCATCAATCTGCTGATGAACGATCTGAACAAACGTCTTGCTGACCGTGAGATTACGGTAGAACTTTCAGACAGTGCAAGACAGTTCATTGTTGATCACGGATATGATCCGATCTATGGTGCAAGACCTCTGAAACGTTTCTTACAGAAACATGTAGAGACATTGTCTGCAAAGCTGATCCTTGCAGATGAAGTGAGAGAGGGAGATACCATTCTGATCGATACCGAGGGCGATAAGCTTACGGCAAGAGTAAAATAATGATATAAAATAAGAATGCGGCTGTCACACAGGACATTTTGTGTGGCAGCCGTATTTTGCATGTTTTCAACTGTGAAGTAAAGCTGAAAAAAGAGAGTTTCGAAGCTATGTTACTTCTGCAAAAACGCGAGAAGCTTTCCAGACTGTGTTTTGTAATCGAAAACACCCAGATCATAAAGTTTTTGTTCAAGCGCCGCATCTTTGGAAAAAGTGCCGAGGTTTAAATGTTTACTTGGTGCGAAAACAAAAGCTTTTCCTTCTTTTTCCAGTTTGGCGGTAAGGTCAATGGACGCCTGATAATTGATGTGGCGATGGTCGATCCCTTCTATGGTCTTTGGGTATTTGTGAAGCATCCGTTTATAAATCGGGCGATGGGCTTCTGGCTGTTTTACAAAGTCCCTTGGATTGGATAAAATCACAACAAGTTTGTCGCAGCCATCATCTAAAGCGTGCTGCACCGGAATAGAATCCGCAACGCCGCCATCATAGTAGTAATGGTGATTAACCTGAACCGGACGACAGAATCCCGGCAGGGCGCAGGTTGCCATGAGTGTGCGATAATCGTCGCGCACAATATCGTATTTGGAAAAGTAAGTGGCTGTTCCGGTGACGGCATCCGTGGCAGGCATATAAAATTCTGCTGGATTTTTCATGATTGCATCGTAATCAATCGGGTCTTTGCCGTCAGAATTGGTCAGTGTTCCGTAAATGTATTGCAGACCGAACAGACTCCCGGTTCGAATCAGACTGTGTACACTTAAATACCGGGGATCACTTAAATGTTCCGTATAAAAACGGAGATTTCTTCCACGTTGTCCTGCAAGATAGGACAGCGTGTTTGCTGCACCCGCAGATACGCCGATACAGTAGTCAAACTGAATATGGTCATCTAAAAATTTATCTAAAATTCCGGCGCTGTAGGCACATTTCATGCCACCGCCTTCTACAACAAGTCCTATTTTCATAATTCACACGTATCATCCAATTTTTTAGATGATAATTGGATATTTCCTTTCTTCCAGTCATAACTTCGTTAAAATTTTATCACATTTGAAACAATTTATAAATACCAAAAAACTCGGCAAAAAACAATCATGATGCGCTCTTGCGTGATGAGACAGAAAATTATATAATAACAGACAGGTATGTTTTTATTTCCAGCAGGAGGCCTGGAATAAGAACGATGGCAGTATAGAAATAAGGAGATATTTTTAATATGGAAAATAAGAAACCAAAAATCATTTTAACAGGCGACAGACCAACAGGAAAGCTTCATGTCGGACATTATGTCGGCTCTTTAAAAAGAAGAGTGGAATTACAGAATTCCGGGGAATTTGATAAGATTTTCATTATGATTGCAGACGCGCAGGCACTCACTGATAATGCGGATAACCCGGCAAAAATCCGTGACAATATCATGGAAGTTGCATTGGATTATTTATCCGTAGGGCTTGATCCTGAAAAATCAAATATTTTTATCCAGTCTCATGTGGCAGAACTGACAGAACTGACTTTCTACTATATGAATCTGGTGACAGTATCCCGTCTGCAGCGCAATCCAACGGTAAAAGCAGAGATTCAGATGCGTAATTTTGAGACAAGTATCCCGATGGGATTTTTCAATTATCCGATCAGCCAGGCGGCCGATATCACTGCATTTAAGGCAACGACTGTTCCGGTTGGGGAAGATCAGCTTCCAATGTTAGAGCAGACGAAGGAGATCGTGCACAAATTCAATGCAGTGTATGGAGAGACTTTAGTGGATCCTGAAATCCTGCTTCCATCGAATAAAGCATGCTTGAGACTTCCAGGTATTGACGGAAAAGCAAAGATGAGCAAATCCTTAGGCAACTGTATTTATCTGTCAGAATCCGAGGCAGATGTGAAGAAAAAAGTCATGTCCATGTTTACAGATCCGGATCATATCCGTATCGAAGATCCGGGAAAGCTGGAAGGAAATACCGTATTTACTTATTTGGATGCGTTCAGCAACGAAGGACATTTTGCAGAGTACTTACCTGAATATGCAAATCTGGATGAGTTAAAAGATCACTATAAACGCGGTGGATTAGGCGATGTCAAAGTGAAGAAGTTTTTAAATAACGTTCTTCAGGAAGAATTAAGCCCAATCCGCGCAAGAAGAGCCGAGTATGAGAAGAACATCGAAGGTGTTTATGAGATTTTGAAAAAAGGCAGCGAAGTGGCAGCAGAGACAGCAGCTCAGACATTAAGTGAAGTCAAAGCGGCCATGAAGATCAATTACTTTGATGATCCGGCTTTTCTGGAAGAGCAGATTCAAAAATTTAACGAATAGGAAGAAAGAAAATGGCATTTACCCATCTCCATGTGCATACCGAGTTTTCCCTTCTGGATGGCTCGAATAAAATAAAAGAATATGTTGCAAGAGTGAAAGAGCTTGGCATGAACAGTGCAGCGATCACAGACCATGGAGTGATGTTTGGTGTCATTGACTTTTACAAGGCTGCGAAGGCAGCAGGTATCAATCCAATCCTTGGCTGTGAGGTGTACGTGGCACCGAACTCCCGATTTGACAGAGAGGCAGCGCATGGGGAGGATCGTTATTACCATCTGGTGCTGTTAGCTGAGAATAATGAGGGCTATCAGAACCTGATGAAAATTGTATCCAAGGCATTCGTGGAAGGGTTTTATTACAAGCCACGTGTGGATCTGGAGCTTTTGGAGGAATACCATGAGGGAATTATCGCATTAAGTGCCTGCCTGGCATCGCCGTTGGCCATGTCTGCCAGAAATTCAACCGCATCATCATCGATTACGGCATTATAGCTTCCCATGCCCTTCTCGTTATCATAAACCGCCTTGCGGATAAGACTCTCTATATCACTTTGTTCAAGCAGTTTCAGTTCAAATACGATTGAGCGTGAAATCAAAGCGCTGTTCACCTCAAAATAAGGATTCTCGGTAGTGGCCCCGATCAGAATAATCGTTCCGTCTTCCACAAAAGGCAGGAGATAATCCTGCTGTCCCTTATTGAAGCGGTGTATCTCGTCCACAAAAAGAATGGTCTTACGTCCCATTCCTGCCATGCGGTCCTTCGCTTTTGCGACTACATCTTCCATGTCTTTCTTCCCGGCAACAGTAGCATTAATCTGGCAGAACTGCGCACTGGTCGTATTCGCAATAACCTTTGCAAGCGTGGTCTTGCCGGTTCCGGGAGGTCCGTAGAAAATAACCGAGCTTAATTTATCGGCTTTAATCGCTCTGTATAATAATTTATCCTTAGCAATAATATGCTTCTGTCCCACAACCTCATCAAGTGTCTCCGGCCGCATTCTTGATGCCAGCGGCGACTCTTTCTGCATATTATTTTCTCTCATATAATCAAATAAATCCATATGTACTGTTCGCCTCCATATGGATTTATATTATCATATTCTGTTCTTTTTGTCATTCAATTAATAAATCGTCAAGCGTCACGAATCTGTATCCTTGCGTCTGCAATCTGTCTATAACCTCAAGTGCTGCCGCAACCGAGGTGTCATATATATCATGAAAAAGAATAATATCCCCGTCCCTCGTCTGCTCCATAACCCTTGAAACAGATACTGAGACGTTGTCAGTGCACCAGTCCTTGGGATCCACACTCCAGAATACCGGCGTCATATCTATCTTATAATACAATTTTTCATCCCATGAACCACACGGAGGTCTTATATACTTAACCTTTTCACCTGTAATTTTCTCTATCGCCGCATTCGTCTTCGATACTTCCGTGAGTGCCGCATTTTCCGATAGTTTATCCAGTTCCACATGCGTAAATGTGTGGTTCCCTATAATGTGCCCCTCATCATGCATCCTTCGTATGATATCCTCATTGCCATCTATGTTCTCCCCCACCACAAAAAAAGCAGCCGGTACATTTCTTTCCTTAAGTCCGTCAAGCAGTTCCGGTGTCGTATTTCTTCCCGGTCCGTCATCAAATGTTATGGCCACTGTTTTTTCATAGGTGTTATTCCCAGACACAAATTCCACCCCATCATCTTCGCCTCTCTCTGCCGCAGCTACAACCGCCATGCACATAAGTCCGGCAGTTATTACCGCC
>ERZ827469.1178-NODE-1178-length-24507-cov-3.845698_pt1 | contig 24507 bp, 25 predicted proteins | sample MGYA00519917_ERZ827469 | MGnify/ENA primary metagenome ERZ827469 (study PRJEB31778, sample SAMEA3449314) | human gut metagenome | biome: human gut; feature: human-associated habitat; material: faeces | place: United Kingdom | collected 2010/2012 ... | reverse complement strand
CTCTCCGGTATTTCTTCGATTCTTTTCTTTCCTGGTTAATTGAAAATAGAAATGCCGTATTTATGCGGTTTTCCGGTTATTTTTCTCTCCGGTATTTCTTCGATTCTTTTCTTTCCTGGTTAATTGAAAATAGAAATGCCGTATTTATGCGGTTTTCCGGTTATTTTTCTCTCCGGTATTTCTTCGATTCTTTTCTTTCCTGGTTAATTGAAAATAGAAATGCCGTATTTATGCGGTTTTCCGGTTATTTTTCTCTCCGGTATTTCTTCGATTCTTTTCTTTCCTGGTTAATTGAAAATAGAAATGCTGTATTTATGCGGTTTATCGGTTGTTTTTTCCTCCGGTATTTGTTATTTTTTATGTCTGTTTATCCAATCTTGGAAGTAAATAATTCTTGGTTCTCCTCTTGCTCCTTAACATCAAGAAGCTTTCTAACAGCTGCTTTAGTTCCTGGATCAGCTGCGTTATATGCTTCTTGTATTTCATTTGTTTTTAATCCTGTTAGTTCATCCAGTGATAATGCTAATTTTTCGCATATTATTATTAATTGCTCTATTGTTGGCTTACTATGTCCATTTTTCCAATCTGTTAATGGTGATTTCTTTAATCCTAGTATTTCAGCTATTTCCGTACCTTTTATATTGTTCTTTTTAAAGTATTCTAATAATTTTTTTATTATCTCTGTCATTATTTCCTTTCTTTATAATGCGAAAATTTTGCATATTTCTGTTGACTTTGCGAAAATTTAGCAATATAATGTACATGTAATCAAATAAAGATAGTTTCATACCGCAGACAAACCGCTACTGTTTAGCGGTAGAGCTATCTTAACAAATAATTATATCAAAGGGCTGACAATCTAGCAATGTCGGAGCAGCTCGGAAAAGAGGTATTTTATGATTTTAAAAGATATTTTAACGGGTGAACAAATTGATATGCTTAAGCGTGATTTAAGTGATAATGATTTGTTTACCCTTTTTTTAATGAATGAGGAAGAAAAGCATAATTTTTTCAGAAATTTCAGAAGTACCTGGTTAGCAAAGTATGATGAATATTTTGTTCAGTTTAATGCTTTATATGAGGATTATTGCGAATATAAGTCTTCTGATTCTTCTGAAAAATCTGTATGTTTGGTTTATTGTGAACGACTTCATTCTTTTTTTGTTGATATGCAGCGTTGTTTAGAATTTATAAGAATCTATGATATTATTCTTGATTTTATTTGATAGTTCGGCGAGATTGCGCCTTAACTTTATATTTTTACATTCCTCCCTTTTTATTTCGAAACACGGATAAAGCGACTATCCGTGTCGTGATCGCATTAGTCGGCGATTGCTTGATAATGATAGACCAGAAAGGAAAGAATTATGAACGCTTTAATTACTGTATTATCTGTTGGGAAACCCTACGATATTGCTCCAGAATCTGGAGTTGGTGAACACACTGTTGGCTGTACTATGTCTTATGTTTCTACTGGTGATATTTCAGCTTCTAATTATGATGAAGGAACTGGAACATTAGGATATGCTCCTGTTAAGGAAAAAATGCCAGTAGAATTTTATGAAGTTGCAAAGGCTGTGGGACTTCCTTCAGTTGCAAGTGTTGAATTTGGTATGAAGGCTTCAGGCGGAAAGAATGTTCTTTATATTCAGAAACTTGATTTTGTTCCTTCAGATAAGGCTGCAAAGGCTACAAAATAGTTTCGTTATTACTCTGGGGTTGCTCCATGCGATGGGCTTAATGCCTGTGCAAGAATCGCAATCTTTTGGTAGTAATAACCCCTCATAACATTACTACAGGATTTAGCAATCGGGGAGATACTCCTTCTCCCTGGTTGTATGCCTTGTGCTTGTGTGTTTACTTAGCAGCATGATTTTGTCGGATTAATCATGTTGTTATTAAGCAGATAAGGGAGGTATTAATTATGGTATTAGCTGCTATATCTCTTGGCAAAATTGCCCAGTGGGGATTTTTTGCAACAGTTATCATGTGGTCGCTTATCATAGGTGTTTTTGTTGTTATCCGTATCAGGACAGCTATACAGCGTCATAAGTATGCGAATAAGAAGCAGGAAGGTGATGTTTCTACCCGTTACACTTCTAACGGGCTTCATTAGAAACTTTTGTTCCTGACGGAGTTATGACCTTAATGCTTGTGTGCGCCCCGGCATACTATAGATGTGTATATTGCTGGTTTTTCTCATAACAACTGGAGCGTGGAAAGATTTTAAAGACATTGCAGTTCTGGAATCTGTAACCTCTTGGAATGTTAATCCTACAGGGACGAGAAACCTTTAAAATCTTTGCACGTGGAAGGCGTTAGACAAGGGTCCGGGAATGTAAGGCCCGGAACTGCCGGGGCGCACACACAAGCGGGAGGTCATTAAACTTCCGGCAGAACACACGGAGGGACAAACATGAAAATATTAAAATGTACCTTCCTGGTGTTGGCTATGGCATTGTGTTTATTCGTACCAGTGCAGCGGGGATATGCTGCTGATCAGGAGACAACACAGGTCACAGAACAGTCTGAAGAGTCTGGAGCAGAAGATTCTTCAGACACATCAACATCAGATACTGTAGCATTTAATTCTTATTTTCTCGTTTTACTAGCTGCTATATTCGGCAGTCTGGTTGCCATAGGTTTATGGAACATGTTCGGGAGGTAGTATATGGAGAATTTTAACACACTCCTGTTGTTTGGATTCTTATTCGGTTTCTGGCTAACAAATTTAGCCTGTGTTACCGGATATGTCTGCAGGAAGTCATTATATTTCATAATGACATTTACAAAATGATATATAACGCTTTGGCGATATATAAATACATATTACGGAGGTAGACATTATGCCAGGATTAGTTGCTGCAGAGGGTTCTGCTGATGTTGCATCAGGTCTTACACAGGAAGTTATTACTTCAGTTGTTACTGGTTGTAAGGGAGTTGTAACAGGTGCTTCAAGTGGTATCACTGCTATTGTTCCAATCGGTATGGAATTCTTAGCGCTCACACTCGGAATAAGAATCATGATCAGATTCTTCCTTTCTCTTGTTCACTAATGTGTCAAGCCTCGTCCCTTCTTTCGGGTTGGGACGCTCGTAAATTTGTTTGAGGGATTAATTATATAGATAAGGAGTAGAAATATGGGATATGTACTCATACTGTTATTTTTTCTGATCTGGCTTAATGTCAGGAAGATAAGAAAGACACTTGTTGTTATTGCTAAAGATTATGGATATAAGAAAAACAGTCTGTTCAATTATATACTTGATGTTATAACTGATTATTCTGCAGAACGAAAACATGATAGAAATATTCGTAATCATACAAGGAAGCTCAGGAAGCTGACAAAGGAGAAACAGGCTGAAGATGAAATTCCGTCTGAACCTGAACCAGAAGCTCCAGAGAGTGAGGTGCAGGATGATTAAAATACTTAATAATTTATTTTTTGCTTTCTTAGCTGATATTCTTGGATATTGTTTTTTATTTGCTATTAAGCAATCTTTTGATTTAAAGATTTTTGTTGTTGCTTTTTTCTTCACCTTTTTAGTTCTTAATATTCTTGATTTTATTGATTATATTTATGCTAAAAGATTTAAGAATGAGGATGGTGATTATAATGAGTAAGGTTTTACCTGATAACGGTTATTTAATAGGTCTTAATGGCGAAATTGTACCAGGTGATGAAGAATCCGAGTACATAAAAACTTATGTTCCTGTTTGTTCTTTTTATCATGTTCTTTCTGAAGCTTGTAAGCTTATGAATCGTTTAAAGGATTCTTTAAATGATGATAAAAAAGATAAAGAACCAGTTGAAACCCAACAATATTAGATATATAATCATCTTGCCGATTATATAAGTAGATTGGGGGGATTTGATGATTGGTTTGGCTGCTGATGGTCGGTTGTTTGGACTGGATGTACAATTATTATTTGATATTGGTGTATCAATTTTTAATATTATTCTTTTAGTCTTTTTAATTGGTGTTTCTATTATATTAATTATTTTTGTTATTAAGTATTTTAAGCAAAAAAATAACTATTATAAAATTAAGACTGAATTTTATAAAAATCATATGAATGACAGGCAAGATTAATTTCTTGTCTGTCTTTTTTTATTTAAGGGGGTTTATATGAAAAGAATCGGCTCTTTTTCTCTTGCTATAATTATCTTTACTTTATCTATTGTTTTATTTCTTCCTGATATTTCATTTGCTGATGATGTTACAACTTTGTCTAAGTCTAAAGATAACCCATTTGGTTATTCTTCATCAGAAGCTCAATCTTATGTATCTGCTCATAAGGATATTTATGATTCTGATCATATTCTCTTATTTTCCTATACTCCTACTAATACATATAATTGGACTTATTCTCAAGTTGGTAAGAATTCTTTGCATTTATCTGATAATCAATTAGTTGCTTTTCTTATGTCTAAAAAAACAATAACTGCTTATGCTTCTATGTTTGTTTCTGTTTTGTCTAATAACAATGTTACTAGAGGTTTATTGTCTAGCGTTGGTATTGCTACTACTGGTGATTCTGATTCTCTTGTTAATGTTATGGATAAGCTTACCGGCAACTACAACTATTTAGATTCCCTGAATTATGATGAGGATAGCCAGATTATAACAATGAGCAATGATAATGGCAGCGTTGATAAGTTGAGGGAAGAGATAAAGCAATACTATTATGATTTGATTGGTCTTTGTCAGTGGCCTTCTTCTGGTACTGTTAAATCTTTTGTTGATTCTTCAGAATATAGAAAAAATTTTGAATATGAAGAAGATTATCATAATGCTTATTATATTAATTCAAAATATTGCATTGCTTCTTCTTATGCTAATTATGCTCTTTTCTTTGATGATAAGTTTGATTATATGTATTTAAGTAACTCTGAAAAAAAGAACTTATACTATGACGGTTGGCATATTGATTTTTATAAATTGTTATATCGTGACGGTTCAGATTTTTCTTCTAAGTTGGTTGGCGAAGATAAAAAGGGGCTTATTACTCGTTATGATGCTAATCCTTTAACTAATGTTACCGTTGCGGCACTTTATTATCATGCTTCTTATCCTCAAAAAATGGTTTTATCTCCCTCTTTCATTTTAGGTTCTGATGGTTCAACTTATGATGATATGTATGTTAAATATTATTCTTATGATAATACTCCTCTCATGTTTTTCAAGAGTTATTCTGCTTATTATAATTTTATTAATGGCGACCAGAACGCATATTTAAGCAGCAAGATAGAAGAAACCGGTCAGGATATATCCTATTCAATCAAGGATATGAATGAAAACCTTGGTTCAAAGATGGATGAGCTGATTGATTCTATTAACTCTGGAAAAGGAAACATGTCCGCCGATGAGCTGCAGAACGCTATTGATAAAGGTCTGGAAGATCTTAATAAGAACACAGAGGATATAAAAGATAATACCTCTTCTATCCTGGATAAGCTCGAGGAACAGAACCAGATATTATTACAGATTCTTGGTGTTACAGAATTTATTGCATATCAGGAAGTGAAAGAAAATTCAGATCAATATAACATGTCATATCTTAAGACATTACTCGACAGCATGTTTACAGGTCTTTTTAACGCTCTTATGTACGGTGAGAATACTGTTGATGATAAAAATACTGATACCGCTTCCATGCAGTCTTTTTCTGTTTCTAATGCTGCAGCTCCTGTTGCTGTGTATAGTGATGACATTGCTGTATATGATTCCAGTGGTTCTGGTGGTGGTTCTTCTTTTGGTGGTGGCTCTGACTCTAGTGGCGGACATTTTTTTGACCTTAAAAATGGATTGTTTGGAAAATTTCCTTTTTCAATTCCTTACCAGTGTTATAACTGGCTGCAGATTCTTCAGCGTGATCCGAAAGCTCCAACATTCACATTAGATTATGGTTATCTGTTTGGTTGTTCCGGTGACCCTAAGTTTGTCCTTTCATTTGACCTTTCCAGATACAATGATATAGCTGAAGTTGGGCGATCGTTCTGCAGGTTGTTTATGACTCTGATGCTTGCTCTTGGAATCTATCATAAAAATAAGGGGGAGATGTAATGTCTGAAGTTGCTTTTATTGCCGTTGCTTGTTATGTAGTCGGTAACTTTATCAAGGCTGTTTTCACTGTCATTATAGATTTTATTTTATTGTCCTTGACATATATGCCTACGGATCCATTATCAGGCATCCTTGATATTTCAAATGAGGTTTTTGTTAAGTACCTGCCTTATATTAATTGGGTTGTTCCCTTGGATTTTGCAGTTAGCTTATTTGGTGCATTTATAGATGCTTATGCTATATACATTATTTACAAGTATGTTAAACGTGTTCTTTCTGCAGTCCTGGAGAATTATAAGTCAGGTGCAAAGTTACTTGCTGCATTACTTAAGTTTTAGGAGGTTTATTATGATTTCTCTTTATACTGGTACTCCTGGCTCTGGTAAATCTTATCATGCAGCCATTGACATTTATAACTGGCTGCGGGCCGGTAAGAACGTAATATCATCAATTAATATTAATACTTCTATTATTCCGCCCCGGTCAGCTCACAGACCTTTAGGGGAGTTCATATATGTACATAAGTCTTATTTTATGAAGAACTCTATATATTTAAAAACCTCTTTAGGTGGTAAGGCTGCTGCTGATAATGTTTATTCTTATGTGTATGGTCTTTTGAATTACGCCCTTCAGTTTCACAAGCGTAATTATAGAGGGCAGATCATAGAGAATCAAACATTGCTTGTTATTGATGAGGTCAACGAGATATTCAATCCTCGTTCCTGGAATAAAAAAGACCGTCAGGCATGGATTAACTTTTTTACTGAACATAGAAAATACGGTTTTAAGATCATTCTTATTGTCCAGGCTGACATTATGATTGATAAACAGATTCGGTCTGTCCTTCAGGAGCAGGTTCTTCATCGTAATGTTTCCAGGTTTAAAAAGCTTGGTAAAATCATTGCTTTTCCTTTTGGCGGTAATTTGTTTGTTGCCATTCGGTCAACTTATGAAACAAAGAATAAGAAGGATGCCCGGCTTGGTGCGTCCTTAGTCTTTGGATCTGATTACTATGTACAGTTATATGATTCATATGCATTATCTGACCCGTTAATCTAAAAAGCGGGTGCACTGGGAAAACTGAAACAGCGTGGAAGTTTAACCAGTGCGCCCGAAAATTTTAGAAATCGGGCTTGACCACGGATATGTAATACGTGGTCTATAAATACATATTAAATTTTATTTTAAAGCTGATAAATACTGATTAAAATGGCATTTTTATTTTGTCCTGAAATTGTCTTTTTAAGACAAAATAATGAGGGGGATTATATGGCACTTATTGAAACTGAATTTGACACTGAAAAAAATAATTACTGGTTCTATAAGAAGGAAAAAAAATTCCTGCATTCCATAGATACATTTTACTATACTGTTACATTTGCTAATGATTTTAGTAAAGATACCAGTGATCCAAATGTTAAGGAACTTAGAAACTGGTTGCATGAATTTAATATGCTTGTATGTGAGAATCTACAGGATAATATTATTCCTGTAAATGACCTTCCAGATCTTAATGATGTGACTTTGAATTATACACCTTGTAATTTTAATGGTATGTATACCCATGATTTACAGGTACCTGAATACTTTGATATCCTTATTGCTGAATCTGTTCCTAATGAGCTGACAAATAATATAACTGTTCAGATTCGTTCTAAGGCTCTGTGGCTTATTGGCATTACTAAGTCTTATGAATACAGCTTAAGAATTGTAAAATCTCTTGCTAAGCGTTTTCATCTGCAGATAACAGAGATAAAAGAAAATCGTGTTGACTACTGCTGGCATACTAACTATTTAAAGAATCCTGAAAAGTTTTTCCGAATTGATAACTTTTCTGCTATGCAGGTTAGTGCATTCAGGGATTGTCAGTATCATTATAAGTTTAATGCTAATTCAGAGTATGAATCTGATTATGTTGCTCTTGGCCGTCGTAATAGTAAATGCTTTGTCCGTATTTATATGAAAACTAAAGAGGTCGTTGAGCAGGGTTATAAACCGTGGTTTCTTCAGATATGGCTGCTTGATAATCTTATTTCACAATATGATTATTATGTACTTTCAAATTTGTATGTTCTTCGTAACTGGGATTGTCTTAATCTTATGAGACTGCAGTTTTATTATGACTATGGAACTGATGAGGATTATAAGAAGCAGTGTTTGGCTTATTTGAAATCTTATTTTAAAGAGGGGTCTGTTAATCGTGATTCTGTTGCCAATCTTGCGGATATTCTTACTCCCAGGATAACCATAATTATGAATAATGAGTTTCAGGTTATGAGAAAAATGTCTAAGACTTTTTGTCTTATAGAACATCCTAAGAATGAAAAACTTGGTTTATCTAAAAGAATCTATGATGTATTAGATAATACTGCTATGATAACTGATTACCTGACACATTATACATTGCGCCTTGTTGAGCCTAACAGTGATAAGAATAAATCTCGTAGGGATTATATAGAATACTGGAGACGATTACGCAGCACAAAGATTTTTGATCCGTTTAAAAAGGATTATCCTAATCGTCTGGTTCGTGATTATTCTCGTGAATCTAACTGGGATTTAATGAAGTCTCGTTTTGTTCATTCTGCAGTTAATTTCTCTTTGTACAGTTTTGGTATTAATCATCAGGCTAAAAATGCTCTTGGTGATGTATCGGAGCTTTTGGGTATGCTTAACGATAATGATATACATAATGCTAATATGTACAGATATAAGAGATCTAAACAACTTTATCCTTCAGACTTTAAAGATAAGCTGGAGGTTAAACAATGAATACTATAAGTGATTACATAAAACTGTTTATCCAGGATAGAAAAGTTTATTGTGAAGATGTTACTGTACAATCTTATATCTTCTATCTTGGCCGTTTTACAAAGTGGCTTGATTCTGATGATTTTGATTTGCTTAATAAGCAGACTTCGAGAGATTATATATATTCTTTAAGATATCGAATGAAGAATACAAGTATTGCAACAAATTACCGCCCTGTAAAAGCATTCTGTAAATGGCTCTATCAGGAAGATTACCTGGAGAAAGATATTACCATAGGTGTTAAGCTGCCAAAGAAAGACCCTGCTATTGTTGAACCTCTTACAGCTCCTGAAGTAAAACAGATTGATGATACTATTATTAACATGTCTTTGAATAATCATCTTGCATTAAGGAATTATTGTATATTTCATTTGATGTTAGATTGTGGGCTTCGCAGGAAGGAAGTTGTGCAGCTGCATAGATTAGATATTAAATCTGACAGATTGATTATTCATAATGCTAAGAATAACAAAGACCGGATTGTATTACTTCCTAGCTTTCTATATTTTAGTTTGCGCAATTATTACAATGAATCACATTATGCGCATGATTATGTAAAGAATAGTTCATCTTCTGTTTTTCTGGATATGTATGATAATGATCCAATTACTTTAAATACAATCAAATGTTTTTACCAGGACTTGAAAAGTCTGTCAGGAATCGAGCGTATACATGGTCACCTTTGCAGACATACTTTTGCAACATCTTATTTACAATACGGCGGTGATATGGAAAAGTTAAGGCTTTATATGGGACATGCTGATTATGAAATACTAAAAAACTATCTACATTTATCTTTGATATATCCTGATGTCTATAAGTTGGATGATATATTTTTTAAGAAGCCAGACACCTAGATTTTTTTTCTTCAGGATTCTTGTATAAAAAAAGACTTGCTTATTGGAATAAAACCAGTAAACAAGCCTTTTTTGATGAGCCCACCGGGGTTCGAACCCGGGACACCTAGATTAAAAGTCTAGTGCTCTACCAACTGAGCTATGAGCCCTCAATGTATACAATTATGAGTAACAATCTATATCAAACATCCAGCCTCGGATTATAACTACCGAGCTGGGCTAGCTGGATTCGAACCAGCGTAATGCAGGGATCAAAACCCTGTGCCTTACCGCTTGGCGATAGCCCAAGAAATAAAAAAAGGGTGGGTACAGGGATTCGAACCCTGGACCTTCAGAGCCACAATCTGACGCGCTGACCAGCTGTGCTATACCCACCATAATGCAAAAGTCATAAGCTACTGGCCATGACTCATAAAAAAAAGTGTGCCCGGGGGGATTCGAACCCTCGACCCACGGCTTAGAAGGCCGTTGCTCTATCCAGCTGAGCTACGAACACACAAAGCGGGTGATGGGAATCGAACCCACGTATCTAGCTTGGAAGGCTAGTGTTCTACCATTGAACTACACCCGCATAATTATTAAGTTGTAAAATCGGGGTGACAGGATTCGAACCTGCGACCTCTTGATCCCAAATCAAGCGCTCTAGCCAAGCTGAGCCACACCCCGGATTGAACACATATTTTTGTGTCTTTCCAGCGTCTCTGAGCCGTGACGCAAGACCTATTATATTATAGAACCACCTGCTTGTCAACTAATTTCTCAAAAAAATTAAGACTTTTTTCCTTGGTCGCTCTGTCGTGCCAATCTTTCGTTCTTTTTATGCCATAATACGGTCGATTGCCTGCAACAGACAATCCATCTGTTGATCTGTTCCAATCGAGATTCTAAGATAATCCTTAATCCGCTCCCCATTAAAATGACGAACGAAGATTTTTTCTTTTTTCAGTTCTTCAAATAACCAGCCGGCATCTGCTGAATTTAGTTTTGCAAACAAAAAATTTGTGCTGGAATCAAGCACCTCAAATCCACGGCGTCTCAATTCTTCTTTTGTCCGCTCACGAGTTGCAACCACCATTTGTTTCTTTTCCTGAAAATACTCCTCATCAGCAAGAGAAGCCGCCCCTAACACAATGGATTCTCTCGTCATCGTATATGAGTTAATTGACTCTTTTACATCGGTCATTGCCTGAATCAAACGTTTATTTCCCATCGCATAACCGATACGCATACCTGCCATGGAACGTGATTTCGAATACGTACGCACAACAAGCAGATTTTCATATTTTGGCAGAAGCGAAAGTGCGCTCTCTCCGCCAAAGTCAATATAAGCTTCATCCACAATCACAATGACATCCTGATTTGCCGCAATAATTTCCTCAATTTCATCCCGGCTTAACGCAAGAGAGGTCGGTGCATTCGGGTTTGCAATAACAACGCCGCCATTTTCTTTTTTATAATCATCTGGGCAAATTCGGAAATCGTCTGTCAGTTTTGGACACTCGTACGGAATCCGGTAAACATTTGCCCAGACCGGATAAAACGAATATGTAACATCCGGAAACAGAATCGGCTTATCGGAATTAAAAAACGTAAGAAATGCAAGTGCCAGAACATCATCTGAACCAACACCGACAAATACCTGTCCGGCATCCAGTCCATGATACGATTCAAGTGCTGTCACTAATTCTTTTGCTGCCGGATCCGGATATAGGGCAAACCGTGAAACTTCCATTTCTTCGTGAGCCTTTTTTACCCCCGGTGACGGCGGATATGGATTTTCGTTTGTATTTAACTTTATAATATCTTTTACCTGAGGCTGTTCACCTGGAATATAAGGAACAACCTTTCGGATATTTTCTTCCCAAGCTTTCATTGGTACCCTCCTCGTTTTTTCTCCCTAAATATACTCCTTTCGCCCTCTGCCGTCAATAGTCTGTTATACTCCGGTACGCATCAACAATGCCATAACCCCACTCAGTATTCGGATAGGGTTCTCCTCTTGGCACGGCCCCCCGGATGAGCGCCTCACGCACTGTATTACTGTTTGCACTGTCATCTGTATATTCCTGCATAAAAAGTGCGCTGATTCCTGCCACAAAAGCCGCTGCTACGCTTGTTCCCGTCATTGTGCCGTATCGGTTTCCCGGATACGTCCCCGTCAGTTCCACGCCGGGTGCAACCACTTCCGGCTTAATGTAACCAAAAGGAGTAAAACCACGCCCCGCCCGCAGATACAGGGCACCATCTCTTACGTCGTATGCCGACACTCCCGTCACAAATGGCGTTGTCGATGGATTTGTAGCCGTCATATCGGGGTCCGAATCTAAAAATACAACTTCCTTTTCCAAAAACTGCTGAATCGGAAGCCACATGGAAAAATTAGGAACTTCATAATCAAACTGTGTTCGCACTTTCCAAATTCCGGTCGTTGGGTTCTGAAAGCGAAAAACGACAACCTGCTCTCTCGTCAGTTCCTGCGCTACACCAAAATAAATTTCGACCGTTGTATTTTCCGGCACAAACCGATGCTCATAGCGGATTCCTGAAACCGCACGGATTTCGCGAATTGTCTCCCCGCTCGGTGAAATGACATCCACCGACAAGTTTCCCGGCGTCTGCCACCACAACTGCCCCATAAATCCATTCATATTTGCGGATACACTGATATCTATCGTATCTTCTTTGCGGCGTATTGTGTGATGATGTCTTGTATTTCCCTCATTCCCCACACACGTTACAATTGCCACACTGCCTACCGACAAATACCGGTTCAAATAAACGCCAAGCGCTGTACTTCCGTTGTGGTTTCCCATACTGCTGCCCATACCAAGGCAGAGAATGATTGGCTTTCTCTCCTGCGCCGCCACGGAAAGTAAATAAGCAAGCCCGGTCATCACATCACTTTCCAGATAAGCTGGCACATCCGACGGGATTCTATAATAATTTCGATAACTTTCATTCGCCTGACGGCACTTAACAACAACCAATTCAGATAATGGTGCCACCCCGGAAAATTCTTCGGCCCGGTTCTCGTTTCCTGCCGCTACCCCCGCCATAAATGTTCCGTGACCAATCTCATCCTGACTTGGCACAATTTCAAACGGATTTTCCGACGAAAGTGCCTGATTCAGCTGCTCCCTTGAATACATCCGTCCGTATGGAAATTTCTCATTTCCACCCCCTTCTTCTACACTCTGATCCCAGATTGACACAATCCTTGAAGTTCCATCCGCCGCCACAAATGCCTTATGTGTAAAATCAATTCCGGTGTCCACAATCCCAATCAGTACACCCTGTCCATATAAATCAAGGGACGGCTGCCTGCGAATCCGAAGCACACCACTGGCTTCCAGCGCTTCTTCACTCATCAGACCAAAGACATTTGGAATTGCTGAAAAACCATATTTTTGTATCGCCTCACCATTTACATTTTGAACCTGCTGGTAAATAATTGCCTGCCTGTCATCCAGTCGAATATAACAATCCGGGTTGTACACTTCCCTTATATACTCCTCACCACGGTAATTATCCAAAACGTAAACGAGAACATCCTCTGCAAAAACTGCTTCCCTGCATTGCATAAAAAAACCTCCTGCGCTTTGTTTCATCTTACGCAGAAGGTCTTACTTTTATCCATCAGCCATTACTTCGCATCAAAATGGTAGGAGAACCTTTTCCTTCAATATAATCTTTGGTAATGATAACTTTGCCAATCATTTCATCTTTCGGAATTTCATACATAATATCCATCATAAATTCCTCGATAATGGAACGGAGTGCTCTAGCACCGGTCTTCTTTGCCGCTGCTTTTTTCGCTACCGCCATCATGGCATCATCCTCAAATTCCAAATCCACTTCATCCATCTGCAAAAGTTTGCGATACTGTTTCAAAATAGCATTTTTCGGTTTTTGCAGCACCTGAACTAACAATTCCTCATCCATCGCCTGTAAGGAAAATACAATCGGCAGACGTCCGATAAACTCCGGAATCAAACCATACTCGCGGATATCTTCGGTTTCTACTAAACGGAACAAATCTTTCTCATGGTCATACTTATCCCGAAGTTCCGAACCAAATCCAATCGTTCCCTGACTGGTAAGGCGTTTTTTTATGATGTCTTCAAGCCCCGGAAAAGCCCCACCACAGATAAATAAAATGTTGCTCGTGTTCACCGTTGTCATCGGAACCATTGCATTTTTATTGGTTGCACCAACCGGCACTTCCACATCGGCACCCTCCAACAATTTCAAAAGTGCCTGCTGCACTGATTCTCCACTTACATCGCGGTTATTGGTGTTCTGCTTTTTCGCAATTTTATCAATTTCATCGATATAAACAATACCTCGCTCTGCCAATTCTACATCATTATCTGCATTGGCAAGAAGTTTGGAAATAACGCTCTCTACATCATCGCCAATATAACCGGCTTCTGTTAATGCCGTAGCATCCGTAATTGCAAGCGGCACCTGCAAAAGACGTGCAATCGTCTTAACCATAAACGTTTTTCCGCTTCCGGTTGGTCCTAACATCAGCATATTCGACTTTTCAATTTCCACACCGTCATCAGTCTGCTCGGCAAGCACACGCTTATAATGATTATAAACGCCAACAGACAGCACTTTCTTAGCCTGCTCCTGCCCCATCACATATTCATCCAGGTTTCCTTTAATGACGTGAGGTGCCGGAAGTTTGTTAATATCCAGTGCCGGTTTTTCCTGCTTTTTCTTCTTTTTCGTTTTCACCTGATGACGCTCCTGAAATTCATTCGGTGGCTCTAACCCCATACTGCCAAGATTCATCATATCCATTCCCGGAAAACTTGGCATTCCCTGCATTCCAATCTGGTCGAACGTTTTCTGCATACAATCCGAACAAATTGTAATTTGATTCGGAATGGTAATCATTTTATCTACTTTACTTTCCGGACGATGGCACAAATAACAAATTTTTTCGTAACCATCGGAATCCTTTTTATGATTCTTATCATCCGGATTCATCTCTTTTATTTCTTCACTCATAGCTTCCTCCATTTTTAGCACAAATCCCACCGCACAAAAATGCGGTGGGACTTATTATACCCGATTTCACTCAATTAGTAAATACTTCCGCCCCAAGGTACTACCTGAGAATTGTCATTATCATAATTGTTGTTATAATTATCGTTATTATAATCCTGACTGGAATCATTTTGCTGTTGTGTCGAACCATCATCCAATCCATCTAATGTATCTTTACCTTTGAGCACAACATCTACTTGTTTCGCTTTATAAGTTCCGTCGTTGCTTCGCTGAACGGTAACTTTAATGGTCGTACCGGCTTTTGTACTGTTTACCTTTTCCTGTACTTCCTGAATAGTCTTAACCGTCTGGTCACCAATCTTTGTAATAACATCGCCCTGTTTAATACCTGCTTTATAAGCAGCACCGGTATCAGATACCGCAGCAACATACACTCCAACCGGAATACCATATGCTTTGCTTACACTTTCTGAAATCTCTCTTCCGGTAATACCCAGATAACCTTTTTCGCTGTCTTTCAAAACTTCGCGGTCCATCAAGTCATTGATAACAGAAACTGCATCACTCATCGGGATCGCATATCCCATACCTTCAACATTTGTTGAACCGTAGGAGAAATATTTGGACGAGTTGATACCGATTACATTTCCGTTTGTATCAATCAAAGCACCACCACTGTTACCTGGATTAATCGCTGCATCTGTCTGCATCAAAACCTGCGTCGTACTCTTTCCGCTTCCATCCGATGCAGACACTTCACGGTTTTTCGCACTCAGATAACCAACGGTTACAGACTGTCCATAACCAAGAGCATTTCCGATGGCAATTACCATCTGTCCGACTTTCGCCTGATCTGAATTTCCTAAGGAAGCAACGCGAATACTTTTCTTCGTAGATTCTTTGAGGAAACTTAATTTAACGGTAATAACCGCAAGGTCATTCGACTCACTTGTTCCTTTTACCATCGCATCCGCTACCTCATTATCGTTAAAAGTAACTGAAATTTTATCCGCATCAGCTACAACGTGGTTATTTGTCACAATCAAGAGCTGGTCATTATCCTGTTTTACAATAAATCCGGAACCTGCTCCCTCGGAAGAATAAGTCTGTCCAAAGTAAGAAGTCTGGGTACTCTTCTCTGTAATCGCAACAATCGATGGCATAACCTTTTCCACGATACCGGACACATCGGCAACCGTAGCTGCTGAACCGGATACCGTTGTCAGGGCAACACCATTATTGGAACTGTTATCCACGCCCTGAATCTCACTCTTTGTTCCGAACAAATCAGATAAGCCCTTATTTACTCCAAAGAAACATCCCGCCGCAATCACGCCAAATAAAACTGCACTGACTAAAATTTTAGGAATTGACATTCCTTTTTTTGCTTTCTTTTCTTTTTTCTTTTTCACGTTCTGCGCTTCTACATTTTGGAAACGGTACGTATTATCTTCAGATGGCATCGGTGACGGCTGCACCGGCTGCTCATAATTAGTATTCTGCTGCTGTGCCTGTTCCGGTTCCGGCTGTGTATACTGTGAAGTTGCTTCCGGTTCTGGCTGTATATACTGCGGAGTCGCCTCCGGTTCTGGCTGTGTATACTGCGGAGTCGCCTCCGGTTCTGATTGTGTATACTGAGATGCTGCTTCCGGCTGGTTCTGATTTTGGTTCTCCGCCTGCGGCTCCTGTGGTTCCTGAAAAGCCTGTGGTGCCGGATTGTCAACCATGACAAATCCATTGACATCGTTATTATTTTCTATGCTATTGTTATTTCCCATGTTGTTTTCGTCCATGATAAAACATCCTTTCGTCTTAAGTTAGGTTTATTATAGACAGTAATTGTGTTGAGAATGTGAATGATTTATAATATTTGCGTCTTGCGGGCGCTCTCGCTTGACAAATTGCGTAAGGGTATCGGCATGTAAAATACACATGCCGGATACCCACGCATTTGTACCCACAATCCACAAATGTTATAAATCATCTATAAGCGGCTAAAACTTCTGAATTGCCGGCAAGAAGCTTATGCAACCAAATCAAGCCAAAAGCGTTGTTCTATGCAAAATAAAAAGCCGCTGACATTTTTCTTGTGAAAAAGGCAAAAATGAGATATACTATTTATACTTATGGACATACTAAACTATAAATAGAAAGGACTGGATTGATTTGATTAAGGGAAATCAAAAACTCCTAAATCTTTTTCGTATATTAATAGACACGGCAATTATTGTATTTTCGTTTATCCGCGCATATTACCTGCGCTTTAGCAACGATAGCATTTTAATTCGGTGGGAATGGATTGAGGAACCGGTCGGTATTTACGGCTCGTTAAAGGATTACATGCAGATTTTGATTATGCTCATTCCTTGTTACCTTGTTTCCTATTATTTTTTCCACTTGTATGACCCCAAACGTACCAAGAGCAGAAAATCAGAAATTTTTAACATTTTAAAATCCAATGTTGTAGGAATTCTCTACTGCGTTGCCTTTCTGTTTTTTATTCGCAATGGTACTTACGCCCGTTTGTTTATTATTATTTTTGTTACGCTGAATTTTATACTGGAAGTTTTATTCCGTTTTTGCACCACAACGCTTCTTCGCAAGATTCGCAGAAAAGGAATGAACCACAAACATATTTTATTAATCGGTTACAGCCGTGCCGCAGAAGGTTACATCGACAGACTGTTAGCTCACCCGGAATGGGGCATTTCCATTCATGGTATTTTGGACAACCATAAACCGCTTGGCTATTCTTACCGCGACATTCATGTGATTGGGCGAGTGGACGAGTTAGAGAAAATGCTGTCTGAAAATGATTACGATGAAACAGCAATTACGCTGAGCATCGACCACTACGATAGTCTGGAGGGAATTGTTGCCGTAACAGAAAAATCCGGCGTTCACACAAAGTTTATTCCGGATTACAACAATATCATTCCAACCCGTCCGTATACCGAAGATTTGGATGGACTGCCGGTTATCCACGTGAGAAATATTCCGCTTTCAAACTCGTTTAACCGTTTTTGCAAGCGTGCAATTGATATTGTAGGTGCACTGCTTTTAATTATCCTGTTCTCCATTCCGATGTCAGTGGTGGCAGCGATTATTAAAATCACATCGCCGGGACCACTTATTTTCAAGCAGGAGCGTGTTGGTCTTCACAATAAGCCGTTTAAAATGTTTAAGTTCCGCTCAATGGAAGTGCAGGACGCCTCAAAAGAAAAACAGGCATGGACGGTGCAGAACGACCCCCGCGTAACACCAATTGGCAAATTCATCCGAAAAACCAGTTTGGATGAATTACCACAGTTTTTCAATGTGTTAAAAGGCGATATGAGCCTTGTCGGACCAAGACCGGAGCGTCCGTTCTTTGTGGAAAAATTTAAGGAAGAAATTCCTCGTTACATGATTAAACATCAGGTTCGTCCGGGCATCACCGGCTGGGCGCAGGTAAACGGCTACCGCGGCGATACATCCATCCGCATGCGAATCGACTGTGATTTGTATTACATTGAAAACTGGACGTTAGGACTGGATATTAAAATTTTATTCCTGACAATTTTCAAAGGTTTCGTAAATAAAAATGCATACTAAAATTATGGCGGACTCCAAAGAATATGGAATCCGTCGTTTTTATTCCTGCCAAAACTCTGCAAGCAGTTCTTTCATCTTTTCACAATTCACAACATCAAATGGGTACCATTCCCTCGGGAACAAATCCTGATACTGCTTTTGCATAAACCGCTCATCCAAAAGAAGAATTGCCCCTTTGTCGTTTATTGTACGAATCACTCGTCCACCCGCCTGAAACACTTTATTTACTGCCGGATACAAATAGGCATACGAAAACCCATCCCCTTTTTTCTCCTCATAATAATCCTTAAATAACTCCCTTTCATGGCAGACCATTGGAATCCCGGTTCCCACCACGACCGCGCCTATCAGACATTCTTCTTTCAAATCAATTCCTTCACTGAAAATGCCTCCCATAACGCAACACCCAATCACGCTTTTGTCTGCTTCTTCAGAAAATGCCTCTAAAAACTCTTCTCTCTCCCGCTCACGCATTTCGGGCATCTGTACAAGAATTTTCTGATTCTCTCTATTAGGAAGCCTTGTTACAATTTCATCCATAAAACGGTACGACGGGAAAAAGAGCAGATAATTTCCCTCCTTTGCTGAGATAAAACTGTCAATGTACGCCGCAATCTTTTCGTATTCTGCCGCCCCGCGCCTTGTATATTTTGTCGTCACATCGCGGGCAATCATCACTTTTCTCTGTTCCGGTAAAAATACGGATTTAGCATAAACCGCGGCATCTTCCTTCTCCCCGCCAAGCTGTTCTTTATAGTAGCGGATTGGCAAAAGAGTCGCCGAGAAAAAGATGGTGCTCTGCACCCGTTCCATCACTTCTTTCAGGCAGCCGGACGGGTCCATGCACTGGATTTTAATGCGAAACTTCCGCTCCTCATCATAATCCAGATAAATCCGGTCACTCTCATCAAATTTTTCCAGCACTGCAAGAAACCGGCGGACATCAAAATAAAGCGATAAAATCGTGTCACGCTCTGGCAGTACCGGATATTCTTTTGCCACCAATTCATAATCTCCTGCCACACGAAGAAGGGCAAACTCCAGCATTCCCGCATCCGAAATCACTTCAAATTCGTCGCACTCTTTTTTCCATGCAAGCAGCACACGGTTCGCCGCCTCCAGCGATTTTTCAAATTTCCGCAGTATATAATGTACTTCCGGACGTTTTTCGTGTCGTTCCATCGCCTTCACAATCTTCTTTACTGCAAGAAAATCTTCTTTCACAAGCCTCGCACTGTACATTTCCCTGCCGCGCTCCACAAGATTGTGTGCCTCATCCACCAAAAGCACCATATTTCCTTTTTTCTCAGTCGAAAAAAATCTACGCAGATACACATTCGGATCAAATACATAGTTGTAATCACAAATCACGGCATCTGCAAAAAGAGCGGCGTCCAACGCCATTTCAAACGGACAAACCTGATGTTTTTCGGCATATTTCTCAATCATGTCCCGGCTCATTTTATGCTCATGACTTAACATGTCGTAAACCGCCTCATTCACTCGGTTATAATGCCCTTTCGCACGCTCACACTCACCCGGATTGCAGGAAACCGTGTCCATTACACACATTTTTTCCTTTGCAGTAATCGTTAGGGTTTTAAAAAGCAGTTTTTGTTTTCCAAGCAGTTCAAAACAGTCTTCCGCCACCGTTCTGGTTATCGTTTTTGCCGTCAGATAAAAAATCCGGTCGCAGACCTCCTCTCCCATTGCCTTTACCGCCGGAAAGACTGTACTAATCGTCTTCCCTACCCCCGTCGGTGCTTCAACAAACAGCCGCTTTCCTTTTTCCACCGTATGATAAACCATCGCCGCCAGTTCTTTCTGTCCCGGACGATAGGAAAACGGAAAGGTAAGTTCCGTAATGGATGCATTTCTCTGCTTTTTCCAGTCATACTGATAAACCGCCCATTTTTCATATTCATCCATCAAATTCCGAAACCACTGTACAATCTCAATTCGCGAAAATGTCTCCCGAAACCGCACCACCTGCTCGGTCTCCAAATGACAATAGGTAAGCTGCACTCCGATTTCATCCAGATTTTCATTTTCTGCCACGATATAGGCGTAGCACATTGCCTGTGCCTGATGGATAAACAACCCGGCATAGTCATTACTGAACCTGTAAGTGCGACAACAAATCCTGCACCGGCAGATACACGCCCTTAATCTCATCAATCACTGTCAAATCGCCATCGGTAAAAATGCCGTCCGCACGCCCTTCAATTTTCAAGGAAAAATCTTCTTCATATTCGGCGCTCTTAAATTTTTGTATTGTAAATAAAGGAACCTCGGATTCATATCCAACGCCCATACTTTTTTGTATTTTTCTGTGAATACGGCTGCCAAGCTGCATCGCCTCTACATTTCTCACACCCGCGCCGCCACTTACAATATCTCCCTCGCGGAAAACAAATTCCACTAGGTTTCTTACGGATATTTTAATCGTCTTTTCTTTGCTCATACCTATAGTATAAAACGAGGATGGCACGGACGCAAGGGGTTAAAATACAATGTTTGCGCCAGAATAGTTGCATTTCCGTTAAAAACATGATACAGTTTAAGAAACAAATTAGAAATCTGAATTGGAGGAAATTATGGCAGATATTAATTATCAAGAATTAGAAGATTTGACACTTACCATGGAAGATGAAGACGGCACAACGACAGAGTGCGAACTTCAGTTTGTGTTTGAATATGATGGACAGGATTATGGTGCTTTCTGTGAGGCAGAGAATGAAACCGGTGAGTTTTATTTCTTCTCCATTGATGGCAGTACAAACTGGAAAGGAGAAACCGAGTTAGAAATTGCGCCGGTCGAAGATGATGCCCTGTTAGAACAACTTGTCGATGTTTTGCAGCAGATTATTGATTCCGAGATGTCGGATATCGATGTCGAAGATGAGGACGATGCAGAAGAGGATGAAGACGACAGCGTCTGGGATGAATTTATCAATAAGAAATTAGAGGATTAAAAAAATTCCCTTTGTGCAGAGACGGGATATCGCTTCGCGATATAGTCTCTCACAAAGGGGCTTTTTTTATTTGTTTGTGTACACTTTTCACTGACTAAAATAAAGGGAAAGTTTTTTCTTGAAACTTTTCCCCTCCCATGACAATATACTTGTGAAAGAACAGTTTGTTTCCTACAATATAAATGCCCCGTTGCAGTTTGAGGGAAACAACATTAAAACGGTCACATACCGCATCAATAAGGGGCATTTCTTTGTTACAAAAGCAGAACACTCCAAATATTTCAAGGAGGGCGAATTGTGCAAAGGAAGCTCTCAAGCAAATTACCGTTTCTTCACCGTAAACGCGAAAGAAACACCGGAAAAACAGTTTACTGTAAGTATAACCGATGACGACTGTAAAATTTCTTCTGCCGATGCAACGGCACTTTTCGATGGAAAAGCAGAAAGCGATTCGGAATTACACGCAAGAAACAAGGCACTTGGCAATGTTACCATAACCTGCACTGCTACATTTAATGATGGAACACAGAAATCTGTAAACATCAAAGTAAAACACCAGAAATTAACAGGAGCGCAAGTTCAAAATTCAAAATTTAACAAAGACAAAAAATATATCTTCGTTACCTTTGAAGTAGATGCCTAGAACAAGAAGTTCCCTTGTGAGAGACTATAACGCAAAGCGTTATCTCGTCTCTGCACAAGGGAACTCTTTTTTCTATTTCTTTTTCGGCTTTTTACCACAGTTTGCACAATCGCCATGGCATCCGGAACACATCGAGGAACCACGGTCATGTGCCACATAAGTAATCACAAAGATAGCCGCAACTACAATTAACACAAGAATCAGAACACTAATTGGATTCAAACCAATCCCTCCTTATTTGGCAGCGTTCAGCACAGCAAAATAAGCTGATTTCGCTGCATAGTCTGCTCCAAAGAGCAATGGATAACTCGTTTCTCCTTTGAAATCAGACAACCAGGAATCCCCATCGGTAAGTCCCCAGAAGGTAACACCGGTAATATTGATTTTCTGATTTCTTCTGCTGTCTACCAGCATGTTAAATAATGACTGGTATTTTGTTGCTACACTTTTCTGGTCAGCTGCTGTTCGGAATGTATTGTGAATATCTAACTCCGTCAACTGAATTTCAATCTTGCCCGGATCAATCTGGTTGTACTTCTGAATTGCTACCTTTACCGCAGCAATTGTCGGACTTGTCATGGAGTAATGAGACTGCATACCAACGCCGTCACACAAGCCTTTGTCATACAAGTCTTTTACCACCTGATAAATACGGTCTCTTTTTGCCGCTGCATACTCATTGTAATCGTTTAAGAAAAGTTTCACATCTTTATCTGCATATTTACGGGCAAAAGTAAACGCATCTGTCACATAGCCGGCATCACCATATACTTTATACCAGTTGGATGATGTGCGCATCGTACCATCATCATTGACCGCCTCATTTACAACATCCCATGCATAGACAACACCCGGATAATTTTCCTGGCAGTATGTGAGAACCTTCTTAATATAGCTTTCCATTCGTTGACGCATCACATCCTTAGAAACAAGTGACTTGTCAACATTATAATCTTTATGAAAGAACCATTCCGGCGTCTGACTGTGCCATACAAGCGTATGTCCACGCAGTTTTAATCCGTTATCACTGGCAAGTTTCAATACTTTCTGAAGAATTTCTTCATTAATCAAAACATTGGTGTCGGTTCCGCGTGTCTGATTTTCTTTGCTCAGAAGTGACTCCGGTTTCATCTGGTTTTCCATTGTAATCGAATTAAACTGATTGGTAATCAGTGCCTTCGCTTTTGCGTAGGCTCCGGCTCCCTCAAGCTGCCACGTATTCACCGCTGCACCAATCTTAAAATCTTTGATGTAAGCGGTCTTTAACGTATCACTAAGCACCGGTGCTTTTACCGTAACTTTTACCTTGACGCGCTTGCCGCTGTAGGTCTTTGCACGAACCGTCGTTTTTCCGACATACTGACCGGTTACAACACCTTTGCTTGTAACGGTAGCCACTTCCGGATTGTAAGACTTCCACATCACTTTGTCGTTTGATTTCTTTGGTGAAACTACACCGGTCAATTTCACAGAATCAAATTTATTTAAAACAATGGAATTGACACTCTTTTTGTCTTCGTCCACAATACGAAGTTTCTTTGCCCCTTGCAAAACCGTAACACGGCACTTTAATTTCTTCTTTTTCCCACGGTAGGAAACGGTTGCTGTTATGGTTGCTTTTCCTTTTTTCTTTGCCTTCACTTTACCACGTGAAGAAACACTCGCAATCTTTTTCTTGGATGAACTCCAGCGCACCTTTGCTTTTCCTCTATTTTTCACCTTCAGCGTAACTGATTTTCCGGTTGCCAAGGTAACCGATTTCACATTTAATTTTCCCTTTACAGACGCCTGTGCCTGTTCTGATACTGTCAGCCCTGCCGCTTCAAACATCATTACTCCGGCAAGCACATAAGCTATTGCTTTTTTCACCTTCATCTACCTCGCTTCTTATTTATTTTATTCTTCAGAGCCGGCGAAATTTCATATAAAAATGGTGACGGCTCCGCCTCTTTATGGAAACGCTCTTTCACAAATGACAGATGCAAATATGTTTTTGCACGTGTCATTGCCACGTAAAGCATACGTCTTTCTTCTTCTAAATTTCCCTCTTGAACAGCCTTGCGGTACGGTACAATATCCTCATTTAATGTCGGCACAAACACAACCGGAAATTCCAGGCCTTTGGAGGCATGCATCGTCATCAATGAAACACCCGGTTCTTCTTTGACCTGCTGCTTCTTCTGCTCCTGCCGCATTTCCTCCAGCGTATCCCCGTAATTTTCTACAAAAGAAAGGAACTCCGGAATGCTCTTTTTGTCGCGTGCCATCTCCTGCATTTCATCCAGCACATCAAACCAGTCATCGGCATTTACATTTCTCTCATCGGCATAAGTCTTCAAAAATTCATCGTAACCAATGCCTTTTCGTATAAAATGAATTGCCGCATAGGGTGAAAGCGATGCCAGATTTTTTAAATCATACTCAAAATTCCAGATTCGCTCTTCCATCCACTCCTGATTTTTCACCGCATAATAGGCACGGAGTTTATCAAAACTTACTTCTGATTCTGTAAAAGCCGTACGGCTTAAGTATCTGACCGG
>ERZ827469.1173-NODE-1173-length-24653-cov-3.074925_pt1 | contig 24653 bp, 19 predicted proteins | sample MGYA00519917_ERZ827469 | MGnify/ENA primary metagenome ERZ827469 (study PRJEB31778, sample SAMEA3449314) | human gut metagenome | biome: human gut; feature: human-associated habitat; material: faeces | place: United Kingdom | collected 2010/2012 ... | reverse complement strand
CACATTTTTCTCCAACGAATATTCCATCTGCATTTCCACATGAAATCCCCAAGTGTGTTTCTAATAATATTACTTATCAAAGCACGATATGCTTATTGCGGCAGTTCCTTTTTACATACCGTTTCTGTTCTGCAAAAAATGAGGGACGCATATACATCAGTGAAGTCATTTTGGGAGAATGGCATGTATCGACGCTTTCTTTCTCTATTGTTAAGTATGAGCTTGCTTATTTTTTCGCCTGTGCGTGTCCGGGCGCAGGATGTGCCGGCAGAGTCGGAACTGTACGCAAAATCTGCCGTTTTGATGGATGCGGATTCCGGAAGAATTCTCTATGAGAAAAACGGGCATGAAGCGATGGCGAATGCGAGCACGACAAAGATTCTAACCTGTATCGTGGCACTGGAAAACTGTGATCCGGCGAGCGTGGTTACGGTGTCAAAAAATGCGGCGTCCCAGCCGAAGGTACATCTGGGGATGCACGAGGGACAACAGTTTTATCTGAGGGATCTTTTATATGGCCTGATGCTGGAATCCTACAATGACTGTGCGGTGGCCATCGCGGAATTTGCGGCGGGGGAGGTGCAGGGATTTGCCGCGCTGATGAATGCGAAGGCAGAGGAACTCGGCTGTGAGGACAGCTACTTTATTACACCGAACGGACTGGATGCGAAGGATGATGCCGGGTTTCATCACACGACGGCGGCAGACCTTGCTAAGATTATGAAATATTGTATTAAGGAATCGTTAAAAAGCGACGAATTTCTCGAGATTACACGGACGGCGCAGTATTCTTTTTCTGATGCAGAGGGGAAATGCACGTACCAGTGCACGAACCACAATGCATTTTTGCAGATGATGGAAGGGGCGCTTTCCGGAAAAACGGGATTTACCGGAACCGCCGGATACTGCTATGTCGGAGCGCTGCAGCGGGAGGACAAAACGCTGATCGTGGCGCTGCTCACCTGCGTGTTCGTCGGCTGGATCATCAAGCCTAAGACCATCGCCGACGAGATCAAGGAATCGAGCCCGTTCAAGCTCGAGAAGGCGTGGACCGTCATGATCAAGTACATCGCTCCGGTTCTGATCGTTGTGATCCTCGTGGCGTACGTGGCGCAGCAATTCGGCTTCTTCTCCATGTAGGGAAACCCGAGGCGAATCCCTTCGCGTCATCTGCGCACAGGGCTTCGATCTGCTCCCCGCCATGCTGCGATTGCCGCCTCCTTACGGCGCAACGCATTCAGATGCCGCCCTCAACGGGCGGCATCTTTTTTGCTATCATGAAAGGCTGTATATTCACGACCGCCTGCGACCAGGCGGTTTCACGTATCGTTTGAGGAGTACCCCGTGTCCCTTTCCATCGGTATCGTCGGCTTGCCCAACGTGGGCAAGTCCACGCTGTTCACCGCGCTCACCAACAAAGGCGGTCTTGCCGCCAACTACCCGTTCGCCACCATCGAGCCCAACGTCGGCATCGTCGCCGTTCCCGACAAGCGCCTCGATGAGCTTGCGAAAATCGACAATCCTGCGAAGATCGTGCCCGCCACGGTGGAGTTCGTCGACATCGCCGGCCTGGTGGCGGGCGCCTCCCAGGGCGAGGGCTTGGGCAACCAGTTCCTGGCGAACATCCGCGAGACCGACGCCATCGCCGAGGTGGTGCGTTTCTTCAGCGATTCCGATGTCACGCATGTCTCCGGCAAGGTGGATCCTATCTCCGACGTGGAGACCATCAAGACCGAGCTCATCTTGGCCGACATCGCCACGGTCGAGAAGGCTCTGCCTCGTTTGGAGAAGGAAGCGAAACGCGACAAAGCGTCCGTCAAGAAGTTTGAGACGGCGAAGAAGGTTCTCGAGGGCTTGAACGAGGGGCATCGCGCCCGTACGCTCGGCCTTGACGAGGAGGAGGCGGCGTCTATCTACGAGCTGCACCTGCTCACCATGAAGCCGATGCTCTACATCGCCAACGTCGATGAGGACGCGGTAGATGCCGAGCTTCCCGAGATCGACGGCTGTGTTCCCGTGCCCATCTCCGCGAAGGTGGAGGCGGACATCGCCGAGCTTTCCGAGCTTGACCCCGAGGAGGCGGCGGAGTACATGGAGGCGCTCGGCCTCACGCAAAGCGGTTTGGCGCGCCTGATTCACGAGGCGTACGCGCTTCTGGGGCTGCAGAGCTACTTCACCAGCGGCGAGACCGAGACGCGCGCATGGACCATTCCCGTCGGCGCCAAGGCTCCGCAGGCGGCGGGCGTCATCCACACCGATTTCGAGCGTGGGTTCATCAAGGCCGAGACCGCCAGCTTTGAGGATTACGTGGCGCTCGGCGGCGAGAAGGGCTGCCGCGACGCCGGCAAGCTGCGCCAGGAGGGCAAGGATTACGTGGTGCAAGACGGCGACGTCATGCACTTCAAGTTCAACGTGTAACGCGCCTTTCGCATTCTGCTTTCAGGGGCTCCGCCGGCAGGCGGAGCCTTTTTCGTCGGCTCGCCCCGCTTCTGGCGGCGTTCGACGGGTATATGCACGCTCCGGCGGAGAAATCCATGCACATCACCAAGTGCGCTTGATGCGTTTCGCGTATGCCGAGTTGGTTCTCGTTCGTTTTGCAGGTCGTGCCCGGGACGCGACCGACGCGGTTGCTCAGCCGAGCGACTCGACCGTGCCCAAAAACAGCGGCAGGGTCGTCTGCGTGTCGACGATGGCGTAGACGAAGGGGCGGTCGAGCCGTACGATCTTCGGCTCCTCATCGGGCATCGCCGCAGTCACGCGCATTGACACCGAGGTGGCGGCGCCCGCGCGCGTTCCCTGCTCGGCGACGGAGATGAACGTCTTGTGCGTCACGCGGTCGATGTGAAGCGCGCGTTCACCCGCCTCGTCGGACATGCCTGAGAAATCGGCGACGCCGGCGTCGAAGGCGTCGGCCATGCCCATGCGCCCGAGCACGTCGGCCAGTTCGAGCGATTGCTCGACTTCGAACTTGGGCAGGTACGCCTCTACCTCGGCGCTCTGCGCGTTCGCCATCATCGCGCGGAATCCGGTTCCGTCAAGCCCTGCGACGTAGTCTTCAAGCGAGACGCCCTCGTTGGGCAAAAGCGCCACGAAGGCGTAGGCTCCGTCCGCGTAGGGTTTGGCGAAGCCGACGGCGTTTCCGTCGGTCAGGTAGGCGTGCTCGGCCGACCCCATCATCGACGCATCCTGCGTTTTTCCGTCGGCTGTGGTGAAGGTGCCGGGTGATACCTGGGTCTCTTCGTAGGGGCTCATCCACTTGGCGTCGAAGGCCATCGCGTTGACCAGGTACAGCGCCATGTCGGGCGATACGCTGTCGACGATGGATTCGATCATGTCGTCGGTGTTGTCGGCGACCCATCCGTTGATGCGGTCTTTCGTCGCCTTGTCGAAGGGCGTGGTGAAGACGCCGGCTCCGTAGTACGTGGCGTTCTCCTCCAGAAAATCGCTCTTGACGGGGATTTGGTCGTTTACCCAGAGGGAGTTGGCTATGTTGACGCGCGCCTCGTCGGTCGAGGGCAGCGTGCTCGTGTATGAGGCGGTGAACGCGTTCAGCTCGTCGACGCTCATGCCGAGCACGGCCTCCATCTGCTCGCGCGTCTGTCCCTGCGCGCCGTTGGCGGTCATGCCGAGTGCCGATGCGACGGAAAACGGGGAGATGAGCCGGTTCGATTCCGTGCCGGTGGTTGCTTGCGCGGGACCGGCGTCGTTTTCGGCCTCGGCTGTGGCTGCGGCTTCGCTTTCCCCGTGGTTCGCGGAGCCCTCCGACGCGGCGTTCGCATTCGCGCCCGCGTCGTCGGACGGTGCAGCGCCGGCGCCGTCTTCGGCCATGGTCGTGCGCAGAAGCGTCAGCGAGAAGTCGGCGGCGGCGTCGAGGGAGCTCTCCGAAAGGACGGCTCCCGTGCTTTCCTGCGCGCTCGAGCTGCTCGCCTGAGGATCGGCTGCGGGTGCCGTGGCGCACCCGGAGGCGATGATGCCCGCGATGGCGCAGGCGGCGATAAACGGAATCGCGAAGGGTCGTTTCATGAGGGCGGCTCCTTTCGTTTCGCGCTCACGATATCATTAAACGATGACAAGGATATGTGCTCGGTGCGACGAGTTGATTGCTTAAGGGGTTTCCACATGGCGGGCGAATGGGAGCAGAGGGTGGCGCCGGATGACGAGACGGTCGGCGAGGGGCAGCGTCTCGACGCCGAGTCGCTGCCTGCGTTCTTCGAACGTGTGACGCGCTTCGCGTTGGCTCTTTCGGGCGGTGTGGACTCAGCGTACGTGCTGGCTGCCGCGAGAAACGCGGGATGCGCGGTGAAGGCGTATCTGGTCGATACGGCGTTTCAGCCTGCGTTCGAGCTGGAGGACGCGCGCGCCGTCGCCGCAGCGTTCGACGTGCCCCTTGAGGTGATCGAGGTCGACGTGCTTTCCCGAAGCGACATTTGCGCGAACTCGCCTGATCGATGCCGCTTGTGCAAGCGACTCGTGTTCTCCGAGATAAAGAAAGCCGCGCGCCGCGACGGGTTCGCGGTCGTCGTCGACGGCACCAACGCGACCGACGACCCCGCCCGCCGCCCCGGGTTCATCTCGCTTGCGGAAGCCGGCGTGGCGTCGCCTTTGCGCAGAGCGGGTCTTTCGAAAGCCGAAGTACGCGAAGGGGCTCGTGCGTTGGGGGTTTCGGTCGCCGACAAGCCGCGCTTCGCCTGCCTGGCGGTGCATGTGCCCGCAGGCGAGCGAATTTGCGCTGCGTCGTTGGCGGAAGCGGCGCGTGCGTGCGGCGTCGTGTACGGCTGACACTGCGTATGCGATGGGAAAGCCCCGCCGCGCGTCGATGCTCGCGCGGCGGGGCTTGGCGTCTTGCGCTCGAGGTTGCGGAAGGGGGCGTCGCGGCTGCCGTCCGCCGCGCACCCGCGCTAAGGGCTAGAGCTGCAGCATCATCCACTCGATGACGGTGTCCTCGACGTCCTCTTTGATGTCGTCGTAGTTGTGGATCTCGTGACGGTAGCCGGGGTAGAGCTGCGTGATCACGTCGTGGCCGGTCTCGGCGAGCCAGTTGGCGCATTTGTACACGCCTTCGCCGTAGTTGCCCACCGGATCCTGATCGCCCGCGATGCAGAGCACCGGCAGGTCGACGGGCACCCTCTCGGCCCATTCCTTGCCCTCGATGCACAGCATCATGTCGATGAAGTCGCGCAGGCTGATGTTGTGAACAGGGTGGGTGAACGCGTCGAAGGGGTCTTCGGCGTGATCTTTTTGAACCCACGGGTCGTGGCAGATCCACTCGTTTCCGAGCTCTGCGCCTTCTTCGCAGCGGGCGAACATCCAGCCCATCAGCTCTCCGACAAGCGACGGGTCGCTGTCGTGCGCACCGCCTGCGGCGATGATGTCGTCAAGCTTTGCGCGCACCTCGTGGGTGTTCTCGAAGATGCCCGTCGTTCCGCAGTAGATGGCGCCTGCGAGCTCATCGCCGTACTTGGTGCAGAAATCGCGCGTGATCATGGAGCCCATGGAATGCCCGAACATGAAATAGGGGAGGTTGGGGTACTTCTCGCTCACGATATCCATGAAGCGCTTCTCGTCTTCCATCATGGTGTGCGGCCCGGCGTCGCCCCAGTCGCCCCACGTGTCGTTGGCGATGGCGGTGGCGCCATGTCCGACGTGGTCGTCTGCGGCCACGATGAAGCCCGCGTCCATGAGCGCGACGATCATGTGGAAGTAGCGGCGGGAATGCTCGCCGAAGCCGTGGACGAGCTGGACGATGCCCTCGGGCTCGCAGGCCGGAACGTAGATCCAGCCCGTGACCTGATCGCGGTCGTTTGACGAGGGGAAGTGGATTTCGTGCAGCATGGTGCTCCCTTCTTCGGGGTCGACTTCGTCCTCGCATGCGAGGCGTCTACCCGCTTCGCGCGAGGGTGCAGCCTCATTATGTCAGACTCGGGGCGCGCCGGCGGCGGCGATGGGCGTCTCATCCGCGAAGCGACCGGGCGCGGGACCCGAAGGCGCGACGGCGTGATTCGGGAGGACGTGCTCGCATGGGGATCGCCTCGGTGCCCTCAGTGTGTCAAGTCGGTAAAGTTTGCCCGAGCAGGCGGCGAAAAGACGGTTCGGCATGGCTGTTTGCTATATCATGTCAAGGTTGTTTTCCCGTGGGCGCGCCACCTGCCTGCACGCAGCGTGAGCTTCGCCTTCGGCAATTTGAAAGGGGTTTTGAGAACCGATGACCCGACACTTAACCGAGCGGGATGTGCGCGGCATGGCGGAATACGCGCGCATCGGGCTTTCCGAAGAGGAGGTGGGGCCGATGACGGTCGATCTGAACGCCATTTTGGACAGCCTCGCTCCTATAACCGAATACGATCTCGAGGGCGTCGAACCGACGTTTCATCCGGTCGGCGATCTGTCCAACGTCATGCGCGAGGACGTGGAGGGCGACCCAGCGGAGCGCTTCACGCAGGAGCAGGCGCTCTCGGATGCGCCTGCGTGCCAGGACGGCAGCTTCCTCATCCCCTCCATCCTCGGGGAAGGGGGCGATCGCTGATGCGCGACGATTTTCACGGCATGGGCGTGCGCGAGCTTCACGCGGGTTTGGCGTCGAAGGAGTTCACGGCGCGCGAGCTTGCCGAGGCGACGCTTGCGCGCATCGAGCGCGTCGACGAGGACGTCCACGCGTTTCTGGAGGTCACGCGCGAGGCGGCGCTCGAGGCGGCCGATGCGGCGGATGCCCGGATCGCGGCGGGCGGTTTCGACGGCGCTTCGACGCTCGCCGGCATCCCCATCGGCTTCAAGGACAACATGAACATGCTGGGCACGCGCACCACGTGCGCGTCGCGCATGTTGGAGAACTACGCGTCGCTTTACGACGCGACGTGCGTGCAGCGCGCGAAGCGTGCGGGCGCGGTTCCGATGGGCAAGCTGAACATGGACGAGTTCGCGTTCGGCTCCACCACCGAGTCGAGTGCGTTTGGACCTACGCACAACCCGTGGAATTTGGCGCACGTGCCGGGCGGTTCGTCGGGCGGAAGCGCTGCGGCGGTTGCCGCGGGCATGGTTCCCGTGGCGCTCGGCACCGACACGGGCGGCTCCATCCGCCAGCCTGCTTCGTTTTGCGGCGTGGTGGGAGTGAAGCCGTCCTACGGCGCGGTGTCGCGCTACGGCGTCGTGGCCTTCGGCAGCTCGCTGGATCAGGTGGGCCCGCTCGCCCGTTCGGTGGAGGACGCCGCGTTCGTCCTGAACGCCATAGCCGGCCGCGATGAGCACGATTGCACCAGCCAGCCTCTCACGTGCGACTTCACGGCCAGCCTGGCCGAGGGCGCGCGTGGTATGCGCATCGGCGTGGTGCCGGCGTTCATGGAGGCGGCGGGTCTGTCCGCCGAGGTGCGCGAGAAGGTCGAAGACGCTGCGGCTGCGCTGGAAAAGCTCGGCGCGGAGATCGTGGAGGTGGAGCTTCCCCACGCGCAGGCGGCCATTTCCGCGTACTACGTGCTGGGGCCGTGCGAGGCGTTTTCCAACTTGGCTCGTTTCGACTCGGTTCGCTACGGCTACCGCGAGCCCGGTTGCTCGGATCTGAACGCGCAGTACGACGCGAGCCGCGCCGCCGGCTTCGGTCCCGAGGCGCGCCGCCGCATTCTTCTGGGCAGCTACCTGCTTTCCTCGGAGGCGTACAGGACTTACTACTATCCCGCTCAGCAGGTTCGCACGCTCATCACGCAGGACTACCGTCAGGCGTTCGGGAAGGTCGACTGCCTGCTTTACCCCGTGGCTCCCACGACGGCGTTCAAATTGGGCCAGATGGCGAACCCCGCGGAGATGTATCTGACCGACATGTTCACCATCTCCATCAACATCGCGGGCAACGGCGGCATGTCGGTGCCCGTGGGCCTTGGGGCGCAGACCGGCATGCCTATCGGCGTGCAGCTGGTGGCGCCCATGTTCAAGGACGAGAACATGCTGCGCGTGGGCGCGGCGCTCGAGACGGCGTACGGGCGCGCGTGCGTAGCCCCCGCGTTCGCCGACGGAAAGGCGGGTGAATAGCGCATGAAGAAGCTCGAGGAGGTTCTCGAAACCTGGGAGGCCGTCATCGGCCTCGAGATCCACGCGGAGCTGACCACCCTGACCACGAAGATGTTCTGCGGCTGCAAGCTGGAGTTCGGCGCTGCGCCCAACACGCACACGTGCCCTGTGTGCCTGGGCCTGCCGGGCGCGCTTCCCGTGCCGAACAAGGCGGCCATTGAGTCCATCGTTCTGGCCGGCTTGGCCACCAACTGCGATATCGAGAAGCGCTCGATGTTCTACCGCAAGAACTACATGTATCCCGATATGGCGAAGAACTACCAGATCACGCAGGGCCCCGTGGCGTTTTGCATGCGCGGCCATCTGGACCTGGACGTCGACGGCGCCGCCGCACGCGAGCGTTTCGGCTTGAGCGCGCTCAAGCCGGGCGAGAACGAGGGGAACATCACGCGCACCGAGGACGGCTACACCGCGCATGTGGGCATCACGCGCATCCACATGGAGGAGGACGCGGGCAAGATGGTGCACATCGGCGGCGACGAGGGGCGCATCGCCGGCGCCACGCACTCGCTGGTGGATTACAACCGCGCGGGCACGCCGCTCATCGAGTTGGTGACCGAGCCCGATCTGCGCACGCCCGAGGAGGCGCGCCTGTTCATGCAGAAGCTGCGTCAGATCTATCTGGCCATCGGCATCTCGGACTGCTCGATGGAGGAGGGGTCGCTGCGCTGCGACGGCAACGTGAGCCTGCGCCGGCGCGGGTCGAAGGAGCTTGGCGTGAAGACCGAGCTGAAGAACATGAATTCGTTCAAGAACCTCCACGACGGCTTGGCGTACGAGATCTGCCGTCAAGCCCAGGTGCTCGAGGAGGGCGGCGAGATCTATCAGGAAACGCGCCATTGGGATCCGTCCGCGAAATGCACCATCGTCATGCGCGTGAAGGAGACCGCCGACGACTATCGCTTGTTCCCCGACCCCGACTTGGCGCCGTTCGATTTGTCGGACGCGTTCATCGAGGGCGTGCGCGAGAAGCTGCCCGAACTGCCCGATCAGAAGGCGGCGCGCTTCGAGGCCGATTTCGGTCTTTCTGCCTATGATGCGCGTCATCTGGTGGAGCATCGCGTGACGGCGAATTTCTTCGAGGCGTGCATGAAAGCGGCCGGCGCCGATGCCGAGCGTTTCGCGAAATCCGTGGCGAACTTGATCATCAACGACCTGACGGCGCGCATGAACGCCGACGATGCGTTCGACCTGAGCTCGTGCCCGCTTACCCCCGAACGTGCCTGCGCGCTTGTGAGGATGATGGCTGACGAGACGATCTCCTCCAAGCAGGGCAGGGAGGTGCTCGCGGCGGTGATCGACGAGGACGTCGACCCCGAGGCCGTCGTGGAGGAGCGCGGCATGAAGCAGGTGTCGGACGCGGGCGCCATCGAGGCGGTCGTCGACGAGGTGCTGGCAGCCAATCCGGACAAAGTCGAGCAGTACCGGGGCGGCAAGACGGGCCTCATCGGGTTTTTCGTGGGTCAGTGCATGAAGAAGATGCGCGGTCAGGGAAATCCCAAGGTCATCAACGAGCTTTTGGCGAAGAAGCTGGGGTAGCGAATTCGAGTTCGCACGCCGATTCGCGTGCGGGGTTTGCTTGACACGCGCCCCGCTGTGGCGCTGCGATATGTTTGACGGGAAGCGGAGGTCGTTCAGGCGGTCTCCGCTTTCCTCTTTTTCGTGGTTGGCTTTGGGCGTTCGCGGTGGTCGATCGCGACTTTGCTCTTGAGAAGAGACGGCTCGGTTCGGGCATTTTGCCGGTTATGAGGTTATCTCCATTAGAATAGGGGATTACAGCAAACGATAGGAACCGAGAGAGGGACCCTATGGACAACAAGACACTCATCAGGCTGGAGAAGCTCAACCAGCTTCGCCTGACCGAAGAGCAGAGGGCCGAGACGCTCGCGTTTTTCGCCGAGCGCGAAGCCGAGATGGCGCAACTTGACGCCGTCGACACGAGCGAGGTGGAGCGGATGGTTCACGTCATGCCGCTTCAAAACGTCCTGCGCGAAGACGCTGCCATCGAACCTTACGACCGCGAGCGGCTGCTGGCGGGCGCGCCCCAGGCGGAAGAGGGTTACTGGCAGGTTCCGCGTACGGTCGAGTAGGCGAGGGGGACAGCGAGAATGAACCTTCTTATCAACAAGGCGGCCGATGCGTCGGGCAAACCCGTTGCGTTGGAGGACCTTATCCTCACCACGAGCTTGGCCACGACGGGCGGCTCCATGATGCTCGACGGCTACATGAGCCTGTTCGACGCCGAGGTCGTCGGCAAGCTGGCCGATGCGGGCTTCAGCGTTATCGGCAAGGCGAACGTCGGCGAGTTCGGCTTCGATCTTCTGGGCGAGACGTCGCGCTTCGGCGCGTGCGAGGACGAGGCGGGAAACCTCGCCACCGCGACCTCGGCGCTTCTGGCGTCGGGAGCGGCGCAGGCGGTCGTGGGCCTCGACGTCAACGGCGCGCAGCGTCGTGCGGCGGCGCTCTCGCATCACGTGTGCGTGAAGCCCACGTACGGCACCGTGTCGCGTTTCGGCACCATCGCCGTGGCGTGCTCGGGCGAGACCGTGTGCGTTTCGGCGAACACTGCGGAGGCTGCGCGTGAGGTTCTCGTCGCCATCGCGGGTCACGACGAAAAAGACGGCACGAGCCTGCCCGAGGGCCTGTGCGCCGCTGCGGGCGTCGCCGCCGAGCCGAAACGGAGGAAGATCGCCTTGGCGGCGGGTTTCGTCTCCGCCTCCGACGAGGGCGTGCGCGCTGCTGTGGAAGCGGCCGTATCCGCGTTCAAGGCGGACGGCTTCGAGGTTGAGGAGATCGATGATGCGCTTCTGCAGGCTGCTCGTCCTGCGTGGAACGTGCTCATGTCGGCGGAGCTGTGCAACAACGTGTCGCGCTTCGACGGCGTGAAGTACGGGCATCGTGCGAGCGATTACGACACCATCGACGATTTGTACACCAACAGCCGCACCGAGGCGTTCGGCGACGTGCTCAAAACCGCCATCCTCTACGGATCCGAGATGCTCTCCGAAGAGAACTACGAGAAGATGTACGACAAGTCGCTGCGTGTGCGCCGCGTGATCGTCGAGGAGTTCGTCCGCTTGTTCGACTCCTACGACGCGGCGCTTCTGCCCGCGTGCGGCAAGTCCGCTTACGCGCCCGCCGACGTGGCTGCCGATAAGCACCTGTGCTTCAAGGAGAACGCCGCCACCGCTCCCGCGTCCATCACGGGCCTTCCCGCTGTCGTCGCGGGCGGCGTGCAGCTCGTCGGCCCGGCGTTTTCCGAAGGGACGCTGCTTACGTTCGCGGAGAAGCTCCAGACCGCTTCTGAGGAGGTGCGCTAATGCGTTACGAAACCGTCATCGGCTTGGAGGTTCACGTCGAGCTCGCCACCGACTCCAAGATCTTCTGCTCGTGCGCGAACCGCTCGGGTGACGAGCAGAACAGCCATGTGTGCCCCGCGTGCTGCGGCATGCCCGGCATGCTTCCCATCGTGAACAAGCGCGCGGTTGATCTGGGCATCACCGCAGGTCGCATGCTCAACTGCCACATCAACCGCGTGACCACGTTCGATAAGAAGAGCTATTACTACCCCGATCTTCCGTGCTCGTATCAGACCACGCAGTGGTTTTCGCCCGTGGCCGTTAACGGCACCGTGCGCATCGAGACCGAGGACGGTCCCAAGGACATCCGCATCAAGCAGATTCACATGGAGGAAGACGCAGGCAAGTTGGTGCACGACACGCTCAGCAACACCACGCTGGTCGACTTCAACCGCACGAGCGTTCCGCTGATCGAGATCGTCAGCCAGCCCGACTTGTCGAGCGCCGACGAGGTGGTGGCGTATCTGGAACGCCTGCGCTCGCTTCTGCGTTTCGCGAAGGTGTCCGAGTGCCGCATGGAGCTGGGCACCATGCGCTGCGACGTCAACTTGTCCGTGCGCCCCGAGGGAAGCGCCGAGCTCGGCGTACGCACCGAGATGAAGAACATGAACTCCATTTCCGCCATCCGCCGCGCCATCGCCTTCGAGCAGGACCGCCATATCGACGCCATCGAGAACGGCACCGAGGAGCTGGTGCAGGAGACGCGCCGCTGGGACGACGAACGGGGCATGAGCTTCGCCATGCGCAACAAGGAAACCGCGGGTGACTACCGTTATTTCCCCGACCCCAACGTGATGCCCATTGTCATCGACGACGAATGGTACGACCGCATCGACGCGTCGCTGCCGCCGTTCCCCGAGGTGAAGAAACAGCAGCTTATCGATGAGGGCCTGGCCGAGCGCGACGCCGAACTTCTGGTGGGAAGCCGCGTTCTGTGCGACTGCTTTGACGAGGCGTATCGCGTGAGCGGGCTTGCCAAGGAGTGCGCGAACTGGATCGGCACCAACTGCCTGGCCATCTTGAAGAAAAACGGGCAGACCATGGACGACCTCTCGCTTTCCGGCACGCGTTTGGGCGAGTTGGTGAAGCTGGTGGGCGACGGCGTGGTCAGCAGCGCGAATGCCAAGCTCATTCTTGAGGCCATGTTCGAGGGCGACGACGTCGACCCGCAGGCGTACGCCGAGGCGCACGATATGGTCATCTCCGGCGACACCGACGCGGTCATGGACGTCATTCGCGCCATCGTGGCGGAGAACGAGAAGGACGCCGACGATTACCGAGGCGGTAACGAGAAGGCCATCAACCCGCTGTTCGGCAAGTGCATGAAGCAGCTGAAGGGCAACTGCGAACCTAAGCAGCTGCGCGAGATGCTGATCAAGTGCCTGATGGAGGGTTAGCGCGAACCGGCATTTACGGGTTTGCGCCGCTTTGGCGTGAAGGACGCCCGTCGTCGTGGCTTCGGCCCGGCGGCGGGCGTTTCTGTTGCCGCGCAGGGGATTGCGTTTCATTCCTGAGAATCGGTTCCGCATTCCGTTTAACGCGTGTCGGCATCCTCCCCGAATGATTTTATGAGATTATTGCCGCTTCATGATGTTTCGCGGAACCAAGAGGAGGCCCGTCGATGAGAGCCAATGCTTCCAGTTGCCGTACCAGGGTTTTTGCAAGGTCTCACGGTTGTTCTGACGTGCCTTCTTGCGATTTCGCTCGTGCCTGCAAGCGCGCTGGCCACCGAGGGAAGCGCAAATGTCGAGACCGGCGTAAACGATGCCGAGGCGGTTGCGCGCTTTTACGACTCGCTGCACTTACCCGACGGCATGCAGCTTAACGCGGTTGTTCCCGCGGGATTCGTCGGCGGCGCCGGTGCGCTTTACACGACTCCCCGCGATGGCTCGACGGTATATAACGCCTCGCTGCCCGACGAATATGATTTGAGGGACGTCGACGGAAAGAGCTACGTCACGCCCGTCAAAAGCCAGAACCCATGGAGTACGTGCTGGGCGTTTGCGACGGACGCCGCTCTCGAGAGCAGTATGCTGATGCAGGGCGTCACGGCGGACGAAGTCGATCTGTCCGAGCGCTTCCTGTCGTATTTTCATCGCGTTCCCGCAAGCGGGCAGACGCTGGGGCTGTTCGGCGCGTCGTCTCAAGTCGGCGAAGGCACGTTCTCCGTGGATGCCGACGTCTTCGACGCAGGCGGCAACGTCGCGGAAGCCGCGAACTTCATTCTGTCGATGAACGGTTTGGCAAGGGAATCGGCGGCGCCGTATCAAAATGACGAGGGCGTATACGAGACGCGGGAGGATCCCCTGCTCGATGGGATTCAAGCTTCGATGTATTCGCGTGAGGGAACTTGGTCGCTTGACGAATCGGTGATGCGCGATTCGTCGAACCGAGCGGGCAACGTGGAGCGCGCCGAGGTGATCCCGGGGTCATACAACAGCTACTTGGCCTCTACCGGCGAGCTTGCCTTGGGCGATTACGACGAGGGAGCCACGAACAGGGCGAAGCAGGCGATCATGGACGGCGGCGCCATCGTGGCGAATTATTGCGCCGACGTCTCGACGCCTGACGATGAGACCATGAGCACTGAGAACTTCAGCATGGTGAACTGGTGCCAGTACATGGATGAACCAGCGCTGTCGAATCATTCGGTCACCGTCGTGGGCTGGGATGACGAATATTCCAAGGATAATTTCCCCACGACGCCTGCGGGCGACGGCGCGTGGATCGTCAAGAACAGTTGGGGCTGCAAGGACGGGGCATCGGCGGGACATCCGGCTGGGGCGTCGACTTTCAACGACGACTCTAACATGACCTCCGGCGGCACCACCACGTTCGGAAACGTCGACATCAAGGTGTTCGGATCGGCGACGTCCCCCGATTCTGGAACGTTCGACATCGTGCACACGAACGATATTCACGGGCATTACGCGGTTGAAGATGGCGCCGGCGCGGCGGTCAACGCGTTCTCTGCTGTGGCGGCGGTTGCCGAAGACGAGCGCGCGGGGTTGGTTTTGGATGCCGGCGATACGTTCCACGGCGATTCGTTCGCGACGGTGAACCAAGGCGCCGCCATAGCAGCGCTCATGGATGCGGCGGGCTACGACGCCACCACGCCCGGCAACCACGATTGGAGCTACGGATCCGAACGTCTGGCGGAGATCGACGCCGACGCGTCGTTCTCGGTGATGGCCGCCAACGTGAGCGATAGGGAAACGGGGGACGCGCTGTTCAAGGACGCGTATCGTCTGATCGAGGTTCCGCTTGAGGGCGCATCGGGAGGCTTGACGGGGCGAAGCGTGACCGTGGGCGTATTCGGGGTGATCGACGATGGGCCCTACGGCTCGACGGCGCCTGGGAACGTGTCCCGGGTTGAGTCCTCGAATGCGGTTGACGTGGCGAACGAGACGGCGGGGCAGCTGGCGCCGCAGGCGCCGAGGTGGTCATCGCGCTGACGCACAACCAGGACCCCCGCGCCTTCGCCGCCGAGCTGCGCGGTGTCGATGCGGTCGTCGCAGGGCACGAGCATATCGCCATCAACGAAACCGTGACTGCGGCGGATGGCCGCTCGGTTGCGGTGGTGGAGGCGGCGTCGAGCCCTTCGGTCGCCTATTTCGGCTCGATTGGTTTGCTGTCGATTGATGTCGAGAGAAACGCGGAAGGCGATTTCGAGGTCGTGGGGCACGACGCGCGTCAGGTGAGCACGGCAGACGTCGCGCGGGCGAACGACAAGATCGACGCGCTGACCGCCGCTTTGGTGGAGGAGAACGCGAAGGTGCTCGATCAGGTGATCGGGACGAGCTCGCGTGCCTACGAATATGCCCCGTCGAGCGCCGAGGCGCCGGGCGGTTGGGAGCTTGTGCGTACCGAGGACACGCCGATCGGGCATGTGGTGACGAGCGCGTATTTAGCGCAGACCGGCGTCGATTTGGCTTTCGAGAACGCGGGAGGCATTCGCGGCGGCATTCCCGCAGGCGACGTGACCGCAGGCGAATCTTCTGCACGAGCACGGCACATGCGAGGAGGCGTTGCGCGCGCTTATCGCACAGGATGGTTGGGAGCAGACGATGGTGAACCTGTCGGGTTCGGTGACGTATGTGACCGACGGGGCTTCGGGCGACGCCGGCGACGATACGGCAGGCGGCTCGGCGGATGCGGGCGCAGACTCCGCCTCGGGGTCGCTTGCCTTGCCCGCTACGGGCAATGCGGCGGCGTCCGCAGCGGCGGTGCTGCTTGCGTGCGCGGCGGTTTCAAGCCTCGCTGCCGCTGCCGCTGCTTCGCGCCGTGCCCGCCGCGAGCGCTGGCGCGATGCGAGCTAGCGGGTTCGCGACACGCCGACGCCATGTCGGCCGATGCCAGTAGAACGCTGTTTTCGGCGCTTCAGGCCTTCGCGGTATCGCGAAGGCCTTTGTTGCTTTTGCGCCCTCGTGCCTCCGCGACGTCGTCGGAGTCCTTTCGCTGTCTTCGCACCTTCGGTGCTCTATCGCCCCCCGCTTCCTATTGAGTATTTTTACTCAATATACTGAGTAAAAATACTCAATAGATGCTGCCGATAGAGAGCCGTCGTTCTCGGTGTGGAGCAAACTCCTCGCGGGTTAAAACCGGGTGGTTTGAGCAGTGTAAGAACTTTGGTCCGGGACCTTTGGAGCGCACCGTGCAGGCTGCGGAAGATCAGCCCAAACCTTTTGTCGGGAAGCGATGTCGTTACCGGAAGTCTCTCTGGCGCTTTAATAGCTTGCGCTGAGGTACCTCGTGCTGATTGCATGCAGCGTTTGTCGTGTGAGGAGTGGAGAAGGCGTCGTAGATGTCGTAAATGCAGAGATCGGCGATGTCGTAAATGTCGAAAATGTCGTAAAAAGGGATGATGGTGCCGTGGCTGACCCTACGGTTGATTCTTTCGATGGGCTTATTGATGTTTATCGCATGCGAGAAGTTTTCCCAGTCAGCTCCGTCCGTGGCGAGAGAATTGGACATTTCGGCATGGTGGGCTCAACGACATTTGGCGACTTTGCGAGGGCAGTCGCATGGGGCGTGTTGACGAGATGCGCAATCATTGGATGGGGGATGAACGAGGTCGGCTTCAGCCATCGCCGCGTTCTCAAACCTTGTGCTTAGCTTGCTCGGGAGAGTCGCCCCCTTATGTTCGTTTTTCGCTGACGCCCGGGTTCATTCTCGCATTTGCCACCGGCTGAATATCATTTACGAAGAAAACAAGCGATGCCCCGAGGCGCTCGTGCGGGCCTCAGGGCATTTTCACCGATGAGGATGTGAGCTTATGGCTACGAACGGACAGGGAGCCTTCGCCGTTATGGCGGGGCATGGATGCGATGAGCAGGGGCCGTTTCTCCTGCTGAACGACCGAGCGCTCGGAAGGCAGGTTCGTTTCGACGTGTGCGGCAAGACCTTCTCGCTGAAGCGTGGATCGACGCGCCGCTGCATCGGGCGTCACGATCTTGAGACGCACGAGAAGACGCCCTGCCCGCTTGACGTGGAGCTTCCCTTGGACTCGCGCGAGACCGCATGTCCCGCGTGCCAGAAGGCGACGGGCTTCAACCCGTCGTTTTACAACGCCGATTTCGTCTCGCCGCAGCAGCGAGCCTACAACGAAATGCCGCACATCGTGTACCTGGCGTACTTCGCGCCGTCGCATGTGAAAGCGGGCATCTGCGGCGCGCATCGCGGATTGGGTCGTTTGCTCGAGCAGGGGGCGCGTGCCGCTTGCATCGTCGGGCGTTTCGACGACGCCTATGCGGCTCGCGATCTTGAAGCCGCCCTCGTCGGTCAACCCGGCATCGTGGAGACGATGCGCGCCGCCAAGAAGGAGGAGCTTCTCTGCGAGCGCCGTTACAGCTTTTCCGAGGCGTCGGAGGTCCTCGGTCGGGTCGCCGCCGATCTTGGGCGCGAGGATCGCGTGTCCCGCGCCGGCTTCTCCGCCGAAGCTCCTCTTGATCTGTCGTCGTACTACTTCGGCGGTCCTTCGCCCGCGTCCGACGAGCTTCAGCGCGTCGAGGGCTCGGATGATGTGTGCGGCGGGCATTGCGTCGGCATGGTGGGCTCCTCGATCGTGTTCGAGCAGGGCGGCGCGTTGTTCGTCGTGTCCCTTAAGGATTGGGACTCTTGGGAGGTCGAGCTGGTCGAGGGCGCGGTTCTTCACTCGTACGACTTCGAGCCCCAGCAGATGTCGCTTCTGTAGAGGCTTGCGAGGCGAATGCCCGCTTGCGGCGGCAAGGCATCGAGGTGTTGGCGATTACGCGTTTGCCGACTTGGTCAGCGGAAGATGGCGAGTTGCCCGATCGCTTTGCGCGCTGTCGCCGTCCATCGCGACCCTGTCGTCTCGCGGACGTTGCCGCCGGTGGTAAAATCGCCCGAAACGACGAGCGTCGAGAGAGGGCGCGCGACTGCGGCGCGCGTTTCCTCGGCGGTTTTTCCGAGGAGCGTGATTGCGTGGCGGTTGATGTCGAACGGGTGGTGGCCGACCTTGAATCCGGGCGCTTGCGCCCGGAAGACGCGGTCGCGGTTTTGACCGAGGCGATGGAAGAGGCTCGCGGGTTCGTCGATCTCGGGTTCGCCCGTGCGGATACGACGCGTGCACGGAGACAGGGCGCAGGCGAGGTCGTCTACGGAGCGGGCAAAACACCCGAGCAGATCGTCGCCATCGCCGACGCTCTTGTGGGGTCCGGGCAAGCGAGGGTTCTCATCACGCGACTTGACGAGGAGAAGGCGACGGCGGTCGAGGGCCTCATGCCCGCGAATCTTCCGTCGCTCGAGTATTTCCGCGCCGCGCGTTTGGGCGCCATCGGCGGTTTCCCCGAACCCGACGGCGATGGTTTGGTCGTGGTGGCATCGGCGGGCACGAGCGATCTTCCGGTTGCCGATGAGGCCGTGCTCACGGCTCGCTTCCTCGGTAACGAGGTGAAACAGCTCAACGACGTCGGCGTTGCGGGCATTCACCGGTTGCTCGCGTGCTCCGAGACGCTCAGCCGCGCCCGCGTCGTCGTGGCTGTAGCGGGTATGGAGGGCGCGCTTGCGAGCGTTATCGGCGGCATGGTGTCGTGTCCCGTCATCGCCGTGCCCACATCGGTGGGCTACGGTGCCTCGTTCGGAGGCGTCGCGGCGTTGCTCGCGATGCTCAATTCGTGCGCGAGCGGGGTTTCGGTGGTCAACATAGACAACGGGTTCGGGGCGGCCTACCAGGCGAGCCTCATCAACCATCTGGGAGGTGCGAGATGACGACGGGTCGTGTTCTGCATTTGGAATGCGCGGCGGGGATAAGCGGCGACATGGCGGTGGCCGCGCTCCTCGACGCCGGGGCGGATGAGGGGACGGTGCTTCGCGCGCTCGACAGCCTCGGCGTCGAAGGCTTTCAGATTCGCATCAGCCGCGTGGTGAAATCGGGGCTCGACGTGTGCGATTTCGACGTCGTGCTCGATGAGCGACATGAGAACCGCGACCACGACATGGCGTATCTTCATGGGGGCGATAGCGGATTCGATGAGGACCGTTCTTGCGATGACGTGCACGGCCATGCGCGCGAACATGATGGCGAACACGACGGCGAGCACCGCCACGGCCGCGTCCATGATCACCGCCGGGGCCGCGTTCGTGGTCGCGACCACGATCATCCCCATGGTCACGACCACGGCCATCGCAGCCCGTCCGATATAGCCGCGCTCATCGATGCGGCGGACATGAGCGAGGGCGCGCGCTCCATCGCCCATCGCGTGTTCGATATCCTGGCTGACGCAGAGGCGCAGGCTCATGGCATCGATGTCGCGGACGTTCATTTTCATGAAGTGGGCGCCATTGACTCCATAGCCGATGTGGTGGCCGCATCTGCAGCGCTTGACTCCCTTGGCGTCGATGGCGTCATCGTCACCGATCTCGCGGAAGGGTCGGGCACGGTTCGCTGCCGGCACGGTGTCATCCCCGTGCCCGTTCCCGCCGTGGTCAACATCGCAGCCCGGTGGAGCATCCCGCTTCGCCCCTCGGGAGTGCGCGGCGAGCTGGTCACCCCGACAGGTGCGGCTTTCGTCGCCGCTGTCAGGACGCGCTCGACGTTGCCCGAGCGCTTCGTCATCGAACGCGTCGGGATGGGTGCCGGCAAGCACCTGCTCGGTGGTTTTGGTCGGCTCATCGTTCAGGCCATGATCGGGGCTTTCGAGCGCGGCGGCGAACGCGCGGGCAACGTTGGAACGGCCCGATCCGGGAGGGCCGCAGATCAGCCACGACTGCGCGATGGCCTTCGGGTCGCCGCTGGCGATGGCCTTCAGCTGTTCGACCACCTGCGCTTGGCCTACTATGGAGTTCCACACGCTCATGCGATACCCCCGTCAGCGGTGCTCACGGTGTCGAAATCGGCTTTGATACGCGCCCACACGTCTTCGATGGACTGGCTTGCGTCAATGACGTGGAACCGTTCCGGCTCACGTTCAGCCAAGTCGAGGAACGCGACGCGTGTGCGACGCTGGAAGTCATTGCCGGCCGCCTCCATGCGGTCTTCGGCATGCTGCAGCCGCGCATGCGATTGCGCCGGATCCATATCCAGCAGATACGTGCGTTCCGGCAGCAGACCGTTCGTGGCCCACATGCTCAGGTTTCGGATTTCCGCGGCCGTCAGCTCGCGGCCGCCCGCCTGGTACGCCAAAGAGGAATCGAGATACCGGTCGGTGATGACCACCGCGCCGCGTTGTAGAGCGGGCAGAATCACTACCGCGACGAGCTGCGCGCGGTCGGCGGCGAACAACAGCGCCTCCGTACGCGGGGCGATGTCGGCGCAATCGTCCTCATCCCCCGTATCCACGCCGTGCAACAGCATTTTGCGAATCGCCACGCCCAATGCGGTGCCGCCCGGCTCGCGCGTGACCACGCATTCGCGGCCCTGAGATTCAACATATGCGCGCAACCGTTCGACCTGCGTGGTCTTGCCCACGCCGTCAACGCCTTCAAACGAGATAAAAGTGCCCTGCATGCCTTTCACTGTACCGTGCGCCCCTGCCGTGCCCGGCCATTCGGCCCACGGCTTGGTGTCGCACGATGCCGATTGTCTTGCGGAACATCAGATCGTGCGACGTTTCGCGCGCCGCATAACGTCAGCGTGCGGGAACGACTTCAGGACGCGCGTAGCCTTCGTTGGCGGTCAGCCAGTCGACGTCAGCCTTCACGGTGGACGCGGTGGAGCCGATCTCCTTCGCTATACGCGTATTCGCCCAACCCTTGTCGGCCAGTTCACGCACCTTGGCACGGCGGTCGGCACGCGCCTGTTCGGTCGCGCTCACCTTCTTCGCGGATTTCGCTCCTTTGGCAGCGCCCTTCTTGGCTCCCTTCGCAGCCGTCTTGCGGCCACGACGCTTCGACGGCCCCTGCGCGCGCTTCTCCGCCAGCAGGCGGAACGCCTCGGCCGGTTCGATCGATTCGGGCGCATACTGCTTCGGCAGTGTACGGTTTGTCTCGCCGTCGGTGATGTACGCGCCGTAGAAGCCGTCCTTGATGGTCACGTGCTTCTGGGTTTCCGGATCGGTGCCCAAGTCACGCAACGGCGGCTTGGCCGCGCCGCGTCCACGACCGCGTCCGTACTTCGGCTGCGCGAACAGTTCCTTGGCCTTCTCCAAGTCGACGGTGAAGATCTCGTCTTCGGAAGCCAGCGAACGCGTGTCGGACTTGCCGTCGGCACCGGTCTTGGTCAGGTACGGGCCGTAACGGCCATTGTTGGCCATGACCGTAACCGTTTGCATTTCGCCGGTTTCGGCGTTCGCCTCATCGTAGGAGCCGACTTCGCGCGGCAGGCTCAGCAGTTTCAGCGCGTCTTCCAACGTCAGCGATTCGGGACTCATCGTCTTGAACAGCGACGCCATCTTCGGACGGTCGGAAGCCGCCTTCTTACCGCCGGAACGCTTCGTCTTGCCCGCCTTGCCTGCGGCGGACTCGGCAGCGGTATCGCCGGCATCTTCCGCGCTCGGCATGACCAACGCCACGTACGGGCCGAACCGGCCATTGCGTACCTCGACGGTGCCGCCGGACACCGGGTCCTTGCCCAGTTCACGCGGCCCACCGGAATGGTTTTCAATCAGATCGTGGCCGACCTCGACGATCAGCTCATCCGGAGCGAGCGTATCCGGCAGCGAGGCGCGCTTCGGATTGCCTTCCGCATCCAGATGCTTCATGTCCTCAAGATACGGGCCATAACGGCCGACGCGCACGTGCAGGCCATCGCCGATATCGATGGTGTTGATCTCACGCGCGTCGATCTCGCCAAGCTGCGCCACCTGCTGCTGCAGGCCCTCATGCGCCTCGTCGGCGGACTGGGCCGCGCCATCGCCGGAACCGAAGTAGAAGCGGGTCAGCCACGCCTTGCCGGTCTCATGGCCACCAGCAATCTGGTCGAGGCCGGTTTCCATATCGGCGGTGAACTCGTAATCCACATACTTCGGGAACTTCGTTTCGAGCAGTTTGGTGACGGAGAACGCCAGCCAGGACGGGATCAGCGCACGGCCACGCTCGTACACGTACCCGCGGTCGATGATTGTGGAGATGATGCTCGCATACGTGGACGGACGGCCGATTTCCTTCTGTTCCAACGTTTTGACGAGCGACGCTTCGGTGTAGCGCGCCGGCGGCTGGGTCTCGTGGCCGTCCGCGGCAACGTCCACGGCGGCAAGCTCGTCGCCCGGCTGCATCGGCGGCAGGGAAACGTTGTCATCGGTTTTCTTCGAAGCCTTCGCAGACTTTTCGGCCTTATCGCCAATCTTCACGCCCGCCGCCTCGGCGCTCTTCTTCGCGTCGGCAACGCTACGGCGGCCCTCGCCGGTGGCCTTCATGAAGCCGGGGAATTCGATGACGGTGCCGGACGCCTGGAACATGGCCTCGCCGTCGGATTCGGTCGGCGAGGACAGACGCACGGTGGCGGTGGAACCGGTCGCATCGGCCATCTGGCAGGCCAGCGTGCGCTGCCAGATCAGGGTGTACAGCTTGAGCTGGTCGGCCGGCACTTTGGTGGCGATTTCAGCCGGATCGCGGAAATGCGCGCCCGCCGGTCGGATACATTCGTGGGCTTCCTGCGCGCCCGCCGTCTTCGTGGCGTACTGCTTGGGCGCATCGGACAAGTACTTTTCGCCGAAATGCCGCGACACCGCTTCACGGGCGGCCGCGATCGCCTCCTGCGACAGCGTCACCGAATCGGTACGCATATACGTGATGAAACCGTTTTCGTACAGCCCCTGCGCGGCACGCATGGTCTGGCGCGAGCTCATGCCAAGGCGATTGCCGGCCGTCTGCTGCAGCGTGGACGTGGTGAACGGCGGCACCGGACGGCGACGGTACGGCTTGGTTTCCATCGACGAGACGGTGAACGTCGCATATTCCAGCGATCGCGCGATCGCATTCGCGTGCGTTTCGTCCAGCTGCACGACGTTGTCTTTGACGCCGGCGGCGGTCAGCTGGCCATCATCGCCGAAATCCTTGGAACCGGCCAAACGACGGCCGCCAAGCGACACCATGCGAGAATCGAACGCAACATTGTTGCCGTCGGCGTCGGGCGCTTCCAGCGTGGCGGTGACATCCCAATAGGGGGCACGCACGAACGCCATGCGCTCACGCTCACGTTCCACGATCAGACGGGTGGCCACGGACTGCACGCGGCCCGCGGACAGGCCCGGACCGACCTTGCGCCACAGCACCGGGGACAGCTCATAGCCGTACAGACGGTCCAGAATACGACGGGTTTCCTGGGCGTCCACCATGGCGGCGTCCACATCACGCGTGTTGTTCAGCGACGCCTTGATCGCTTCCGGCGTGATCTCGTGGAACACCATGCGCTTGACGGGCACCTTCGGCTTCAGCGTCTGCACAAGATGCCATGCGATCGCCTCACCTTCGCGATCCTCATCAGTGGCGAGGTAGAGGGTGTCTGCCTTCTTCAGCGCGCTTTTCAGGTCGGCAACGGTTTTCTTCTTGTTGCCGTCCACGATGTAATACGGCTTGAATCCGTCTTCGATATCCACGCCGAACTTGCCGTACTTGGCTTTCTCGGCCGCCGGCACCTGGCTGGGCTGAGCAAGGTCGCGGATATGGCCGACCGATGCCATGACCGTGTATCCGGAGCCCAAGTATCCGCCAATCTTCTTCGCCTTGGTAGGAGACTCCACAATAACGAGCTTGCTGCCGGTAGCCATAGCCACTCCTTATTACTAGTGTTTGCAACGCAATAATACTCACTGAATACGGAGAAATGGCAAACCGCCCGTGTGGCGTATGGACGGCAGCATGCCCGGAACCGGCTGTTTTCAGCGCTTCGGCGGTGCGGGCGGCGCTCCCACCAAACCCAGTTTCGTCAACGGCGAGGCGGTCAGCTGACGCATGGCGAGCGTTATGCCAAGCACCAGCGCGGAAACGGCGGCCGTGCGCTTACGCAGCCCGTTTTTGTACAGCGACAGCAGCCGAAGCGCCTCGGCGGGGGAGAGGCGCTCGCCGTGTTCGTCAAGCAGGGTTTTGACGGTTTCCAGCGCCTGCGCGCGGCTGATGAAGGGCCGCGGCGGAACGAGGCCGAGGCAGATGGCATGGAACGTGCCCACCGTGAGCCCGCGCACGGCCTTTTTGCCGAGGCGGTCCGTCAGGCGTTCCAGCATTTCGGCGGCGGCCTGGCGGGTGAAGGTGACGGCGGTGATCCGGGTGGGTGAGACGCCCTCGTGCTCGATCAGCCACGCGATGCGGGAAACGAGCGTGCGGGTTTTGCCCGTGCCTGGCCCGGCGATGACCGCCGTGCAGGCGGCCTGCGTGCGGATGGCGGCGTCCTGCTCGGGGTTGGGCGCGGGGGCGGGGGCCGGACCGGCTTCGGGCAAAGGCGCGGGGGCGGGCGCGGCGGCCCGTGCGCGGGGTTTGGAGCGGGCAGCAGGCGCGGCCGGTCCCAGCAGCGAGGTCTGCCCGGAAAGCATTTCGAGCTCGCCCGGCGCAAAGAGGGAGATCACGCCGTATTCGCCGTCGTAGCCCGCCTGCTTGTGTACCTGACCCGCGCGCAGACGGCGCAGGGCTTCGGCTACGCCGGGCCCCATGTCCCGCTCTGCCACATCCAGCGGCAGCTCACACAGGATATAGAATTCCGGGCCGTAGCGCTTGAGCATTTCCAGATAGGCTCCCTGCACCCGCTTGCTGGCCGCGCCGGTCTGCATGCAGTTGGCCAGCAGCTCCGGCAGGGGCATCAGGCTTTCGAAGGGTCTGGACAGGGGCCCCGGCTCCCGCCGGTCGGCC
>ERZ827469.1158-NODE-1158-length-24846-cov-3.852850_pt1 | contig 24846 bp, 24 predicted proteins | sample MGYA00519917_ERZ827469 | MGnify/ENA primary metagenome ERZ827469 (study PRJEB31778, sample SAMEA3449314) | human gut metagenome | biome: human gut; feature: human-associated habitat; material: faeces | place: United Kingdom | collected 2010/2012 ... | reverse complement strand
TAGACGGTTTCCAGCATCTCCGGGTCCACCCAGTCATCGGAATCGATAAAGGCGAGGTACTCGCCCGTAGCGCGCGCCACACCATAGTTGCGCGTATCCCCTAACCCGCCGTGGGGTTTCTCCAGGACACGCACCCGCTTGTCCGTTTCAAAGGAGCGGGCAACCTTCAACGACCCGTCCGTCGAAGCGTCGTTTACAAGCAAAACCTCTATATCTTCTAAAGTTTGGGACAAAATACTTTTTACGCACTGTTCCAAATAGTCTTCCACATTGTAAACCGGTACAATCACACTGACCTTCGGCACGTAAAAGCCTCCTTTCCGATTCCCTTATGCACCGAGGAACGCAAGGATGCGCTGCATCATCGCCTTCCAATCGTATTGTTCTTCTGCAAATGTTCGTTCTTGTCTGCTGCAATCCGCCTGCCGCCTACAGCGCTCAACGAATGCAATCAATTGCTCCATATCCACCGGTGTATCGTCATTCGGCACACGGAGCGCGAACGGCTCCTTACCGGTGAGGCTGTCGTCGTCATATGCGTAGAGGAACGGCAATCCCGCCGCGGCATATTCCCTCGCCTTCAGCGAGGAACAGCGGGTCAACCCACGCCGGTAGCATCCCAGTGTGGAAATCCCCACATCCGCTGTACGGTAGGTGCGGTTCAGCTCGTCACCCGTTTGAAAGCCCGGGCACAGCACGTCCTCCGTCAGGCCAAGGGATTTCACTTGCGCCAGGAATCCCGGCATTTCGGTGCGGTCGCCGCCCACCAGCACAAAGCGCAGCGGATGACGCCCGCCGGCCACGAGTCGACGAGAGCGGCGAACTTACCCAGGTCGAACGGCTTGCGGCGCAGGTACACGAACGTCGAGATGCCGTACTCGAGCACCTCGGGGTCCTCGTGCTCCTCGGGGTGGGCCATCGCCTCCGCCCACGCCGCCGATTCGTACGCGCGCGCGAAATCAAAGCGACCGGTGTTGAGGATCTCGTCGAGAGGAACCTCGCCGCGCGTCGCCTTCACGATACGTGCGTCTTTCTGGAGACTGCCGACGATAGCGAGCAGCTCGTCCATCTGGGCATCATCGACCAGATCGACCTTGTTCATGACGAGCGTCGTGCAGAACTCGATCTGTTGGACGAGCAAGCCGGCAATGTCCTCCTCGTCGATATCGTCGGCGACAAGATCGCGCCCGCCGTGGAACTCCTCGTACATGCGCGCGCTGTCGACCACGGCGACGATGTTGTCGAGGTCGAGCAGCGCGGGTCCGCTTTCTGTATCCTCGCAAAGGCCGGAGATGGTATAGGCGATGGGAATGGGCTCGCAAATACCCGATGCCTCTATGACGATGTAGTCGAACTCGCCCGATGAAGCGATGCCGTTGAGCTGCTCGGCCAGATCGTCGGCCAGCGTGCAGCAGATGCACCCGTTGGTAAGCGGGATCACATCGTCCATCTGCCTGACGGCACCCGAGCGCGCGATGAGGTCCGCGTCGATGTTGACCTCCCCGATGTCGTTGACGATGACCGCGGCGCGAACGCCCTCCTGGTTCCCCAGCACGTAATTGAGCAGCGTGGTCTTACCCGCGCCCAGATAGCCCGTGATCATAGCGATTTTGACTTTGCCCTGTTGCTTCGCCATTTCAGCCTCTTTCTCTTCAAGCTCGAACAAATCCTAGCACGACAGCCGCGTGCCGGCCGGCAAGGGCGAGCGCGACCGGGTCTCCAGCTTACCGAAACGTAAGACGCGAGAAAGCCGCTTGTTAGCCGCGCTCCATAGGATGGGGACCGTGGAGAGACCACGAGCGTTTGCCGCAGGCGAACGCCGTCCGGAGAGAGGAAAACCATGAAGATCAGCGCAGCGCTTGCAATACCCATCGTCATAGCGGCGGCGACTTTGTTGATCCTGTCGCAATCCCCGCGCCTCGAGAAGGAGCAGGGGGAATGAACAGCGGCATCAAAGGGGCCGTGGCGACTATCGCCGTCATCGTCGCCATCGTCATGACGGGCACGACCCTCCAATACGTCCTCGACACCGACAACGCCGTGGCGCGTTACGTCCGGGTCGACGCGAGCGCCGCGAGCGTTCAGGATGACGGGTCGGTTGACTACACGCTCGCATCCTACGACGACGGGGGCGCTCGGGAGGAGGTCACGTTCGGCTCCGACAAAACCCTGCGCGACGGAGCCTATCTCGAGCTTTCGGTCATGCCCTTGCGCGGCGTGGTGTATTGGGAGGAAGTGGAGCCCGCCGCGCTGCCCGACAAGGTGCGCGAGGCGCTGGGGGTCTAGCGGCAGCGGAAAGTCCGCATCGTCCGATGCCGGGCAAAACGGGAGGAGACACGCGCGTCCCGACGACCCGCGCACACCTGAGAAAACAGCCCCGCCGCCTGAAAGGGCGACGGGGCTGCATGTTCATCGGCGATTACCAGCCGCCTGCTCCGACGCGAACGCACGGCAGGCAAGCAGCTCGCGCCGCATTAGTTCAGCAGCGAGTCGAAGTCGAGCTCCATCGGGCCTTCGACCTTGCAGACGTACTCGCCTGACTCGTCGATGTCGATGAGCACGTGGCTGCCGTCGACCAGCTCGCCTGCGATGATCTTCTCGGCGATGCGGTCGACCACCTGACGCTGGATCAGGCGCTTGAGCGGACGGGCGCCGTACACCGGATCGTATCCGTCGATGGACAGATGATCCATCGCGGCAGGCGTGACGTCGAGGGTGACGCGACGGCTCGCCAGACGACCGCGAACCTCATCGAGCTGCAAGTCGACTATCGGCTCGATGTCGGAGATCGTCAGCTCGTTGAAAGTGATGATCTCGTCGATGCGGTTCAAGAACTCAGGCCTGAACGTCGTGCGCAACGTGTCGTTGAGCGCGTTGGTGAACTCGGCCATGCGCGCCGCAGCCTGCTCCGGCGTCATGTTCTGCATCTTCTCCACCATCTCGCCCATGGTTTCGGCTTCCTGCGCAGCGCGGTCGCGGATGATCTGGCTGCCGATGTTCGAGGTCATGATGATGATGGTGTTCTTGAAGTTCACCACACGACCCTGTCCGTCGGTCAAACGCCCGTCATCGAGCACCTGCAGAAGCACGTTGAACACATCCGGGTGCGCCTTCTCGATCTCGTCGAGCAGCACCACCGAGTACGGATGACGGCGAACGGCCTCGGTCAGCTGACCGCCCTCGTCGTAGCCGACGTACCCCGGAGGCGCGCCGATGAGACGCTGGACGCTGAACTTCTCCATGTACTCGGACATGTCGATGCGCACCATGGCACGCTCTGAATCGAACAGGTACTCTGCGAGCGCCTTGGCGAGCTCGGTCTTGCCGACGCCGGTGGGGCCGAGGAACATGAAGCTGCCCAACGGGCGGTCGGGATCCGACAGGCCGGCGCGGCTACGACGAATGGCGCCCGCCACCGCGCTGACCGCCTCGTCCTGGCCGATCACACGCTTGTGCAGGACCTCCTCGAGATCGACGAGCTTCTCCATCTCACCTTGCATCATCTTGCTGACGGGAATGCCCGTCCAAGCGCTGACGACGTTGGCGATCTCCTCTTCGGAGACCTCCTCCTTCAGGATGGCGCCGCCGCCCTGCTGCTTGGCCTTCAGATTCTCCTCCGCCTCGGCGAGCTTGCGCTGAAGCTCGGGGATGCGAGCGTAGCGAATCTCGGACGCGAGGACCAAATCACCCTCGCGCGTGGCGCGCTCCTCGTCAAGCTGAGCTGCCTCGAGGTCGGCTTTGATGCTCTGCACGCCGGAGATGACGTCCTTCTCGTTTTGCCACAACGCCTTCTGGTGATCGAGGGCTTCGCGCGCGTTGGCGATGTCGCGACGGAGCTTCTCGAGGCGCTCCGCAGACGCAGCGTCACTCTCCTTCATAAGCGCCTGCTCCTCGATCTGCATCTGGATGAGCTTGCGCTCGGCGGCATCCACTTCCTCGGGCATCGAATCGATCTCGATGCGCAGGCGCGACGCCGCCTCGTCCATGAGGTCGATGGCCTTATCGGGAAGGAAGCGATCGGCGATATAGCGATCGGACAGCTCCGCCGCAGCCACGATGGCGCCGTCGGTGATACGCACGCCATGATGGATCTCGTATTTCTCCTTCAAACCGCGCAGGATGGCGATGGTGTCCTCGACGGTTGGCTCGCTGATCATCACGGGCTGGAAACGACGCTCGAGCGCTGCATCCTTCTCGACGTACTTGCGGTACTCATCGAGCGTGGTGGCGCCGATGGCGTGCAGCTCGCCACGAGCGAGGGCGGGCTTCAGCATATTGCCCGCATCAAGCGAGCTGTCGCCGCCGGCGCCTGCGCCGACGATGGTATGAAGCTCGTCGATGAACAGAATGATGTTGCCGCCCGATTCCTTCACCTCGCGAAGCACCGCCTTCAGACGGTCTTCGAACTCACCGCGGTATTTCGCGCCCGCCATCATAGCCCCCAGGTCGAGCGAGATGATGTCGCGGTCACGCAGCGACGAGGGGACGTCCCCCGCCACGATACGCTGGGCCAAGCCTTCGACGATGGCGGTTTTGCCCGTGCCGGGCTCACCGATGAGCACCGGGTTGTTCTTCGTGCGGCGCGAGAGCACCTGAATGGTGCGGCGGATCTCCTCCGAACGGCCGATGACGGGGTCGAGCTTGCCCTCACGCGCCTGCTGCGTGAGGTTTTGCCCATACTGCTCGAGTGCTTCGAACTGGGTCTTGTCGGTCTGCGAGGTGACGCGCGTATCGCCGCGCAACGCCTCGTAGGCGCTCTCGATGTTCTTCGGCGTGACGCCCGCCGTCGTGAGAACGCGCCCCGCCGCCCCTTTGTCCTGGGAAAGGGCGATCAGCAGATGCTCGCTCGTGGCGTAGGCGTCGCCGAGCTTCTCGGCTGTCTTCACCGCGTTGTCGATCACGCGGATGAGGTCGTTGCCGGGAATGGCCACAGGCATGGATCCGCCCGTCGCCTTCGCCATCTTGCCGATCTCGTCGTCGACGTTTTGCGCCAGCATCGCCGGGTCCGCCCCGATGCGCTTGATGATGGCGGCGATGTTGTTCTCGTCGGCGTCGAGCAGGGCCTTCAACAGGTGAATGGGCTCGATGACGGCGGCTTCCGCATCGCTTGCCACACCCATGGCGCCCTGAAACGCCTCTTGCGCGGTCAGCGCCAGTTTATCTAGTCTCATATGTCTGTCCTTCCAGCATATGGTTTTCGTTCGACACCGCCGAGCGTCCGTCGGGACGGAAAGCACTCGGCGGTGCAGTTATCGGAGCCGGTCCGTCGCTGGTTCGCACGGCGGCGAAGGGGTGCGGCGGCCCGGTACCGAGCGCCGTCGCTTAGGAAAGGCGACGGAGCAACGGGGGTATGTCGGATGCGCGCACGAGAGAGTTGACGGATTCGCGCGTCTCCAGCTCGTGAACGCGATCGGCGAGACGACGAACGCGACGATGCAGGTCGTCAAGCTCCTGATCGCGTTCATCGAGACGCCCCTGCAAATCGAGGATCCGAATGACGCCCGCGAGGTTGATGCCCTCGCTCGTCAGCTCGTTGATCAGCTCGAGACGCTCGATATCGGCCTGGGAGTACATGCGCGTGTTGCCGCTTGTGCGCTGAGGCGTCACCAGCCCTTTCTGCTCGTACGCGCGCAGGGTCTGCGGATGAACGCCCGCGAGCTCCGCCGCAACGCTGATCATGTACAACGGTCTGTTACGGTCGTCTACTCCCATGTCCTCACGTCTTCCGTCGTCGCGGCCAGGAAATCTTCCATGGCCCTCCTCTGCTTCTCGTTCATCGTCTTGGGCACCTTCACGTCAACCTGAATCTTGAGGTTGCCGAACGAACCCTTGCTCTTAACATCCGGCGCGCCTTTTCCCTTGATGGTGAGCACGGCACCGTCTTGCGTGCCCGCGGGAATCCGCACACGCACCTTGGTTCCATCCGGCGCAGGCACCACAATCGCCGCCCCGAGCGCCGCTTCGGCGACGGTCACGGGAACATCGACGATCACATCCGCCTTATCGCGGCGATAATAGGGATGCGGCTCGATCTTCGTGGTGACGAGCAGATCGCCCGGCTCGCCGCCGTCTTGACTCAGGCCGCCCTTGCCCTTGAAGCGCAGACGACCGCCGTCGACCGCGCCCGCAGGCACCTTCACCGTCACCGTATCGGATGCGGGTTTTCCGGGAATCCGCACGGTCACGCGCTTCTCGACGCCGCGGAACGCCTCGTCGAACGAGACCTTCAGCGTCACATTCATGTCCTGACCGCGATGAGGGCGGGGCGATCCGCCGAAACCGCCGAAGTCCCAGTTCGAGCCGAACGCGCCCTCGCCGCGGCGAATGCTTTCGAGAATGTCCGACCAGCTGCCCGAGAAGCCCTGACCGCCTTGCGAACCGCCGAAAATATCGTCGACGGAAAAGCCCTGACCGCCCGACCAGCCACGCGGTATCTGGTTTTCATTCGCCGTGCCGTATTGATCGTAGAGCGCACGCTTCTTCTCGTCGCCGAGGACCTCGTACGCCTCGTTGATCTCCTTGAACTTCGCCTCGTCGCCGCCCGCGTCAGGGTGATGCGTGCGGGCGAGTTTGCGGAACGCCTTCTTGATGTCATCCGCCGAGGCGGTGCGGGGCACGCCGAGCGTTTTGTAGTAGTCCGGCGTTGACGCCATTCGTTCCACCTCCTGTTACTTATAAGGTTCATCTAAAGACGAGGGCGGACCTGTAAGCCAAGCCCGCCCCTCTCGTCATCGTGTTTGTCTTGCCGCTCGCATTCGACGCTACTCAGCGTCTTCCGCAGGCTTCTCGCGCTTCGGGCCGCCGGTGGTGACCGTCACCATGGCGGGACGAAGCACCTTCGCCCCCATGCGGTAGCCCTTCTGGTACACCTGAGCGACCGTCTCGTCCGGCACCGTGGCATCTGGCACCGTGGCGACCGCTTGCGCCTCGAGCGCATCGAACGCCTCGCCTTCGGGGTTCAGCACCTCCACGCCGTCTTTCACCAGCGTGTCGACGAGCTTGGTGTACACGGCCTTGACGCCGCCGAGCAGCCCCACCTCGCCGTTGTTCACGGCGTAGTCGATCGTGCGTTCGAAATCGTCGAGAACCGGGATGAGGTTTCCGACGAGCTTCTCGGTCGCGATCGCCTTCTCAGCCGCGCGCTGCTCGTTCGTGCGGCGGCGGTAGGTGTCCCACTCGGCATGCAGGCGCATGTACTTGTCCTGCCATTCGGCGACCTCGGCCTTTGCCTGAGCGACGATCTCGGATTCATCGGGTTCGTCGACGGCGGAATCCTCTGGGTCGAGAATCTCAGCCTCGGCCACCTCGGCGGCCTCGCCGGCCGGCTCTGGGGAGCCGGCCGGGTTCTGGCCTGTGGCATCGGTCGCAGAGGGGGAAGCGCCGGTGCCCGGGTTGTCCGTTGCGGAAGCGTCCAAGACTTGGTCCTTATCGGGCGTAGCCATGGTGTTTACTTCCTTTCGTTGTCGTCGTCGACGACCTCGTAGTCGGCCTCGATGGTGTCATCGGATGCGGCGGTCTGAGCGCCGGGCTGAGCACCCGCGCCGGGAGCGCCCGCGGCTGCGCCCTCGGCCGAGTACACGACCTCGGCCAGCTTGTAGCCCGCCTGCTGAATCTTCTCGGTGGCAGCCTTGATGGCGTCGATGTCGGTGCCCTCAAGCGCGGTCTTCGTCTCGGCGATGGCGGCCTCGGCCTGAGCCTTCGCATCGGCGGGAACCTTGTCGCCCAGCTCGTCGAGCGTCTGCTGCGTCGCGTTCACCAAGGCGTCGGCGTTGTTGCGCACCTCGACCTCTTCCTTGCGAGCAGCGTCCTCGGCGGCGTGCTGCTCGGCGTCCTTCACCATGCGGTCGACTTCGTCGTCGGACAGCGCGGTGGAGCCGGAGATGGTGATCTGCTGCTGCTTGCCGGTGCCCAGGTCCTTAGCGGACACGTTCACGATGCCGTTCGCATCGATGTCGAAGGTGACCTCGATTTGCGGAACGCCGCGGCGAGCAGCCGGGATGCCGTTGAGCTGGAAGCGGCCGAGCGTCTTGTTTCCAGCGGCCATCTCACGCTCGCCCTGCAGGACGTGCACCTCGACGGAAGGCTGGTTGTCGGACGCGGTCGAGAAGATCTCGGTCTTGCGCGTCGGGATGGTGGTGTTGCGCTCGATCATCTTGGTCATCACGCCGCCCATGGTCTCAACGCCGAGGGACAGCGGGGTGACGTCGAGAAGAAGGATGCCCTGGACGTCGCCGGCCAAAACACCGCCCTGAACAGCCGCGCCCATGGCGACGACCTCGTCGGGGTTAACCGACATGTTCGGGTTCTTGCCGGTCATCTGCTTCACCAGATCCTGAACGGCAGGCATGCGGGTGGAGCCGCCGACCAGGATGACCTCGTCGATCTCACCGGTCTTCAGCTTGGCGTCGGCAAGCGCGCGCTCGACGGGCTTGCGGCAACGATCGAGCAGGTCCTTGGTGATGCGCTCGAACTCGCCACGAGTCAGCGTGTAGTCGAGATGCTGCGGTACACCGTCGATGGCGGTGATGAACGGCAGGTTGATGTTGGTCTGCGTGGTGGCGGACAGCTCCATCTTCGCCTTCTCGGCAGCCTCCTTCAAGCGCTGCAGAGCCATGGGGTCACGGCGCAGGTCGACGCCCTTGTCGGTGTTGAACTTGTCGGCCATCCAGTCGATGACGCGCTGATCCCAGTCGTCGCCGCCGAGGTGGTTGTCGCCTGCGGTGGACGCAACCTCGAAGACGCCGTCGCCGAGCTCGAGCACCGACACGTCGAAGGTGCCGCCGCCGAGGTCGAACACGAGGATCTTCTCGTCATGGTCGACCTTGTCGAGACCGTAAGCCAGCGCAGCGGCCGTCGGCTCGTTGATGATGCGCAGAACTTCGAGGCCTGCGATCTTGCCCGCGTCCTTGGTGGCCTGGCGCTGAGCGTCGTTGAAGTATGCCGGGACGGTGATGACGGCCTGGGAGATGGACTCGCCGACCTGCTTCTCGGCATCGGCCTTCAGCTTCTGCAGAACCATCGCCGAGATCTCCTCGGGGGTGTAGTCCTTGCCGTCGATGTCGATGACCGCGCGGCCGTCCTTGCCGGCCTGGACCTTGTACGCAACCGTCTTCTGCTCTTCACCGGTCTCGTTGAAGGAGCGGCCGATGAAGCGCTTGACGGACGAAACGGTGTTCTTGGGGTTGGTGACCGCCTGGTTCTTCGCGGCCTTGCCGACGACGCGCTCGCCGTCCTTGCGGAAACCCTCGACGGACGGGGTGGTGCGGTCGCCTTCGGCGTTCACGAGGATCTCAGGCTCCGAGCCCTCCATAACCGCCATCGCGGAGTTGGTAGTACCGAGGTCGATACCGAGAATCTTAGCCATTGTCTGTTCCTCTCTTTCACAGCTTTCACTGTAGATAGAATGATGTTGAATGTCACTATAAAATCTAAGTGGGTGGCTGTCAACTTATCTTCCTTATTTGCCGTGAAATTACTTACGACTCCGGATTTTACACACATTTGTTCCCCTTACGCGCCCGAAGGGCTCTTTGTAGCGAGGAAGATGCCCGCGCGTAGGAGATAAGTCATCGTTTTCACCGAGTTGGAAACCGCGCACTGATCGAGCGGCGGGCGACGCCGGGCCGCACCGAAAGCACGCACGCATCATGCCGCGGGCGATGCCGGGCTGCGCTGAAGGCGAACGCGGAGTCGAATCTCAAGCGACGCAAAGGGCCGCCGCGATCGTTTTCGCCGTTTCTCGATCTTTCTGCAACATTTCGCCACTTTCAAGCGTGTTATTAATGAGCGGACGACTAGTGCGCCGCTCGAGCCCCTCAAGCCGAACCCTCCCGGAAGGAGCGCCTATGACCGTCCCCCTCCAAGACGAATCGTTCATGACGCACGCCGTCAGCACATGGGCGGACACCGTCTATCGCGTCGCGCTGACGCGCATGCGGTCGCCGTGCGACGCGGAGGACGTCGTGCAGGACGTATTCGTCAGCCTCATGCGCTCGGCAAGGAGATTCGAGGACGACGAGCATCTCAAAGCCTGGCTCATAACCGCGACCATCAACCGCTGCCGAAGCCTCGCGCGGGCCCCATGGGCGAAGCGGGTCTCCCTCGACGACGAACTCGCCGAACGCAAGCTGCGCTACGGAGCAGGATCCGATGCCGCTTACGTGCACGCACGCGAGCACCCGCTTTGGAGCGCGGTCGACGAGCTTCCCGACGACATGCGAAGCGCCTTCCACCTTTACTACGTGGAAGGGTATGCGACGGCGGATATCGCGAAGCTCATGAGCTGCAAGCCCGCAACCGTCCGCTCATGGCTTCACCGAGCGAGAAAGATTTTGAAACTCAACCTTAATAAGGAGGGACGTCATGAACAACCGAAGCACGCGCGAATTCGCCAATCGCATGAAGCAAGTCCGGCTGGAAGATGAGGCGCGAGCGCGCATCCTCGATGCCGTGACGGAGCACGCGCGCTCCGAAGGCGAGGTTCCTTCGCAGCTCGCGGTGCATTCGCAAAGTGGCAGCCCCGCCCGCAACGTCAAACCGACGTTGCGCAAGGCCAAACCGCAGGCGCGCAAACCGAGGACGGCCATTATCGCCGGCATCGCGGCGTGCGCCCTGGCGGCGAGCATCGGCGCCGTGGGGCTCACCTCGCTCGGCGGCTCGGACACAGGCGGCGGCTCGGCTCTGCTTGCAGGGCAGAAGGCGTTCGCGCTCGAAGCATACGCGCAGGGTGACTTGAGCAAGGAGCCCTACCACACGACCGTCCTGACCGAGAACTCGCTGGGCAACAACGTCGGCGGCTACTTCGGGCATTGGCAGAATCTTGAGACCGGCGAGGTGCTCGACGACGTGCTCGGCTACTGGTTCCGCTTCGACCTCACCTGCATCGGAAACGACGTCGCATCCTACACGTACGAAATAGAGGGCGACGGCGCGTACTTTGGCATCATCGACATGAATCACGAAACCCCGACGGTGGTCGGCAAGTACAACATCGTAGACAAGGCGCTCACCATCGATGCCGATAGTCAGCACGATTACGGCGTGGGAGAAGGCCAGCGCTACATCCCGGGCATCATCGTGAGCCTGCCGATGGACGAGGAGTTCGCCGCCGTGTACGAAGCGGCGCTTGCCGCCGACGCCGCGCAATCCCAAGCGCTGCAGGACAAGGTGAGAAACGAAAGCGCCGCAGAGGGCGAGAAGGCCGACGAGAACGCACTGCAACAAGCGCTCGACGAGACGAACGCGCAGCTGAGCGAGGCGAGCAGCGGGTTGGATCGCCAGATCGAGACGCATGCCGCCGCCAGGATAAACGGATGCAAGCTGCACGTCACCGCGACCTACACCGACGGCACGACCGAGACGAAGACCTACGAGATCGCCCCCGTCGATAACTACGACGAGCTTCTGACCTCCTTCCTCGCCGATCGCGAGGCGTGGATGGCCGAGAACGAAGACGGCTCCGTCAGCGAAGAGCGCCCCGAGGAGCCCGAGCTGTACCGCATCACCGAACTTGAGGAATAACGCACGGAGTCGTAAGGTTTGCCGGCGCACAACACAATCAGGAACGCCGAGGGACGCCATGCATCCGAGCACGGCGTCCCTTGCCTATATATATGCTATTTTCTACTGAAACAGCGGCACCTTGCCCAGCAGGAAATCATCGAGCAGAAATTCCTCTGAACCAACTATCAGAACGTAGGTGCCGGGATAGCGCTGCACGAATTCACCGAGCCCCTTCGTTCCTTTAACGCGACCGCTTTTCACCTCGATGACGGTGCGTCGACAACCCACCGTCACCATAAAATCGACTTCCGCCCCCTTGTCTCGCCACCAGCGAAGGTCGAACCCTTCTCCCTGCGAACGCGCAAGCAAATAAGCCTCGCGCAGTCCCAACCAAACGCCCCCGCAGAGCAGTATCACCCATGATCTTGCCGGCGTCGTTGCCGAGCGACGCCGTCATCAACGACGTGTCGTGCACCAACAATCGCGGCGAGCTCGATTTCGCAACCAACGCTTTCCCATCGCACTTCTTCAGTCCGCTCATAAGCCCCGCATGAGATAGACAATCTAGATAATGGGCGACGACGTCGGTATTACCGCAATCATCAAGCTGTCCCAGCAGCTTGCGGTACGAGATCTCTTGGGAGGAATACAATGCCCCCACCTCGAACAAGGCGCGCAGCAACGCAGGTTTTCGCACCGCCTCCATCTCCAGCACGTCTTGCGTGATCGTCGGCTCGATGATGGAGTCCCGCAAATAACTCAGCCAGCGGGGCGCGTCATTCTTTAACGCAGCAGCACCCGGATACCCTCCCAACATAAGGAAGTCATCGAGCGAGTACCCGAACGCCTCTCTGCATTCGGAAAAAGTCCATTGCGTCGACCTCAGAATCTCGAATCGACCCTTGAGCAACTCCGCCATGCCGCTTTGCAGCGTAAGCGTCGACGAGCCCGTGAGCACGGCCTTCGCGTTTCGCCCGCGACGCGTATCCTCGTTCCAAAGGTATTTAACAGTTGATGACCACTCGGGAACTTTTGAACCTCATCGAGCGATAGAACCACTTCGTCGCGGGAAGAGAGCATTGCCCGAGCGCTCCCCCACACTTCCTCGAGCTTGCGCGCGATGATCCCTCGGCTTGTCGAAGGAGAATTCGACCTTGGCCACATCAAGCTTATCCAGAGCCTGTCCGACCGAAGTGCTTTTTCCCGTCTGGCGGGGCCCTACGACTACCTGCATAAACTTTCTGGGCTCGCGAAGACGCTGGGCTATCGTTGCTACGTAGTCTCGTTCGAGCACAGCCCTCTCCTTTCCTTCGCACATGCACCCACTGCCATATGAACCTATCGTATTGCTCATTTTCGCGAATGATAGGTAAATCTGCCATTCGCGAAAATCGACGTTTTGACAGGTTTAACGAGACGCAAACGATCCTCCGAAAACAGAAAAGGGAGCGACACCCGGTCGCTCCCTTTTCGTCTTCTCAAAGCGGCTGCGCGCTGCGCGGCGACGTTTCTCGAAGTTAGTCCTCGACAACCTCGGGGATAGCGCCCATCGGGCACTCCTCGACGCAATCGCCGCAGGCGATGCAGGCGTCCTCGTTGACAGCCTCGGCAACACCGTCGACGACCTCGAGAACCTCTTGCGGGCATGCGTCAACGCAAATGCCGCAGCCGATGCACTCATCAGCTTCGATTACCGGGTGTGACATAGCAACTCCTTCTTCGTCGAAAGTCCCCCTTGGGATGTTTCCCAATAACTTTCGTAGCGCAAGATACCATTAATCACGTTCCGCACAAGGGGGAAAACCCTTTTTTCAGATTTCGGTAAAAATGCCGGGCATTGCGGTTGCCGCCGCAGTTAGCACCCGCCTCGCCTCTTCATCGGGCCGCGCTAGCAAATGCGCGGCAGCTGCTCGCCGACGAGCATGTCGAGAATGCGCGTCGATCCGAACGCCGTGCGCAGAAAAACCTTAGGCCCCCGCTCGGGATCCGCCGCGGCAACCTCGCCGATGACGGCGGCGTCGGCTCCGTAGCGGTTGGCCTTCATGGCCGCGAGCGCCGCATCGGCTTCGTCGGCGGGAACCACGCACACCATCTTGCCCTCGTTCGCCACCTGCATGACGTCGTATCCGAGCATCTCGCATGCGCCGAGCACCGCGTCTCTCACCGGCATGGAATCCTCGTCGACGTACATGTCGACATCCGCCTGATCCGCAAGCTCGTTGAGCGTCGAGGCGATGCCGCCGCGCGTGGGATCGCGGAAGCAGCGAACGTGCGGGGCCGCCTCGATGACCTCGGCGATCAGATGGTTGAGTGGAGCCGCATCGCTTTCGATATCGGCCGAAAAGCCCAAACCCTCCCGGCAGCTCATGATGGTGATGCCGTGGTCGCCGAGCGTGCCCGTCACGAGAATCTTGTCCCCGGGTCGGCATTGCGCACCACCGAGTTCGAGCCCCTCGCGCAGCACGCCGACGCCGCTTGTGTTGATGTAGATGCCGTCACCGTGCCCGCGGTTGACCACCTTGGTGTCGCCGGTTACGATCCTGACCCCCGCCTCGCGAGCCACCTCGGCCATCGACGCGCAAACGCGTCGCAGATCGTCCAGGGGGTAGCCTTCTTCGAGAACGAAGCCGCAGCTCAGATAGAGCGGACGCGCACCGCTGGTCGCCACGTCGTTGACGGTTCCGCATACCGCGAGGCGCCCGATATTGCCGCCCGGGAAAAAATGGGGCGACACGACGAACGAGTCGGTCGAGAAAGCCAAGCGCTCGCCTGGTGCAAGAGCGGGGAGAACCGCCGCGTCATCGCCGCGCAGAAGATCGTCGTTTCCATACGCCGAGAAGAACACCTCGTCGATGATCCGCTTCATCATGATTCCGCCGCTGCCGTGGCCGAGCATGACGGTTGCATCTTGCGGCATGGTATCCGCCCCTTTCGCTTTTATCCAGAAAGCCCCCGCGCATCGCGAAAGCGATCCGACGGGGGCGCACCCGCCGCCGGCGAGGCGTCGGGCTATTGCATGATTGCACGGTTACACGTGATGGCCGGTCGTGGTGAGAACGAGCTTGCCGTTCTGAACGCCCTTGGTCCCGAGGATGAGGTTGGCTATGTCTTGAATCATCCCCGTTTCACCGCGCATGACGATCACCTCGAGGCACATATGCTGGTCGACGTGCACGTGCATGGTCGAGATTATCGCTTCGAAGTAGTCGTGCTGAATGCTGTGCAACTTCTCCTGCAAGTCGCTGGCATGGTGGTCGTAGACGATGGTGAGCGTGCCCATGACCATAACCCCCGGCATGGCGCATTCGTCCTCGACGAGGGCGTCGCGAACCAGATCGCGCACAACCTCGCTGCGATTCTTCGCCAAACCGCGACGTGAGACCAGCTGATCGAAGCGCATGAGCAGATCCTCGGGCATCGCGACCGAGAAACGCATCAGCTCCTTGCCCATAGAAGCCCGCTACACCAAGCTGACCGTGACGCCCTCGGCGTTCTCGGCGTCGTCCTCGATGGCGTCCTTAGCCTCGTCGAGCAGCGCACGAGCGTCGTCAAGCAGCGCCTGCGCAGCGTGAAGCTTCTCGGAAACGGTGGCGAAGCCCGCGTCCTCGGCATTGTGGGCGAGATTATGCGTCCAGCGACGCTCGAGTTTCAGATGGTCGTCGATCTGCTCGATCATGAGCTCGAGCTGGCCGGTGTTGACGCCGTTGGTGCACATGTCTTCCTCCTAGTCCGCCGCACGCATGCGGCACAATTGATATGATTGCTGTTGTAATACGAAGCGACTCCCATCGCAAGGAGTTAGTGTGATTTCTTCCGCGAATTGTAACATGTATGAGGTCAACGCCCGGAGCGCTCTCGCCGTGTACGGGGACTTCGTGCGCACGCAAGGCGGCACGCTCGTCGCCTCGATCTGTTCGCACGAGATCGACGACGTCACGAAAGCGGCGGTGGAAAAATCCATGGCGGCGCTCGGTTACGGAGAGAACGCCTGCGCGCACATCGCCGTCAAGGTGGACGGCAGCGAACTCGGCGCGGCCGACGTGCACAACGTGATAGAGGCCATCGATCCGCTTGCGATCGTCGTCTGCGACGAGGAGGCGGCTCAGGTCGTCTCGCATGCCTATCGGCGCCCTGTCGAGCTTGACGCGAGCACGCGCGTTCTCGGCAGGACGGTCATAGCCTTCCGCGATCTTGAGCGCATGATGGGTTCGGCGAAGGAAAAACAGCGGGCATGGGCCCTTCTCAAAAAGATTCCGCATCTCGGCTAGCCTAATTCGCGCAGGGCGACGATATCTTCACATTCCCGTCCAACGTCATGGGTACAATAGCACCGCTTACGATTGATTTGCCTTGAACAGGAAGGAACCGACATGGAGGACTTCACCGGGCTGCTCGAACTTTGGATCGACAACGTCGACGACCCCGCTCTGCTCGCCGAGCTCGAGCAGCTGAAGACGAGGGATGAAACCGCCGTCCGCGACGCCTTCTACCAAGATCTCACCTTCGGCACGGCAGGCTTGCGCGGCATCATCGGCGCGGGCCCGAACCGCATGAACGTCTACACCGTCGCGAAGGCCACGCAGGGCCTCGCCGATTACATTAACGCGAACTTCACCGATCCGAGCGTCGCCATCGCGCGCGACAGCCGCAACATGGGCGAGGAGTTCGTCGAAACCGCAGCGGGTGTGCTGGCGGCCAACGGCATCCGCGCGCTCATCTACCCGCGCATCGAGCCCACGCCGGCGCTGAGCTTCGCCGTGCGCGACCTTGGGTGCTGCATGGGCATCTGCATGACGGCCAGCCATAACCCCGCTCCCTACAACGGCTACAAAGCCTACGGTCCCGACGGATGCCAGATCACCACGCAGGCGGCGCGCGACATCCAAAACGCCATCAACGATGTCGACATCTTCAAGGTCGAGCGCATGCCCTTCGTCAAAGCCGTCGAGGCGGGTCTTGCGAGCTACATCGGCGAGGACACGCTCGACCGCTTCATCGACGCCGTGTCCGACCAATCGCTCGAAGCTGACGGTGCGCATGCCGACGTCGAGCTGAACGTGGTGTACACACCGCTCAACGGCACCGGCCTCGAGTGCTGCGAGCGCATCTTCGATCGCATTGGCGTCCGCAACGTCACGCTGGTCGAGGAGCAGTCGACGCCCGACGGCAACTTCCCCACATGCCCCTACCCCAATCCTGAGATTCGCGAGGCGCTTGAGCGCGGCCTCGCCCTGTGCGAGAAGGTGCACCCCGACCTCCTTCTGGCCACCGACCCCGATGCCGATCGCGTGGGCATCGCCGCCGAGCACGACGGCTCCTACCAGCTTATCTCGGGAAACGAGATGGGCATCCTTCTGCTCGATTACATCTGCCGCATCCGCTCCGCACGCGGCGAGGATCTCGACGGCGCGGTGGCGGTGACCACCATCGTCTCCACCGCCATGGTGGACGCGCTCGCCCGTGAGTACGGGTTCCAGCTGCGCCGCACGCTCACCGGGTTCAAATACATCGGCGAGCAGATCGGCCTGCTCGAAGCAGCCGGCACGCCGGAGCGCTTCATCTTCGGTTTCGAGGAAAGCTACGGCTATCTCTCCGGCGCTCACGTGCGCGACAAGGACGCGATTAACGCGAGCATGCTCATCTGCCAGATGGCACGCGATTACAAGACGCGCGGCATGGACCTCGTCGAAGCGCTCGAGAAGCTTTACGCGAAGTTCGGCTACCACAAAAACGCGACCATCAGCCTGGAGTATCCGGGAGCCGAGGGCGCCGAGAAGATGCGCGCCATCATGGAGGGACTTTCCTCCAACCCGCCCGCCGAGTTCGCAGGCCTTCAGGTCGAGCGATCCGTCGATTACAACGCAGGAGTGCGGATGCCCTACGTTGGCTCCGCCGGCCTCATGAACGACCCCGACTCACCGCAGACGCTTCCCGCAGCCAACGTGTTCGAGATGCAGCTTGCGGGCGGCAGCAAGGTGATCGTGCGCCCGAGCGGCACCGAGCCGAAGATCAAGGCGTACCTGTTCGCAGCCTGCGCCGACGAGGCTTCGGCGGAGGAACTGCTCGCTAAACTCGATTCCGCAGCGCGCAAGCTTTTGGCTTAGCCGAAGCCGCATCCGAAACCTGCCCGGCGCCGGCGAGGCGCCGTCTCGGCGGCGCCGAAATCGAGCACGTCGGCGAAAGCTTTTTTAGCCTGCATCGTGAAATTCGCCCCCGATAAAAATCGGAACGACGCGCATCGCCGAGCATGGAGCGGGGCAGAGGGCCGCAGCGATGCCCTGCGGCCCTCTGAAACTCCGCCGAGCATCGCGAAAGCCACAGGACCGGAGGCACGCTGAGCTCACGAACGATAATTTATAAACCGAAGTTAACTTTTTTCTCAAAAGGTATTGCTTTTCTCCAAGAGTTACCTTATTCTAACTTTCGTCGACAAGGAGACCGAAGCTGATCGAAAGGCAAGCAAGCTTACCCCCTCGAGCAAGCACCTTCCTCCGGTTCGTCGAAGGCCTCACCGTCGCAACTCCTCCTCTCTTTTTGCTTTACCGGGTGACGAAAGCTCTCCTCGTCTGGCTTTTGTCACAAGAAAAAGCGTCCCAGGGACCCCCTTCCCTCGGACGCTTTCTCTGTTTCACGTGAAAACTTGCCGGATTCCCCTGGTCATAACGCATTCTTAAGCAGTCCGACCACGTTCTAACCGCTCGCCTGCTTTACGATGTTACGAATTGATTTTTCGTAACCACATACGTACAATGGCGCAGCACACGATTAAGTCGAACCTATCGAGAACCGAAAGTGAGACACCATGAGAAAACTTCGCACCGCGCTCGTCTGCGTGATCGCAGCAGGCGCGCTCGCCTTCGCGCTGACCGGATGCGCTTCAACGCAGCAAGACTCAAGCGAATCTGCATCACCTGAGTCCATCACCGTCACCGACGCCTACGGACGCGACGTCACGGTCCCCGCCGACGCCGACACGTGCGCGACCGTCGGCAGTGCGGCTCGCTTCGTCGTATACGCCGGCGCCCAGGACAAGCTGATCGCCATCACCGAAATGGACACGCCCGCCTCCCCCGCGCGCGCCTACACCGAGGTGTACGCCGACGAGTTCGCCGCCCTGCCCACGACCAGCAACGGAAACCACCTGATGGAAACCAGCGTCGATGCCGAGAAGATGCTCGAGCTGAAGCCCGACGTCATCATCTCGAGCCGCTCCGCCGAAGAATGCGACCAGCTGCAGCAGCAGATCGGCATCCCCGTCGTCGGCATCTCCTACCAGGATCAGATGTTCACCGACAACGTGTACAACTCCATCCTCGCCGTCGGGCAGGCCCTCGGCACGAGCGAGCACGCGCAAAGCGTCGTCGATGCGCTGAAGTCCTGGCAGGCCGATCTGTCCGGAAGGACGGCGGACATTCCCGACGAGGACAAACCCACCTGCTACGCCGGCGCCGTGAACTTCAAGGGCGCGAAGAGCTTCGGCGGAACCTACGCCGGATACCCGCCCTTTGAAGCCGTCAACGTCAAGAACGTCGCCGATGAGACGGGACAATCCGGTTCGGTGGAGGTGACGCTTGAGCAGCTCGGCGAATGGAACCCCGACTTCATGTTCCTCAACGCGGGCAACATGGATCTGCTCAAGAAGGATTACGCCGACAACACCGCGTTCTTCAACAGCCTCACCGCCTTTCAAACCGGCAACCTCTACACACAGCCTGCGTACAACATGAACGGAACCAACATCGAAACCGCCATCTGCGACGCGTACTTCGTCGGCGCGACGGTCTATCCCGAGCAGTTCTCCGATGTCGATCTTTCGAAGAAATACGACGAGATCTTCTCAACCATGCTCGGCGCCGATTACTACGAGCAGATGAAGTCCCTCGGCGTCGACTTCAAGACGATTTCGTTCTCGTAGCAAAAAGGAGAAGCTGAGCTTCCGTGGAACCCGACACCCCCAGGACGGCGCTCGCGCATGCGGCGCCGTCCCCGTTGAAAAACCGTTACAACGCCTACCTGAAGCGCAAGTGGTTGGCCATGGCGGCGCTCATCGCCGCAGCCGTCGTCTTGGTGTTCGCGTCCATCATGGCCGGATCGGCGCAGCTAAGCGTCGCCGACGTGGCGCTGGCGCTTATCGGACAAGGCGACCCGTACAACGTCATCGTGGTATGGAACCTCCGCATGCCCCGCATCCTCACCGCGCTCGTCGGCGGCGTGGCTTTGGCGCTGGCGGGATGTGCGTTTCAAAGCGTCCTGCGCAACCCGCTCGCCTCCGCGTCGACGCTCGGCATCGCGCAAGGCGCCGCTTTCGGCGCGTCGGTCGCCATCATCGTGCTCGGCATCGGAAGCTCCTCGGCGATGTACGAGGGCGCGGCCTCGTTCAGCAACCCCTACGTCACCGTCGTGTGCGCGTTTGCGGGCGCGATAGCCTCTTCGCTGGTCATCTTGGCGCTCTCCCGTTTCCGCGACATGACGCCTGAGACCATCGTGCTCGCAGGCGTCGCCATGTCGGCGCTTTTCACGGGCGGAACGGCCCTTATGCAGTACTTCGCCGAGGACACGCAGGTGGCCGCCGTGGTGTTCTGGACCTTCGGCGACCTCGGGCGCGTCACGTACCGCGAGCTGCCCATTATCGCCATCGTCACTGCGGCGAGCGCCGTTTTCTTCATGCTGAACCGCTGGAACTACAACGCCATGGAATCGGGCGAGGGGTCGGCCCACGGGCTTGGCGTGAACGTGAACCGCGTGCGGCTTTCCAATATGCTGATCGGAACCCTGGTCTCGGCGACGGTTATCGCGTTTTGCGGAACCATCAACTTCATCGGACTGGTCGCGCCGCACATCATGCGGCGCATCCTGGGAAGCGACTACCGCTACCTTCTGCCCGCATCAGCCATCGCCGGCGCGGTCGTCCTGCTTGCCGCCGACCTCATCGCCCGCACGGCAGTCGCCTCGGTGGTACTGCCCATCAGCGCCATCACCTCGTTCATCGGCGCGCCTCTTTTCCTCTACCTGCTTCTGAGAGGAGGGCGTCGATGAGCCTTTTCCCCGATTTCAAACGCGGGCACGGCGATGCGGCCGACGCGCAACGCGACGAGCGCATGCGCGTTGAACTCCGCGCACGCGACATCGCCTACGCATACGGCAGAAACCAGCCGGTGCTCGAACGCGTCCGCGCCGACATCACGCCGGGATCGTTTCTCGCCATCCTCGGCGTGAACGGATGCGGGAAGTCAACGCTGCTCGGCTGCCTCGACGGCATGATCGAACCCGCGCGGGGCGAGATCGAGCTCGGCGGCGCGGCGCTTTCCTCTTATCCACGCGACGATCGTGCTCAGCGCATCGCGCTTGTCGCGCAGCACAGCCACGCGAACAGGCTCACCGTTTTCGACGCGCTTCTGCTTGGACGCAAGCCCTACATCAAGTCCGCCCCGAATGACGCCGACTTCGCCGCGGTTGAGCGCGTCGTCGACGAGCTGAATCTGCACGACCTCGTCTTGCGCTACGTCGACGAGTTATCGGGCGGCGAATACCAAAAGGTCATGATCGGACGTGCGCTTGTTCAAGAGACCGATATCGTGCTGCTCGACGAACCGACGAACAACCTCGACATGGCCAACCAAGCCGAGGTCATGAGCCTCGTGCGCTCTATCGTCGACGAGCGGGACATCGCCGCCGCCGCGGTCATGCACGACCTCAATTTGTCCCTGCGCTACTGCGACCGCTTCCTCATGGTGAAAGACGGCCTCGTCGCAGCTTACGGCGATGTCAACGTGATCACCCCTGAAAGCGTTGCCGACGTTTACGGCGTCGACGTTGAGATCATCGAACATCGCGGGCGTCGCATCATCGTGCCCTTCAATTAACTCGCCCCCCGAACTCGAAAGGAACCCCATGAACGCAATCGCCTCCTATTTCGATGAACGAGCCTTGAGCTGGGACGATATCGCAGAGCCGGCAGGAACCAAGCACATCATGATGGCCAAGCTTGCAGGATGCCGGCAAGGGCTTCGCGTTCTCGATGTGGGATGCGGGACGGGTATCATGACGCAAGCCTACCTGGACTGCGGTGCCGCGCACATCACCGGCATCGACCTCTCGCGTGAAATGGTCGAGAAGGCGAAGGCTAAGTTTTCCACCGACGACCGCGTCTCCTTCATCTGCGGCGACGTGGTTGAAATCGAGGACGACGGCGTTTTCGACTGCATCGTCATGTACAACATGTACCCTCATGTCATCGACAAGAAGCCCCTGGTCGAAGCCGTGCACAGGCTGCTAGTGCCGGGAGGCAGGTTCCTCGTCGCCCACGGAATGGGCAGAGACGCGCTGAACGCGCATCATCACAACGTGCCCGCCGACGTCACCTCCACGCTCCAACCAGCGCAGATCGCCCTGCAGGATTGGACGGATCGATTCGACATCGATACGTTCTGCGACAGCGACCTGCATTACTTCTTCGGCGGCGTTCGCAAGGAGGGTCTCGCGAAATAGCGGGGGGAGATTGCGGGGTGCCTGCCACGCGGGGGCTTTCGGTGCGACGACAGAGCAAAGCCGTCAAACGCAAGGAGGGTTCAAGCGGAGCTGCGGCGATACGAACAGGAGCTGCGACGCGCGGTTTACACGAGAGCGCTACGCTCGTGACTTGCTCGGGATTGCAAAACGACTTGGGTCGGAAGATACCGCAGCGCCAGCACGACGAGTCTCAGACACAGGAAAAGCCGCTGGGGGAAGCGGCTTTTCCGTACGAGAGAAACGAGGAGAATGAAGGTCTTTATTTTCTTAAATCTCTTAGGGACGAGTTCATAGTAAAGAAATAATTATTCACTGTCAAGAATATTCTTAGCTACGATTACCCTTATCGCGAGCGTTTGCATTTCTGCCGCGAGCGGCTGAGAGACACGGCGCGCACGTGAAGACGAGGGGCAGACGGAGGCGTAGCGAAGCCCGGCTGCTGCGTTTCGCGTGAAGGAGCAAGCCGATCGCCCTTGTTGCGGTACCATGTGCGCTAACGGTGATGCCCCTGCATCTGAACCGATTAAACCCACCTCCGTAGATTGGAGCCGTCATGGCCAACAAAAGTCTCGCCAAGTCGCCTGAGGAAACAACCGTCCTCGTCACCGGCGGCGCGGGATTCATCGGCAGCCACACCGTCGTTGAGCTGCTCGACCGCGGTTATCGTGTCGTCATCGTCGACGACCTCAGCAACTCGAGCGAGGTCGCCGTTGAGCGCGTGCGAACCATCGCAGGGCTTACCGAGGACGACGAACGTCTCGCCTTCTACCGCGCCTCGATCCTCGACCGCGAAGCGCTTGAGAGCATTTTCTCCAACCACGACGTCGACGTCGTCATCCACTTCGCAGGCTTCAAGGCCGTCGGCGAGTCGGTGGTGAAACCCCTCGAGTACTACTGGAACAACATCGCCGGAACGCTGGTTCTCGCCGAAGTCGCCCGTGAGCACGACTGCAAGAACATCGTGTTCTCGTCGAGCGCGACCGTTTACGGCGAGCCGGAATTCATCCCCATCACCGAAGATTGCCCCAAGCACACCCCGACGAACCCCTACGGCCAGACTAAGACCATGCTCGAGCAGATTCTCACGGATCTCTACATCGGCGACAACGAGTGGAACGTCGTCCTGCTCCGCTACTTCAACCCCATCGGCGCGCATGAAAGCGGCATGATCGGCGAGGACCCCGAGGGCATCCCCAACAACCTCCTTCCCTACGTCGCGCAAGTCGCGGTGGGCAAACTGAAGTGCGTCGGCGTGTTCGGCGACGACTATCCCACGCCCGACGGCACGGGCGTGCGCGACTACATTCACGTCTCCGACCTGGCCGACGCTCACATCGCCGCGCTGAAGTACCTTGACCGCGACGAGCGCAAGTACGACGCCTTCAATGTGGGTACCGGCGAGGGCACCTCCGTGCGCCAGATCGTCGACGAAGTCAAGAAGGTCACCGGTCTGCCGTTCAAGGAGACCGTCATGGGCCGCCGCGCCGGTGATCCGCCGCACCTGATCGGCTCCCCGAAGCGCATCAACGAGGAGATGGGCTGGCACGCCAAGTACGACGTGGAGGACATCGTCAAGTCCGCGTGGGATGCGTGGCAGGCCAACCCCGAGCACCACATCGACATCGCCACCTGGAAGCAGGTCGGCTGAACGGGTGGCCGGGTGACTGGGTGACCGGTCGGGCTGCTGGGCGTTGACGGTCGGCTTATGGCCGGACGTACCGCCGTCTGAATGGTGACTCGACCGAATACGGGGCCGGTTCGCGTCGCTTCGTCTGCGGATGGGGCGGTGCGGCCGGCCCTGGTCTGTCCGATCGTATTGCGCCGGTTCGGGGATGGCGCTGTGATGCCTTGGCGTTGAGATGAAGGCGTTGACAGGATATACTGGGCGTAGCGCCGGGCGGTGAGCGGCGGCGGGAACGATAGCGACCGAAGGAGTCCTGAGATGTCATCGAATACGCCAAGTGCCATGCCGACTGACGGTAATGACGGGCAGGTGCCGACGCAGGCCGGGTATGAGCAGGCGGGCGATGGTTCGTGGGCTCCGGGTGCCGGTGCCGCGGATGGTCAGGTGCCGCCGTATGGTCAGGGTGAGTATGGTCAGACCGGATATGGCCGGCCGGATTATGGTCAGGCCGGGTACTCGGGCCAGCCAGGGTATGGCCAGCCTCAGCACAGCCAGACCGGCAGCTATGGAGCACCGGGGTATGGCGCCCAGCAGCCACAGTACGGGGCTCCCTATGGCGCTGCGCAATATCCTCCGTATCCTCCGTATGGCGCGAACCCCTATGGCGTGCCGGCGTACTATGCGCCGAACGATCGATGGAACACGATGTCGATTGTCGGGTTCGTCCTGTCGTTCGTGTTCTGCCCGGCCGGACTGATTCTCTCGATCGTCGCCCTGCGGCAGATCAACCGCACGCAGGAGCGCGGCAAGGCGTTCGCCATAGCGGGCATCGTCATCAGTGCGATTGCCATCGTGATCGTTATCATCACCATCATTTTTGCGATCGCGGTGGGGGTATACATGGTGAATCATCCGGAAACCTGGAACGGGTCGTACTGCATCAACGGCGATTGTGTCTACAAGGATTACGGCGACTCCGCCTTCACCAGTCTTGCGATCATGCCGTTGGCGGCGCTGATAGGGTAGGTGCGGGAAGTGCTGGAAATACTGGGATTCAGGTTCATCCTGGGTGGTGTTAGGGCGTGCCTGGGAGGCTCTGCCGGCGCTGCGACACGCCGAAGTTGCATATCGCCCAGAACTCTGTAATATATCTACTCGTTGCTTGCAAACAAGCATATGGCCCCGTAGCTCAGTTGGTTAGAGCGCCGCCC
>ERZ827469.1157-NODE-1157-length-24858-cov-4.374390_pt1 | contig 24858 bp, 21 predicted proteins | sample MGYA00519917_ERZ827469 | MGnify/ENA primary metagenome ERZ827469 (study PRJEB31778, sample SAMEA3449314) | human gut metagenome | biome: human gut; feature: human-associated habitat; material: faeces | place: United Kingdom | collected 2010/2012 ... | reverse complement strand
ACATTGATATTACTCCCCGTATCAAGCAAAAAGCACAGGTTTTTGGCCTGTGCTTTTACGATGAGGAGGGGTAACCCCACTTGGGGTAAGCCTATTATGGAAAATTTTTTCATCGGCATAATCTGTTAGAAAGGTTTATCTGGGAATTTCGATATATATGTTTTGATAATTTGTTGTGCCTCTGAATAATTATTGAGTGAATAATACATAGATACTTCCCTTAAAAGTATCATATCGCAATCTTGTTTATAAGCCACTTTTTTATATAGGCATGCTTCATTTTTGGACATCACAAAAAAATAGAATGATTTATACAATGCCTTTTTTACTATCTTCCAGCCGTCCTTTTGCAGATTCTGTTCTTCAAATTGATAGACAGAATCAACCTCTTTGTCAAAACAAGCATAATAATTAGCCGGTATAATGGTTATCTTAAAATCGGGGGATTGAAAATATATCGCATGATAGCTTTTATGGGTGCCAAGCGAATCTTGTCGTACCAAATAAGAGGCTGGGCATCCAATCATAAAATCGCCGCCATCACATCTTAAAAACTGATGAGGGCCATAGGTATAAAGTTGACACATTGACTCGTAATAATGCTTGATTTTACAGCCTGTGATATGCAGTAGATTATCAGTTTGTTGCTCTAAGGTTTTTGTCTCGTGAGAACTCTGAGCATATACCTGTCCAAACATCAACAGCACCGCAAATATCAGTAAATAGTTTTTCATTGAATCTATAATCATCAAACTCACTGATTTTAATATATTTATTAAAAGTAAATGAGTGTAAAATATTAAGATTGCGTAGATATTCTTAATTGTTTAATATACTCCAATTCCCTTTGAGCAAATGGCTTATTAGCCTCCTCATCCAACATTCTAGTGAATTCGGCTTCTGCATCATCTAATTTTCCCATATCAATGAGAATATATGCCCGTCTTCTGCGTAAGAAATGATAATAGGATATGATTTCATCTGTAAATTCAGTCTCTTTTAATTGAGATAGCTGTTGCAATTCACGAAGAATAAGCCACATTGCTCTAACATCTTTACTTTGTACTAAACAATTGATATATTCTACTTTATCGGCTGTATTTCCGCGCCATAGACATATCTCCAGATAAAATAAGGCTCGCTCATATAACTTTAACTCAGCATAGCACCACCCGATTGAATAACAACTATCATAAAATGCAACTTGGGCATGATCGGGTAACTCATTCTTTAGCCAAAGTTCTCTTAAAGTATGATATACATTTTCGAAATATACAATTGCATCCCAATAGCGTTTTTCTTGTAATACTTTATTGCCCCAATAAAGGTCATGACCTCCATTAAGCCCAAGTAAAGGTTGAATCCACAATTCAGGCTCTCCTAATGATTCTCCTGCTTTAATTTTCTTTATTGCATTATTATACACCGTATGATATTCAGCAATACGTTGAGCTGGATCTGTATTGTCATAAGCTAATAATGCAGTGAATGTTTGAGGCTGATTCTGCGTTCTTATATACGTTTTATCATCCTCTAATGCAAAGGCTGGGATCATAATAGATGCCCGGATAAACCATGTATCTTTTCCACCTCCGCATCCTCTTAAATAAATGATGATAATATTCTTAGTCCTACCAATAGATTGATCTTCATTACCATCCATATGCTTTCTATAAGAAATAGACAGCATGACATTTTCACCATATCTATATCGAATTTTTCCGTGCTCATCTTTTAGAAGAATGGTGTCACATAAATCAAGATTCCAAATAATATCTTGATCTCTAATCAACCTCCCTGTCTTTTCTAACAAATTATCCTCTATGATATACAAGTCAGAAACCTCGTTTTGGTTTATATCAAAAATCCGATTTAATAAGAGACCTAATGTAACTTTGTCATTAGGATTCGCTCGTAACTGATATTTCGGATTTTGATGTTGAAACTTGAACTCATTAGATAGATATTGGCTAAAATCCAATGTATCCACATAATCATCATTAGTATGATCTTGCTTTTTGAATAAGCTGTTTAATATATTTTTCATAACTTCTTGTAATTATAATTTCTTCATCACTCCTCCACACATGGGACATATGGGATTGTCTTTTGCTCCATGGTGGTCTTAACCCATAACAGAAGCCATCAGATTTTGCGCAGTTAGATTTTATATATTATAGAAAAGTAAGTGAGCTTATTTTTGAATATTATCCAAAAATGAGCCAAATGGGAGTCAGTATGGCACTTCCTACTATTATGATTATCCATAGATAAAGGATAAACTCAGTAATAGCATCACTATCCTTTTTATTTTTTTCAGAAACGTGTACCCATAATCCTATCAAGAATAGGCCTACAATAATTGAAATAATAGTACTCAGAAACTCCATCTGATAATGAATTTATAGTGAATATATGGACTTTTTCAATTTGTTGAATTCTATATCTGTATTACCCAATGATATCACAAAAAATAAAATGAGATTTTGACGATGAAATAAAAAATTGCTTTTACTGGAATCTTAATAATATCTCCAAATCCCGTTTTATAACTATTTTCTAATACAGATATTCCTTAAAAGGGTTAGTTATGTTCTTTTAAAGACTGATAAATTTGAGGCCCGATTTTACTTGCATCTGGAGCTGATATGTCAATAATATAATTGTTTAACTTTCCCCGTTTTAAGTAAAATATTTGCTCTGTGTTAAATAACCCTTTTGAGATTTTAAAGGATGAAGATGTATCATTTTTTGAGACTTGAGTTATTGTATAGCCTCGGTCCTTCCCTGCTTTCATAGCATAATGGAGAAAGGGTGAGAGGGATAGTAATACTCTAAAGAGTGTGAGTGATAAGACTGAGGTGTGGGTTGGATAGAAAGAGGGGGTTGGAATCTTAGACAGTCATTCTACGCACTTAGTTTTGGAATATATAGAAAGTAAGTGCGTAATATGAAATTATTAAAACATTGTTATGAGTGATAACGAGTTATTCGTATGATCGTACTTAAGCCCCAGTAGAATTTTATATGAGTTGAATTCAATCATAATATTGAATTTCGCAACTTGATAAAGTTCATTGAATTCCATGCAAAAAAAGATAATTTGAATCTATATTCTCTTTTATCTTCATTGCCAAATATTCTGGAGTAATATTATCAAAACCGATTCTCCGCATGGTGTCTGTTTTATTATGCTTGAGATACTCTAATTTTGCAGGGGAGACAATGATTTCAGCAGAATTTAGATGTCGGAATACCGGTGTTATGGAATTAATAGCCATTGCTTGATCCGTAGCGTCTATAGTATGAAAATATTGGCGCTCTATTTTATATGTTAAGAACACTCCATATAAATCACTATTAATGCATCGAATTTTAAATCCATTATCCTCAAAATTATAGCCAAGACTATTGTAATCTAATGGTTTTAATATGTCATCGTCTTGACTTGCAGGTTGAAGAATTATGTTGCCAATTTGAATAAAATCATTAGTAAGAATCGAAGATATATAAACCTTAAAAGCGGATGAAAGAGTTACATCTGCAATTCCTATGAATCCTGTAAAATCTCGTAATCCTGATTCTAAATATTCTTTAAATTCGTTAGAAACATTATTAATGTATATCAAGAATAACTGTTCACTTGATTTAAATGTAATTCGTGATAAATCCAAGTGTTCTGACAATGACCGATAAAGCAAATAGTTGGAATTATCCCAAGATGTATTTATTTTAGAAATATAGTCTCCGCATAAAAAACTATGAGAGCCTTTTTTGTCTAAGAGTTTGATTATAGCATTGAAACAGGCTGCTCCATACCAGCTTTCATTCATTTGTAAAGTATCAAAAACCAATACTATTTCTTGCTGTTTCTTCCTTGGTACTAATACCGATTCCAATGCCTGATAGGAAATCCCTTTAGCCTCAAGTTGATCTATTAATGTATCGTGTAGTCCATTGATTATATCAAACATAAACTGATCAGAGAGGTCGAAATATTGTTTCATTACCTCAAACATCATATTGTCACGTGAATCAATCGTATATATTACTTTTCCCATAGTCGTAGATGTTTATATAAAGGTATGAAATTATTTATAAAATGGCCCTATGTAAATAACATAGAGCCATTTTTTTACTCCACAAACCACCTGTATTCACTCTCTCCATAAAGGGCCTTGTTGATGCCCTCAGCCAACTGTGAGGCATTGAGTGCCCTATCCAAGAAATTGTCGATGTAAGAGGACTTATTGGCCCCTGTCAGGAGGTTGTAGACCTTCCACATGGAAATCTCTTTGGCAAGTGCATCCACCCCGAAATCCTCGTCTTGGTAGTAGGCCCTTGCCATCAGATTGATTTGGGTGTCTGTCATCAGGAGCTGAGGCAGTTTCTTTTTCTCCTCCTGCGGCAGACATTGATAAAGCCGTGATTTTCCCAAAAACTGAGCAAACTGGTGTTCAGTCATAGAGGAACTCAGCAGGTTTTGCATCTGTCTTGTGTGCTTTTCGGGATTATAGAGCTGAAACAACTCCATGACAGCCTTAAAGAGAGATTGTGTATTCATTACCTTGATTTCACGCTTATAGCCGTCCGTCGAGACACACATATTACAGCATACCATGTTCTTGAAGCCCACAAAGACCTTGAATTTCTCCGCCGATTTCCTGTTGTAGAGGTTTTCATGGTTATAGGCCCTTACCCCTCCTATGGTCAGCTTTAAAGGGTTTCCGTCGATGTCCTCGTGGATAGTAGGGATTTCAAAGCAGAACATCATCCGCTCGTAGTAGATGGTCTTGTCTGTCTCCAAAAGCTGGTTCACGGGCTTATGGATAGCTTCGGGGATTCTGCCCTTGATGATATGGCTCACCCTTATCTCAGGGCTGTCGATGCTCTCTCCCCGAAAGAACTCCTGTGCCGCCTCATAGACTGTCTCCACAAAAGCCGGATGGGAGATAGTCACTTCATTGTCTTTGGAGAATACCGGGACTACACAATCCTCTTGCAGATGCCGTAAGGTGACAGCTTTGGTGTTGGCTTCCACAAAGGGTTTCAAAGGTTTCTCTTCCGAATGGTCAGAAGCTGGAAGAATCGGAGATACTGGCAGGGGAATCAGGTTTTGTCTAACAGGATGGAGCTGGAGTGCTGTTTCCATAGTTTTGGGATGTTTGGGGTTGTACGATAGTTTGCTGGGGATTGAGGTTACACCAGTTCAGAATGGCTTGCCCTACTTTCGGGGTGATGGTAAATTCGGGACGGCCCATAAATAGCCCCGTCCGGTCTTTGGAAGCCTGCACATGGTGTTTGAGGTCTATGTCCAGGACGACGGTAAATTCATAGTCCATGCCATCCCTTTGCATGGCTTTCAGACCTACTTTCTCCGGGACTAACTTGCCATTCTTCTCATTGAGCACATAATCCTGTTTGGTACGCATGGTACAAATGATATGTGCCGGAGATTGGAGGATTTTCTGCACAAAGGCATTCTGACGGGGTGTGACCTTGGCCCAGTTGGCAAAGGAGTTGCCTTGCAGTCCTGCATGGAAATCCAGCAGATAGTCCCAGCATTGGGAAATACTGTCCACAATGATTACCTCCATGCCTGCATTTTCACAGAGGGCGATAGCCTCGATGTAGTGTTCCGGGGAGTAGTCTCCTCCGAGAGAAACCACATTGTAGGTTCCCAAGTGTGCATAGAGGTCAGCAGAGCCATTTTCCGAATCTATGACGGCAATTTTAGACCAGTCGGAAGTCATGCCATAGGCTAATAAAAGGGCTGAATAGGTTTTACCGGAACCTGCACAGCCTTGGAGGGCCAATTTGATTTTGGCCCGGTGTCTTGTAGAGGGGCGGATGGTTAACATTTGAAATAAAAGATTAAATTGTTATTTTTTTGAAAAAGAATAGGATAAAATGAAGATTTGAGCAGAATTGAGCATTTCAACTGACTGTCAGTAGGTTTGGGCATAGGTTGGCACAAGGTGGCACAGATGGGGAAGACAGGCTTTGGGAAGAATATGGAAACAGATGCACTTCCAAATCATTACCCGATATCGGATGCACTTTTAATACTAACGGTCTATATTTCTGCGTTCTGCGTAGGTTTACATTCTGCCCTTACAACTCCCATAAACTAATTTTGCACCAAACAAAAAGTAAGGATTATGAGGAGTACATTCAAGACCGTGTTCTACGTGAACGCAAGCAAAGAGAAGAACGGAGTTGTCCCCATCATGGGACGTGTGACCATCAACGGGACTATCGCACAGTTCAGTTGCAAGCAGACCATCCCAAAAGCACTTTGGGATGCAAAGGGAAACCGCGCCAAAGGCAAGAGCAAGGAGGCACAGGCGGTAAACTTCGCGTTGGACAACATCAAAGCGCAAATAGTGAAGCACTATCAGCGTCTTTCCGACCGTGAAGCCTGTGTGACCGCTGAAATGGTACGTAACGCTTATCAGGGCATAGGCACAGAATATGAGACCTTGTTACGTGCCTTTGACAAGGAGAACGCGGCTTTTGCCAAACGTGTGGGTAAAGACCGCTCCAAGCGCACATATCTGAAATACCTGACTGTCCGCAAGTATGTAGCCGAGTTTATCAGAAAGCAATATAAACGTGCCGACATAACGATGAACGAACTTACGGAGGACTTCATCCGCGACTATTGCCTGTACCTGCGCAACGAGGCAGGGCTTGCGCAATCTTCCGTGTGGATATACTCCATACCATTGAAACATATCGTCACCACGGCTCACTACAACGGAAAGATACCAAGAAACCCGTTTGCAATGTACCACGTTGACCCCGACCATAAGGAGCGCGGCTTTCTGACGGAGGAGGAACTTCAGGCATTGGGCGCAATCAAACTGAAAAATCCAAACTTCGCGCTGGCAAGGGACTTGTTCCTGTTCGGATGCTGGACGGGCATATCGTTCATAGACATCAAGAACCTCACGACTGACAATATCGTGGAAATGAACGGTGCGCGGTGGATTGTGTCGAAACGGCAAAAGACAGGTGTCCCGTTCCAAGTCAAGCTGATGGACATTCCGATGCAGATAATCAAGCGTTACGAGCCGTTCCGAAAAGACAAGAGGCTATTTAACATAGGCTCACTTGACATGGTAAACAAACGCATAAAGAACATAGCGAAGAAGTGCGGTATCGAGAAGCCGGTTTCCTTTCACCTCAGCCGCCACAGCTTCGCTGTCATGGCATTGAACTACGGTATGCCGATAGAAAGCGTGAGCAAGATACTCGGACATACGGACATCAAGACCACGCAGATTTATGCCAAGGTAACGAACACGAAACTAAACAGCGACATTTCCGCCTTTGAGAACAAAATAAGCGGACGTTTCGACATATAACCGCTTGATTATGGAACGGGGCATTATTACGATGAATGAGTACGGTAGAGTGACTATACCCACTTCTACAAATGTATGGATGACAGAGGCAGAGCTGTCCTCATTGTTGGGTACAATCGCCCCAACACTCCGTGCCGCCATCCGAGCCGTATATAAGAGTGGAGTGCTGAAACGACATGAGGCAGAACGGTATATCCGTTTGCCCGACGGCTACGGCATGGAAGTGTACGCCCTGCCTATGGTCGTGGCAATTGCATTCCGCATCAATACCCCATGCGCGGGAAGGGTACGCAAAGCCCTGTTGGAAAGGTTGTACGGGCAAAAAGAAAGACAAGTCCTGTGGGTGTCAATGAACAGACCGGTGTGCGAGTGTTAGAACGTGGGTACGTACATACGCCAACCGCCCGAAGAAGCGACAACACCATGCTTCTTCGGGCTTTCTTTTTCTTCCCAGCCTATTTCCCTTATGCGATTTTCTGCATTTTCTCGTCTGTCGGTTACGATTGCGCCGTTCCGCTTCGTTTTGCGTATCAGAGTTTTATGCGTTGCATCATAACTTTGCACCCGATTGTTTAACCCGTTGCCGACACTGTTGTCGGCGACACAAAACCAAGCAAAGCCTATGGCAGAACAAGACGAATTCATCCGCGTGGGGACAACCCTCTACAAGATTGTTGACCAGCCACTGATTGACGGAGGCTGTGTGAAGAAACGCATCGCATGGAACTCCGAGACCTTGCGGCAGGACTACGGCAAAGACCGCATGGCTACCGTGCCAAAGTATGACGGTTTCTGTACCGTGCCCGACCATGTGGGCTACAAACCCGTTGTCGGAAAGTTCCTCAACCTCTATGAACCGATAGGACACCGACCACAGGAGGGCGGCTTCCCCAGCATCCGCTCGTTAGTGGAGCATATCTTCGGAGAGCAATACGAGTTGGGCATGGACTACCTGCAACTGCTCTACCTGCAACCTGTCCAGAAGCTGCCTATCCTGTTGTTGGTGTCCGAAGAACGCAACACGGGCAAAAGCACGTTCCTCAACTTCCTGAAAGCCATCTTCCAAGACAACGTTACGTTCAACACCAACGAGGACTTCCGCAGCCAGTTCAATTCCGACTGGGCAGGGAAACTGCTCATCATGGTGGACGAAGTACTGCTCAACCGCAGGGAGGACAGCGAACGTCTGAAGAACCTCAGCACCACACTTTCCTACAAGGTGGAAGCGAAAGGCAAAGACCGTAACGAAATCGGTTTCTTCGCCAAGTTCGTGCTGTGTTCCAACAATGAACATTTGCCCGTCATCATAGACGCAGGCGAGACACGCTATTGGGTACGCAAGATAGAGCGGTTGCAGTGTGACGACACCGACTTCCTGCAAAAGTTGAAAGATGAAATCCCGGCTTTCCTGTATCACTTGCAGCACAGGACGATGGCAACGAAAAAAGAAAGCCGCATGTGGTTTTCACCGAAGCAAATAGAAACGGAAGCCTTACGGAAGATTATCCGCAGCAACCGCAACCGTCTGGAAATAGAAATGGCGGACTTGCTGCTCGACATCATGGCGAAGATGGAGGTGGAAACAGTGTCATTCTGTCTGAACGACATCATCCCCCTGCTATTATGCTCGCAGGTCAAGGCGGAGAAGCCGCAGGTGCGGAAAGTGGTGCAGGAATGCTGGAAGCTGTCCCCTGCACCCAACGGACTTACCTATACTACCTACGTGTATGGCGGCGAGGGACGCTATCAGCCACGCAAGGGAGTGGGTAGGTATTACACCGTGACCAAAGGACTGCTGGAAAGCCTGTGATATTCTGTTGAATTGTTGAATAGATATAATAGAATGTTGATATATAGCAATATACAGGCTCAACAGAATGCCAACAATACCCAACGGATGATGATGAGGGAACGCTGCAACATCCTATACTGCCCTCACTTCTTCTTTTCGTTGCCGTTTGTTGGGCATCATGCGTTTGTTGAGGACAAGTTGAGCGCGTATCAAACAATATACCAATGTATTATGTGTCATATTCAACACTTCAACGCTTTTACACCCGTCAACAAGTCCGTGGGGAAAACGGCTGGATGCCCCCAGCAGGTATTACGTATGCCGACATGCCATCATGCCGACAAGTAGGCATGGCAACATGACGGCACGAAACTATGGTGACATACCGACATGGCGGCATGACATGCCATCCCAAGCTGGCGAAAGAGGAAAGACATCCGGCGACCACCGACAGCGCAGCGGATTTTGAGGAACGGAAAAGCCATAGCTCATTAGGGCGTTTTCTTCACGCACCGCTGCGCTAATGCTAAAAACGCCCCAATGAGCCGAAGGGGTTACCCCCTCTGGACACCCCCGTTTTCATGCGGCACGACCGCAACGGACGGGAATGAACAAACAAGTTTGTAGAACCTATAAAAATAAAAGACAAAAATGGGATACATAAGCATCCAATTCAACAAGGCGAAAGGCTCGGCGGACACGGGCGCGTCCGACCACATCGAACGCAAGACCGTCCCCAAGAACGCCGACCCTACACGCACCTGCCTCAACCGTGAGCTGGTGGACTTCCCCGATGGCGTGACAGACCGCACCGGAGCAATCAACCACCGCATCCGCACGGCAGGCATCAAGAGGAAGATAACGCCCGACCAAGTGAGGGCAATCCGCATCGTGCTTTCAGGCACGCATGAGGACATGATGAAAGTGCAGGACGAGGGCAGACTGAACGAATGGTGTGTCGACAACCTGCAATGGCTGCACCGCACTTTCGGACGGGAGAACACCGTTTCGGCAGTCCTGCACATGGACGAGCATACGCCGCACATCCACGCTACGGTCGTACCGATTGTAACGGGCGAGCGCAGGAAAGCGAAAAAGAAGCAACAGGCAGAGGGCAAGCGCACCTACCGCAAGAGAACAGATGCCATTCGCCTGTGCGCCGATGACGTGCTGACACGTGAGAAGCTGTCAGCCTATCACGACAGCTACGCCGAAGCAATGGCGAAATACGGCTTGCAGCGTGGCATCCGTGGCTCGGAGGCACGGCATACCACCACCGCCCAATACTACCGTGACTTGAAGCGGCAGGCAGGAGAACTGGAAGAGGACGTGCGGCAGTTGCAGGCGGAACGGCAACAGGAGGAACAGATACTTGACGAGGTTAAGAAAGAAATCAAGTCGGAGAGGCTGGAAGTCGCCAAGACCGAGGCGAAAGCCGCACTCGTGGCAAAGGTCGGTTCTCTTTTGGGTGGCGGAAAGTTGAAAGCGGAAAGGGAAGGGTTTCAACAACGCATAGCAGAACTTGAAAATAAAAATGCAAGATTAGAGCAATATATCAAGCAGATGGAACGTGAACACCAAGCCCAATGCATCAAGTTCAGTGAGTATATAGACAAGGTAAAACGATACTTCCCTCATGTGGATAAATTGTTGCCCTTGATAGACTTCTGCCGTAATACGCTGCACTTCTCCGAACAGATTATCCAAGAATTGTGCAAGTTGAAGAAAGTGAAGTTGAAAGGTGATTTTTATTCACCCGAATTTAACCGTAAATTCCATGCAGAAGGTGCGGCTTTCTCGTTTGAAGAAGATAAAAGCAGAACTGGACATTTCCGAATATGCGTGAATGATATTCCGCTTGTGCAATGGTTCCGGCAGAAGGCGCATGAATGGAGAAACGGTTTGGGGATTACTACCCAAAAGCAAAGTAATGGGATGAAAATTTAATGCACGCGCATAAATCCCGCTCAAACAGTCTCAAAAAGTAAAGAAAATCATTCAATGAAAGGAATTTATCAAGGATTTTAGCTACTTTTGCAATTGGATTGGGGAAGCCCTTTCCGAGACATAGAAAAAGAAGAAGCGTTATACTTATCTTGTAGAACGGAAACCTGAGAAATTTCTGAATTGTGTACAAGGGTAGCATAGTGGTTCTCACGCTATAGCGTGGGCTGCTATTACTACATCTGTACACAGGGTTTTCTCAGGACCTCCGAACTAAGACGTAGCATCGCAGTGCCACGCTTCGTGTTTTGGATAAGTGTCAATAATTATCATTAAAATAGTGAACATTATGAAGAATGTTATTACCTTACTATCCTGTGCAATTGCATTAGTTATGACTTCTTGCACACTCTCTAACGAGGAAAAAGCTGAGAAGTTGGTTAAAGAGACGCTTAAAGACTATCTCTATCACCCAGATTCTTATGAACCAATATCAACAAAAGTTGATAGTATGTTCATTGATGTAACTACTATTGAACCTATTATGAAAATTAGTGAGGACATCAAAGATTTGATGTCTAAAATAAACAGATGTAAAATGAAAGTCGAATCCGCAGAATCTTCTATGGATATTTTTGCTCCTAATGGATATTCTTCTCAATACTCTCGTGGAGAATATGCGCGGGCAAAAAAAGAGAAAGAAGAAGCCAAATCTGATTTGGATAAATATACCAAGAAACTTTCAGAACAACTTGTTTCTCTAAAAGAAAATGTTGCAAAATATCACAAAGGTGAATTTACAGGTTGGGCGGTAAGTCATAGATTTAGGAGTCTTAATGGCGCAGGCTCAATGACCATTCCGGGAGAAATGATTTTCTTTTGCGATAAAGAGTTTACAACTTGTGGTGGTTATGAAGTTGATAAGTTTGAGAACTTTGCAAAAATCTTGAAAGCTGTAGATGAAGCAACTTCTGATGAAGATATAATAGATTATTTTAGGGAGGATAGCTTTTTACTGTAACTCCCGTCTTTTAATAGAATAGAAAGTTAGCGTGCCTTCATGGCACGTTAACCTTTTATACAATGTAAACTTTATCAACGGCAAATCTTTCTTTTAGTATGCAGGCATTGTTTATTGGGGTAATTTGTATTATAACTATTTCAATTTGTTATATAGCTATAACAAGAACACGCCTAAAAAATAAGTCCAAGGAACTTTCTGAAAAGTTAAACCACATATCTTCTTATAGCAATAAATCCAATTATGAGCAAGCAAGAGAAAGATTGTCGGCATTAAACAACGGAGCATTTATTGATATTCCGTCCGACCTTAATAGCACTTTTTCAGGGAAGATAATATCTGCAACGCAAGAAAAAGATTTTGTCAATCATTATAAGCCGCATTTTCAAGAAGCATATTCACTTGTTAAGAAACTTGAAGCCTTTAATATCACTCCATCTGAAACCATATTCAAATTTATCAGTGACTTTGGGGCTATCAATAGACTTGTAAAACAACATAATGAGGGAATCATTACATTTCTACTTGACACGCATAAAGAGTTTTTCGACCATTGCCTAAAATATCCGTTAGACAAGCAACAAAGACGCTCAATCGTTTCAGAAGAAGAAAATTGTTTAGTAGTCAGTAGTGCAGGGAGTGGAAAGACTTCATCCATCGTAGGGAAAGTAAAGTATTTGACTGAAATAAAGAAAATCAACCCTCAAAATATTCTCCTTATCAGCTACACAAACAAGGCTGCCGCTGAATTAACAGAAAGAATGGGTATTGCTGGTTTGCGAGGGTACACTTTTCACAAACTTGCCCTTGACATTATCGGACAGACAACAGGACAAAAGCCATCAATATATGAAAATACGGACGCGCTCTTCGTGAAAATCTACCATGAATTATTGAACGACAAGAAATTCAAGAAAAGCGTAATAGAATACTTCATTGATTATCAAACGCCCGAAAAGGAGTGGGAAAAGCGGAAGAATGAGCGTAGGCAACAACTTTCAGAGCAAAAAGAGGTGCGTTTGAAAGCAACGTTTCCCGATATGGATGGAAAAACTGTTTATGTACGGAGTGAACAAGAGCAGAAAATATGCTTTGCGCTATCTTCCCTTAGCGTAAAATTCAGATATGAAGAGCCATACGAGCATCCATTGGTAGACGAGATGCACTCTCAATACAAACCGGATTTTTCCATTTATTTTGAACAAGGTGGAGAAACAAAGCGAATATATTTAGAGCATTTTGGAGTGGACGAGCATGGGCTTGTTCCTATATGGTTTGCCAAAGACAGAGGCATTACCTATGAAGAAGCAAACCAAAAGTACAACGATGGCATAACATGGAAAAAAGCGGCACATGAGAAATTCGGCACTAAGCTGTTGACAACTTCAAGTGCAGACTTTCATTATTCCGATATTCGGGAGAAGTTGAAAACCTTATTGGAAAAGGCTGATGTTTCCATCCAAGAGAAAACAGATGCAGAATTATACGATATGGTTCTTCCCCCGAACAGCAAGCATGAGAAGGCTTTTATCCGCCTTGTCGTGACTTTTGTGACATTGATAAAGTCAAGTTGCAAATCTGTAGATGAAGTATTAAGGCAAACTAAAAACGCAGGGGACGAACGCAGTACGTTCATTATCAAAAACATCTTTCAGCCCGTTTATAAACGGTATATTGAAGAATTGGCGAACATCAACCAAATAGATTTTACGGATGCAATTCTGCAAGCTACCGACATTTGTCGTTCCTCCCATCCTGTGAAGTATGATTATATCATTGTGGATGAGTTTCAAGACATATCAGTTGACCGTTACAACTTCTTAAAAGTATTGCGAGAGGGAAATCCACCCGCCAAGTTGTATTGTGTGGGCGATGACTGGCAGTCCATCTATCGTTTTTCGGGGAGCGACATGGCACTTTTCAATCAGTTTTCAGATTACTTCGGCCAGACAGAAATCAATAAGATTGAAACAACATATCGGTTTGGAGAGCCTTTAGTCAGCCTGTCCTCGCAATTTATCCAACGCAACGAAGCCCAAATTAAAAAGAACATCCATCCTTTTAACCCACAAGTTAAAACAGAATTACAGTTTTGCGATTATGAAAGACGAGATTATTGCAATGTTATCGGACAATTGGTCGCGTCAATTCCATTAGACAAATCAGTCTTTTTGTTAGGGAGATATTCCTTTGACGATTATTACCTGTCGTTCATGTATAAATCCGTGAAAGAGGGTAATCGCTTTTTCTATATCATCGGAGACAGGAAAATAGAGTTTCTGACCGTTCATAAATCCAAAGGACTTGAAGCAGACTATGTGATAATTCTTCAATGCAACAAGGACACATACGGGTTTCCCTCACTTGTAAGCGATGACCCTGTGCTTAATTATGTCTTGACAAAAAGCGACCAATATCCATACGGAGAAGAACGCAGGCTGTTTTATGTAGCCATTACCAGAGCTAAAGTAAAGACCTATATACTGTATGACAGACGCTTTCCTTCCGTTTTCGTAGACGAATTCTTGCATCCGGAAAAAATCACGGAAGAAAGTTATGCCAAGCATCCAAACGCCAACAAAAAGTGGACACGCAGTGCGGATAATTTTCTGCTTACCCTTTATCATGAAGGGAAAAGTATAAAATACATAGCCGAGAAAATGGGCAGAAGTCAAACCTCGATAGTAATGCGATTAGGAAAATTGGAAGGGAAACGGCAATAAAATACTGATTGCATTTCATTTGTCGAAAATATATGTTACCTTTGCATAGAGTTGTTTGACAGCAATGTACTGCACATCGCAGAATTTATGACCGTTGCCAAGTCATTACCTCACTTGTGGCAAAAAGTGCGCAAGTTGCTTATTCCTAAATTATTCCTATCTTATAGCTGTATTTTTGTGAAAAAATCGATTTATGGATATTACATTAGATACCTTATTAGAGGAGGGTAAACAAATCCGAAATGGGTTTGGCTATAAGGAAGGATATACAGTTGGAAGAGGCTATGTTATGGGGCATTCTACATTCTCTAAAAGGTCCGAATATGAAACATGGAAAAATAAGGTCATAAGGTTTTTAGCAATAGAGTATGGTGAGGATAGATGTATTGATGATTTTGATGCTGCCGTAAAATTATTTGAATCTCAATATTATAAAGATTATAATTTTGATAAATTACTTGGTGTATTAGAAGGTTGTAGAGTCCTTCCAACAAAAATTAAAACAACTGTAAAGTTGCAAAAAAACAATCCTTCCAATATCAATATAATTAATCAAAACTCCCAATATCAAAATCAAGAACAGATCCAAAGCATTGCGATTAATTTTTTTATAGAGGCAATAAAAGAAGAATTAAATGGGAGACAGATCAAGGAGATAAAAGACATATTTACCAATGAGCCAGATTCCCAAAAAGCTAAAATTAAACTATTGGATAGGATAAAAAGTTTCGGATCGGATGTAGCATCTAATGTTTTAGCAAATATTCTAACCAATCCGGCTATCTGGGGGAATTTATAAAAAACAGGCAGAAAGCCCAAAGCCTCCTGCCTGTCCTGAGAATCCCTAATCAGCCTAAAACGCAGCTAATGTAGGTGCTCCTCCTTCGCCCCGCTGATGGAGCATCATAAACATCTCTCCTGTCTCGGCATTGCACACCTGAGAGACCACAGGGTCTGTCAGAAGCCCCTCTTCCACTTTCCGGCAGCAAGGGCCTGTTTCAAAGCCATAGACGAAGAATACCTTGCCTGTGTGGGGATTCCGCTTTACCTCCAGCTTATCAACCTCCTGCTGGGCTTTGAACTGGGCAACCTCCCACGTCTTGATGAATTTCAAAGTACTTTCCATACCAAAATTTGATTTTAAATGATTGTGACGGGGGACTATCCCCCACGCCGTAGGCGGGGAGGGGTCATGTGAGGATTGGAGTGAATGTGTGCCGATCAAACAGGAAAAAAATAAAAAATAAAATTCTGCAAAACCTGTAAGACGGTAAATTATGTCTTACTAATAATAATGCTTATTCCAACAGAGCAACCTGTTAATACTCAAATAAACATAGGCATTGGATACCTTCCCTCTTATGCGCACTTAATTTTTATATTATTATTTGGATTAACTGCGCGTTTATCAGCATACATAAAGAAAAGAGTTTTGGGAGTATAGTCTTCCGGTATTCCAAATCCATGCAGCCACTCTTTATAACTTTCATAGCCCAACCATTCACAGGTAAGCATTAAAGATTCCGGATAATCTTCGTATTGCGGATTTTGCGGGAACTCTCCGACTTTCCCTATATAACCTTTTGCCTGTAGGGATTTTAAATGCTTGTAATATGCTGTCTTTGAAATTCCTAATCTTTTGATGGCTTCTGTCGCAGACAGCCCCATATTGAAAGACTTGTTAACCGAGATACAATAAAGGGCTATCAGAAATCCCTTTTCTTCGGAACTTAAACTATCATCCTCTATCAACTCTCTCCGGATAATGCGGAAATTGTCTGTAATAGAGGGTAGGATATACTTTTTCCGTTTATTCCCGGCTCTTACAAACTCCTCGATGGTACAAAGGCCACTATTTTTCAACCGCTTGGCAAAATGATCTTTGATGTAACCAATAGATTTTCCGGTAAATCCGGCCAACTGCTCATAGGTAACATCCGTGGTATTGTCATCATGCGCAGTTACAGAAAGAGTGGTAAAGACAAAAAGATCATTGAGAGACAACTTTTCAGCCGCCTCATTCTGAATAACCGTGTAATTTTTCATGGATTACAAAAGAGGTGTTCGTATTTTAGGCTATTCTATAATACTTACCTTATATTCCCCTATTATATAATAAGTAGGTAATATAGATTCGCATAAAATGCGAACACACTTAAAAAATGAAACTTATATTTTGATTGTTGGAGGGCTTAACCTCCTGAAAGACAATGCAAATATAAGTAAAATTTTTGACTTTTGCAAATATTTAGGCGGATATTTTATTGTAAATCAATGTTTTATATAATAAAATATTTCAGTAGATTTTCTTCTGTCCTCGGGATTTTCAGACTACCGTGTTTCTTAAAGCCCATGGGATTTTTACCTTTTATGAGGTAAGTTTTGGGCCTTTCTATTAAAAACAGGGCTTTCAGCAGACTGACTGCCGCACGTTGCTTAATAGTCTTATGAAAGTGATATTTCACAAGTGGGGCAAGCAATTCATGGATTTCCGAGGTCTTATATTTCCGGCCGATTTTAAATGTCCTGAATAAATCCCGTTTGAATGGATGCTTGTCATCCAAAGCCCAGAACACAGCGGCGTTTTGCAGGTTATTATAGGCTCTTTTGTCACTATAACGGATTTCCCACAATCTGTCTATCAATGTTTCTGTATCAGCCAATGTTCGGAGCTTATATAGCCTTTGTACATATTCTTTGCAACTTTTCTGTGTCAGGTATTTTGTCAAATCATCTTTCGAAAGCTCTTCTTTTTGTTTTGCAATCTCTCGGATTTCTTCGATAGCCTTCTGTAATTGTTTGTCAATTATATCTTGGACTTCTTTTTTAAGGGATGTATTTAATTCTGTTTGTTCTGCGGTGGGAGATATGAGTTTGTATTTGAATTTGACCTTATGCCCCTGCTCCTCCAGAGCGAATTGCAAATTCTTGTATGAATTATAAATTGTGTTACATAACTTTTGCCGCTCAACCAAATAATCAATATTCATATATGCCGGCACGTTTTCTTTATAGATATTTTCGCGGGTGAGTTTTATCGGCTCTTCTCTGGGAAGCCGGATTGCTGCCTTTTCCCGGATAGCCGTTTTTACTACTCTGAATAAGTCCGCAAGGTCAGCATCTTGTTTGCCCAATTCTGAGGCTGCCTTTTGTAACTGGAGTATGGCTTCTGCCTGTTTTAATAGAGCAGATTGGTTGTTTTTATTGGGGTTTTCCTGTTTGTCATCACGGGTATTTGCAATGATTGTATCGCTTATTATGCCATTGGAAATTCTGCACCGTCCGTATATTTGCGTCATTTTATCCAATGAAAGCATCTGGTAGTTTTGCTGGGCATTGGAAACTGTGATAAGGTGATAGCTGTCTTCAATATCTACTCCTGCGAAATAACAGCTGGTGATGAAATTAATCCTTTTCGGGAGTTTCCCATCCAATGCTAATTCTGCATAATAACCATCCGCTTCTTCTTTGGAAGATTCACTGCATAAAATTGCACATGCTGTTTGGTATTGGGCATTCAGTAGTGCGATGATATTCTTGCAATGCCGGATAGAATTGAAGGCAATTACTATTTTGTCTGTATTCTGGATTTCATGGATACATTCTGCCGTCAAAGCATCTACATTGTCTGTATAGTACAATGAAATATCCCGTTTCGGAGGATTATTCCAAGTGAGCTTGAATTTGCATTCCTGTTGCAACCGGGGATTGGAGAACTCCCTCATGGTGGCAGTTACAAGGCACCTGTTTTTGGGTGGAAACTGGAAATAATAGTCTATCAAAGATTCCAGTTTGGGCCGATAGTTACTCTCCGACTGAATCATATCCACCTCGTCGATCATCAGAAAGTAATCTTTGTATTGCTCTTTGCCGATGATCTCCAATAGTCGGGATAAACTGTCCGCTACAACAAGAAATTTCTTGTTTGCAATTTCTTTGTCTGTGAGATAATCCGTTATTTCTTTGTCACTTGTTGCAATTCGATCTCTGCTGATTCTCCCTCCGACATAGAGCGTTTTATCTTTATGTTTGATATGCTTGCTGTAAGCCAGAATTTTAGTCGGAACTACTATGATGGAATTCCTTTTGGAGTTGATCTCCAATGTGGTTGCTCCGATGCCTGCTATTTGCTTATCTACTATGCCATGAGGCATTTTCTGGATATAGGAGGAGAGGGTTAGTTGCAGGGTGTCTACTGTTATCTTTGTTTCTAAAGGCACATTTTTAACACCCTTTTTGATGTTTTGGTATATTTCAGCAAGGATTTCTTCCATATTTGCTGCATACTCCATATCTCCATGTGGCAAATCATCAAGGCAGTTTATTTCCTCGGCCATAGGGATATAATTTATTTCTGCCTTTTCTCCATCTCCGTCTGTCAGATTTATCCACTGGTCGGGAGTATCGAATAAATCCCCATAAGTATTGGGAATATTGGCATTTGTGATGTCTTCCGAAGGAGGAACTTCTGGAGACTGTTCTTCGGAAATAGGGGCACTCTTTTCAGGCACTACCGCTTGTTTAGACGCAATTTTATTTATAGAATCGCCATCTTCCGTTGCCTCACAGAAGTCTTCAAGTTCCAAATTTTCATCTATGCTATTGTCTCCAGCTAGAACTCCCAATACGTCCTGTTGTACGGTTTGAGAAAAATGCGTATCGCTCATTTAGATTTGTAATTATATAATAACTATATGAGCAAAGGTAGTAAAAGTTAAGGGGAAATGTCGCCACTTCCCCTAACTTTATAAAAGATGCCTCATGGCCTCGTCAATCTGCTTGTTCTCAAAGCTATCCAAGTAAATCTGTGTGACTTTCTCGGAACTGTGCCCCAAGGAGCTGCTGATAATAGAGGTTGATACTCCTGCCCTCCGGAGGACTGTTGCGTAGCTGTGCCTTGCTACATAAGTCGTCAGTTTACCGGGGATTTTCAGTTCCTCGCCAATCTGTTTGAGGGCCTTGTTGGTTTTAGCAAGGGCCTTGTGAATCCGGTTGAATTTTTGCAACTCAGTTTTATGACTGCTGTCGAGAATTGGAAATAGGTATTCAGAATCCGGTTTCTGGTATATCTGTATTATCTCCTGAGCTTTGGGCATCAGCTTGTAGGATAGCAGTTTCTCAGTCTTATGCCGTGTGTAATAGAGTCTTTCACCTATAATGTTCTTCGGTTTAAGTCGTGCTATATCGCAGAAATTAATTCCGGCTGTATAGTAACTGAACAGAAAAATATCACGGGCTAAGGCCAAATAAGGAGCTTTTGAAAGAGGGGTGTATTGTTCGATGCGTTGAATATCCTCCTTGCTGATAGCTCTCTTGGAAGTTACAGTCCATAGTTTTCCCACTTTGAATTTAGTGAAGGGATTGGATTGGGACTTAAATTTACCTTCCTCGGCAGCTTTGTTATAAGCGGCTTTCAAAATACTGAACTTGGTCGCTACGCTATTATTCCGATTCCCTCGCTTTCTTAGAAATAGTTCGAAATCATTCAGAAACTGTATGTCTACCTCTTCCAGTCGAATAGGTGTTGGTTTATACTGTCGGAGCAGAGATAGGAGTACTTTATGTTTTGAAGCGGAGTTGTATTTCCCTAAGACCTCCAGCCGCTCGATAATCTGTCCCAAGCATTCATTCATCGTAGAAGCGGTAGTTTCTATCTTTTTCTCATCGAGTAGGATATTCAAAATGAATTCTTTATCCAAACTGTCCAAAAGAATATGAATAATCCATTTAGGAATTGAAACCTGTGCCTCCCTATCCTCCATCCATATTTTCCTAACCAGCCCCCATGGCCCTGCATACATTTTATCTTCCATTTGATATAAAAATTAAATGATCATCAGAAAATATAATAAAAGCCAAGGGGAAAACTTACTGTTCCCCTTAACTTTATATAAGATGCTGCATCACTTCATTCATCCGTTCATTTTCGAAACTATCCAGATAGATTTGGGTCACTCGTTCTGAACTATGTCCGAGAGATTCGGAAATAATGGAGGTAGGAACTCCAGACCTTTTCAGTACCGTGGCATAGCTATGCCGAGCAACATAGGTGGTGAGCTTAATCGGAATTTTCAACTCTTTACCTATCTCAGCCAAAGCCCGGTTTACCTTGGTAATGACCTTATGATGCCTGTTCAGTTTTTGTTGGATGGTTTTATGTTCCTTTGAATAGATAGGAAATAGATACAGGTCTTTAGTAGCATAGCTTTCAATAATTTCCATCGCTTTGGCATGAATAGGCAAGTTCAAAAGTTTTCCGGTCTTTTGGCGCCTGTAAACCAATCTGCCGTCTATGATGTTATTTCGAGTGAGATTTGCCATATCTACGAAATTGATGCCTCCCATCAGATAGGAAAAACTGAATAAGTCCACTGCAAGCCGGGTATAAAACCCTGCGACCTCAGTCGTATAGCCCATGACGGCTTTTATCTCAGCTTTGGATATGGCTCGTTTCGGGGTTTCTGCGTGCAATTTACCCACTTTGTAGCTATTGAAAGGTACTGTTCCATTTTGGCAAATCCTCGCTCTATGGCTTGATTAAAGACCATTCTTAGGGTTCTGAACCGGAGACCTATGGTATTCTCAGCCCTACCCTGCTTACGCAGCCATAATTCATACCTTTTGAGCCAAGAATGGTCGATGTCCGAAAAATAGATATTCAAATGTTTATTGAATTTCAACAAAGACCGATAGACTTGCTCCACAGAGGTAGCATAGCCTGTCCTTCGTTCATCCTGTAGCTCCCGGATAACCTGCTCAAAAAGTTCTCCGACGGTTACTGCTTTTACAGGTTTAGCAATACGTTCTTTGAGAGTTGTTGCGGTAAATTCCTTATTCTCGGATTTCAGTTCTACGACCGTACCTTTACATTCACACAGTTTATTGGCTATCAGCTTTTCCAGATACTCCCTGCTGGGACAGTCCAATGTAGGCTGATTCCTCTCAAAGTCCCAATACTGAGGTGCAACAGACACTCCAAGGCTGATATACTTGGTCTTACGGTCTTTGGTAATGCGTATTCTTAAAGGAAATTCATTGTTTTTGAGAGGCTTGTACTTGAAACATACTACCTCAATAGTTGTGCTCATGGGTAAAACACTAGGTAAAACAAACCCTGTTTTTCGACCGTTTTACACCAAAAAGAAAAAGAGTTACATTTCTGCAACTCTCTGATTTTCAAGTGGTACCACCAGGAATCGAACCGGGGACACAAGGATTTTCAGTCCTTTGCTCTACCAACTGAGCTATGGTACCATCCGCGAAAAACGGGTTATTCCGTGTTATCGTGGTGCAAAGATAAGCAAAAAATTCAATACTGCAAATGCCGCATGCAATTTTGTCGGTAATTTTTTCCCGGCCCGGCAAAAACAGCCGGCACCGGAAATCAGAAAAAGCCCGCTGCCCAAATGAACAGCGGACTTGACAAGTATGATACAGAGACGCTTAATTCGATTTATTCTGGTTCGCTTCGCCGATTTCCGGATTGGCGATCACGACGGAACGCGGCAACTGAAAACGCATGCCGACCTCATCCTGCTCCCATTTCGCCTTGTAGATATGGTTGTTCTCGACGCCGGCGGCAGTCATCGCGGCATCGTCGCTGCGATCGATCGGCATATTCAGGCGACGGCGGTCGAGCCACTCCAGGGCGCCCTCCATCCACATCTCGATGCGTTTCTGGAGAATGATCTCCTCGACAACGTCGTCGAGCGAGGTCGCCGTGATGTCGTAACCCGGATCGCGGTAAGCGGTCACGTAATCCTTGAGCGTCTTCTTGGCCGCAGCGATGTTGCTGTGCGCCTCGGCCTCGGCCTTGATGAAGACAGCCTCTTCGGCTCGCATGTAGATCAGGTCGGTACTGTTCCAGTCGCCGTTGTAACTGCGGAACTTGACCGAAACGTACTCCGAACGCGCTTTTACGCCCGAAGCAAGCGTATTGGGCAGGTTGGAAGGCAGGAGACAGGCATAACCGCTCGTCGCGGCATTCGGATCGGGATTGTCCGTCGCGTTGAGCCACCAGCCGCGGCGCACGTCGGTCTTGTTCAAACGCTCATAGAGGTAGGAGTGGATCGGACGCTCGGCCCACATACCCGCATAACCGCTCATGTAGGGGTCCATCTGCGAACACCAGGTAGCCCACGTCTGGCAGTTGTCGGCCGTCATCTTGAAGCCGAAAATCAGGCTCGGAACGTTCTCGATACGGTTGAAGCCGTTGTTGTAGTTCTCCTTGGAGACGAGCGTGTATTTGGCCAGAATATCGTCGGCCAGCGAGACGGCTTTCCCCCAGTCCTCCATGACCAATGCGACACGGGCGCGCAGGATACCGGCCACGCTGGCGTCGAAATCGGTCCGGGAGCCGGTGTCGTCGTATCCGATTTCCTCGAAAATGTCCAGCGCTTCGTCCAGGTCGTCGGTGATCCGCTTGTAAACCTGCTCCATCGTGGCGCGCGGCAGATTCTGGCCGAGGGTCTCCTCGGTGGCCAGGGGCACGCCCGGAAGGTCCTTGTTCGCCGCCGAATAGGGATACTGGTACACATTGATCAGGTGGTAGTAACCGAACGCGCGGGAGGTCAGCGCACGGGCACGGTAAGCCTTCATCGTCTCCGACTCGGCGGAAGCCTCGGCGGTAGCCGTGGCGAGGATTTCATTCGCCGTGGCAATGGGAATGTAGAACATGTTCCACACGTTGAAAGTCGGCGTATACTCCTCCTGCCAGTAGTCGTTGATGTACATGTAAAGGTTCATGCTGTGTTGCAGCAGCATAGCCATATCCTGTCCGGCCATACCGAACGAAAGTTCGAAACCCTTGAAGCCGGTCAGCCACTGGAGGTCGTTCTTGTAATAGGTGGCATAGTGCACGTAAATGGAAGCCTCGATACCCTGAAGCACCTTGTCGGGATCTTCCTTGGCCACTTCGTCACGGGTCTCCGAAGAGACTTTTCCCGAAGGGTCCACGTCGAAGATGTCGTCGCTGCAGGATACCGCAACGGCCGCACACATTAAAAATATCAGTATTTTTTTCATATCGATGTCGCTGCTTAAAAGTTAATGTTGAGACCTACCGAAGTGGTGCGGATCGGCGAATAATACGTACCGTCCACGCTGTTCAAAGCAATCGTCGCACCCTGACCGCCCATGCTCGTGCGGGGATCGTAGCCCTTGCGCTTCGAGGCGAAGAAGACGTTGTCGCAGGCAAAGTAAATGCGGGCGCTCTTGATTCCGATTTTGCTCATCCAGCCGGCGGGGAACGTGTAGCCCAGCGTGATGTTACGCAGGTTGAAATAGGTGTTGCTGACCAGGAAACGGTCCGACGAAGCGTTGATGTTCGAGTCGTTCGTGTTCCAGATCGGGGCCGAGCCTTTCCCGGTCTCCGGATTCCAGGCGTCGGCATAATCCTTCAGACGGTTCATCGGGAAATTCGCACTGCTGAACGCCGAGAAGTCGTAATCGTAGCCGTAGCCGCCGAACTGGAAATTGGCCATGATCGTCAGGTCGAGGCTCTTCCAGCGCAGCGTGGTGTTCAGACCGCCCGTGAAATCGGGAAGCGCGCTCTTTTCCAGCAGGTACTGCGTGGCCTCGGTAGCCTTGTCGGTCGTGACTTTCTCCACGCCGACAACGTTGCCTTCACTGTCCGTGATGTCCTGATCCATGTACCAGAGCGAGTTGCCCTTCTCGTCCAGTCCGGCATACTGGCGCATTTCCCAGCGGTAGATGTCCTTGCCCTCGTAAATGCGTTGGTTGCCGTTGGGCATACCCGCCTCCTTGTACTCGTCGGGCAGGTTGAGCATCTTGTTGGCATAGGTGTAACCGTTGATCGACACATCCCAGTACCAGTCCTTCTTCTGGATAATCTTCACGTTCACATCGAACTCGAAGCCCGAGTTGCGCAGTTTGCCGACGTTGTACCAGTCGTATGCGCGGCCGGTCGAGATGTCTTTCGTGCGCTTGAAAAGCAGACCGTCCGACACACGGATGAAATAGTCCATCGTCAGGTTGATGCGGTCGTCG
>ERZ827469.1156-NODE-1156-length-24876-cov-2.881915_pt1 | contig 24876 bp, 22 predicted proteins | sample MGYA00519917_ERZ827469 | MGnify/ENA primary metagenome ERZ827469 (study PRJEB31778, sample SAMEA3449314) | human gut metagenome | biome: human gut; feature: human-associated habitat; material: faeces | place: United Kingdom | collected 2010/2012 ... | reverse complement strand
TGCGTGACCAGCACCACCGGGATCCTGCGCTGGCGAGTAACCTCGAATACCCACGCCCGGAATGAGGCGCGCAGCGTTTTATCCAGTCGACTGAACGGCTCGTCGAGCAGCAATATTTCGGGCTCCATCACGAGCGCGCGGGCGAGCGCGCATCGTTGCGATTCGCCTCCGCTTATGATGCCCGGGAATCGGTCGGCGATTCGCTCGATGCCGAACAGGGAGAGCTGTCTCTCGATGCGTCTCGCGGCTTCGTCTGCGGGCACGTCGTTCATCTTCAGGCCGTAGCCGATGTTCTCCGCGACGCTCATGTGGGGAAACAGCGCGTAATCTTGGTAGACGATGCCGAGATGCCGCTGCTGGACGGGCAGCGTTTCGATGTTCTTGCCGTCCAGCTCGATCGCGCCCTCGTCAACAGGGTAGGCGCCCGCGATCGCTTCGAGCAGGACCGTCTTGCCCGCTCCCGTCTCGCCGAGGATGGCGAAGATCTCACGTGGTCTGACGGTGAGTTCATCGACCCTGAGCGTGAAAGATCCACGTGTCACGAGGAGGCGGTCGATGCGTATGCTACCTGCCATGACCCCTCCGTTTCGTCTTGCCGGCGCCTGCGGCGACGCGCGTTGCCCCGATCGGCTTGTTGAGCAAATTCGCCACCACGAGCGTCGCCGCGGAGAGGATGAGCATGATCATGGCGGTCGCCATGGCGGTTTCGTTGTTGCCCGTCGAAATGCTCAAGTAAATGCTGCCCGGCAGCGTTTCCGTCTTCATGCGCGTAACGCCTACCAGCATGAGCGTCGCTCCGAACTCGCCCATCCCGCGTGCCCAGGTGAGGACGAGCGTGCTGATGATCGCGTTGCGGCAAAGGGGCAGGACGATGGTGCGAAACACCGCGCCGGGCGTTGCTCCAAGCGTTTTGGCTACGAATTCCATGCGTGGGTTGACGTCGAGAAACGCCGTTTTGATCATGCGGATGGCAAACGGAAGGTTCACGATGAGCTGCGCGAGCACGATGCCCGCGGGCTGGAAGACCACCGCCAGGCCGATGTCTTTGAGCGCTTTGCCGAAAGGGGAGGAGAATATGAGGAGGAGCGCGAACCCGAGCAGGATGTAGGGAAGCGAGAGCGTGAGCTCCATGAGCACCTCGGCCACGCGCTTGCACGGCATGTTGGTGCGCGTGAGGGCGTAGGCGGTGGGCAGCGCGAGGGCGAGGCAGAGCACAGTTGAAATGCATGATGTCACCACGCTCATGCGCAGCGAGAAGAGAACCTCCTCGGAGGTGATCGCCTCGTTGAAATGGGCGAGTCCTCCTGCAACTATCGAGAGTATCGCGCTTCCGATGAAGATCAGCACGAAGGCCGCCACCACCATGCAGGCAATCGAGAAGAAATCCCGTTTTCGCCCGCGATGCTTGCGCGCGCCGACCGCTCGGGTTTCGATTCGCGGCATCGCGATGCTTGCTTCTTGCTTCATGTCGAGTCCTCTCGTAAAAGAGGCCGCCGCCGGCTTCGGGGCTGGCGGCGGCCTCGACCAAGGAGGAGCAGGTTGGAACTTACGCCTGCTCGTAACCGAACTCGGCCCAGATCTTCATGGCCTCGTCGGTTTGGAGGAACTCGTTGAATGCCGTTGCTGCGTCCGCATCGGCGGAGCAGGTGAGCTGAGCTGCCGGAACGACCTTCACCATGGCGTCGAGGTCGCTCGTCTCCACGATCTTCACGCCGTCGGCTTTGACGTTCTCCTTCCACACGATCCCGGCATCACCTTCGCCGCTGGCGAGCGCGGTCGCGATCTGCGGTGCGGTCGTCGTGGTGGTAAGCGCCCCCGCGCTCATGAGGCCATCCCAGATTCCTGCGTTCGTCAGCGCTTTCTTGGCGATTTTGCCGATGGGGGTGGACTCGGGGTCCCCGATGAGGACGCGTTCGGCCGAAGTCAGATCGGCGATGCCCGTGATGTTGCGAGGGCTGTCCGCGGGCACGGCGAGTACGGGAATGTGCTTCACAAGCGCGGTTTGCGAGGCGACGTAGCCTTCGACGGGCTTGAGCTCTTCGGCCGAGCCTGCGATGAAGAAGTCGCCTTCCTCCGTGGTGGAGATCTGCGTTTGAATTTGAGCGGCGTTGGCGAACGTGACGTTCATCGCGCAGCCGGTGCTCTCCTCGAACGCATCGGCGATCTTCTGGAAGGGGTCGGTCATCCCGGCGCCGCAGTATACGCTGAGCGTATGCCCTTCGAGCGTTTTCGCAGTTTCCTGCGCGGCGCTCGATGAGCTTGTCGAGTTTGTTTCCTGCGTTGCGCACCCTGTTGCGAAAAGTGCGAGCGAGAGCGTGCAAAACGCCGCAGTAGCGAGCTTCAAGGCCGATCGTCGCGTGAAGACGCGCGTTCTTCCGGTTACGTGGTCCATGGGATCCCCTTTCCCATTATATCCTCCTATGCGTATATAACTATAGCAAAATATTCTTATTTAACAATATGTTAAAACAGGGCAGGTTTGCTGGGCAGCTCTTAACGGGCGCTAACGTGTGCGTTGCGTGCACACGGCGTGTATGCGCGGTGCGCAATCCTTGACGAAATGATGCACGCGCTTGGATTCGAGGCGGGGACGTTCACAATGTGAGCTGAAAGAAAACGATGCGTCGAGCGAGGGGGCTGTGCATGCGCGAGGAAGGTGAGCGCCGAAGCTTCGGGGACAAGGTGAAGCTGCTGTTCGAGGATTTGTCGTTTGCGCAGGTGGCCGCCGGCGCGCTTGCGGCGGTCACTTCGATGCTCTTCGCCTCGCAGATCGGCATCGCGGGTTCGGTCATCGGCGCCGCCGTCGGTTCAGTGGTGTCCGCCGTGTCCTCGCAGGTCTACAAGAAGTTCATTTCCGCTTCGGCGGAGAAGATCAAGGTCATCCCCGCCGTCGCGAACGCGGCGAGTTCACCATCCTCCCGCAGTGACGACGACGCGCGTAGCGCCGACTCGGATGATGGGAGCGGAGAGAGTTGCGCAGGGGCGAGTTGCGATGATGTGGCGTTCGCGTCGTTCGGCGAGGCCGATGCGCGCGCGTACTCGAACCCCGATCTGTACCGCGCCCGTGCCGTCGAGCGCCTACGCGTGCAGCGTCGCAGACGCGTCGTTTTGGTCGCGATCATGTCTTCGGTTGCCGCGGTGCTCGCGTCGGCGCTGCTCGTGTACGTGTTGACCTCGGGGGAGGGCATCGGGACGAAGCCCGAGTCCGTTTGGTCGCCTGCAAGCATCGAGCGTGTATCCTCGCAGGCGAGCGGGTCGGACGGTGCGAAGGTCGGCGGGGCCCTCTCGCGCGCGGCTTCGAGCGGGCAAGAGGGCGCTTCGTCACCCTCCTCGAACACCGCAGCGGGGGCGGTGGAATCGACCGCCCCCTCATCGAGCGATTCGACGACGTCAACGTCTGCGGCTCCTTCGGCCTCTTCGTCAGCTTCGTCATCGGCTTCGTCGAGTTCATCCGCGTCGTCTTCGTCTTCATCGTCGGCTTCTTCGGCGGAAAACGCGGCCGGTTAGCGAGCGGTTGCTTCTCGGACGCGCGCGGGGCCGGCACGCTGCGCCTGTCGTTCGATCGGAAAAGACGACGCGCGCGGCATCGTGTGCACGCGCGCGTCTTGATGTGTTCGCCGCGACCCGCTCCGGTGTCGTGGGGGAGGGCTTTCTTCACCCGGGCGCTGGCTAGCGTTGGGTCGTCTCGAGCATCTTCTGCTTGAGCTCGCCCTCCATGCGTCGCATTTCGGCTTCCGCCTCGGCGCGCTTACGGCGACCGTCCTCTTGGATCTGCATGACTTCGTCGAAGGTTTTGATGAGGGATTCGTTGGTGTGCTTGAGCGTTTCGATATCGACGATGCCGCGTTCGGATTCGCGGGCGACCCCGACCGTGGTGGCTTGGAGCATATCGGCGTTTTTACGCAAGAGCTCGTTGGTCATGTCGGTGACGGCGGTCTGCGCGCGGAGCGCTTCGGAGGCGTTCGCGATGCCGAGCGCTAGAACCATCTGGCTTTTCCAGAGAGGGATGGTGTGCATGATGATGGTTTGGATCTTCTCGATCATCGTCATCTCGTTGCCCTGAACGAGTCTGATTTGAGGCGCCGTCTGCATGGCGATGGTGCGCGTGAGGTCGAGATCAGCGAGCTTTTTCTCAAAACGCGTGCATTTCGCCTCCATGTCCTGCGCCGCCTGCGCATCCTCGGCGCGCCCGGTCTGACGCGCGCGTTCGACGAGTTGGGCGAGATCGGTCGCGCGGACTTCCTTGAGGCGGCGTTTGCCCGCGAGCAGGTACATGGTGAGCTCTTTGAAGTAGGTGAGGTTAAGCTCGTACATCTTGTCGAGTGTCGCCGCGTCCTTCATGAGCTTCATCTGATGATCTTGAAGTGTCTTGACGATCCTGTCGACGTTCGCTTCGGCTTTGTCGTAGCGGTTTCGCAGGCTCTCGATCTTGTTCGCTCCTTTTTTGAAGAAGCCGAACAGACCCTTTTCCTCGGTTGCATCGAATTCGCGCAGCTCGGTTACCACGCCGGCGATGAGATCCCCGACTTCCCCGAGATCCTGCGTGCGGACGTTGGCGAGAGCAGCTTCCGAGAAATCGGCCATCTTCTTCTGGGCGCCCGAGCCGTAGCTGAGTAACATCGCCGAGTCCGAGAGATCGATTTGTCGCGAAAAAGCCTCGACCGATTCCTTCTCCTCCTCGGTGAGCATGCTGTCGTCGAGTGCGCTTGCGCCTGCCCCGTCATCCATCGCGGCGGAGAGGTTCGTCACGGGCTGGGAGAGCGTTTGCGCCCCTGCGGTCGGTTCTGAGAGATTCGGCGTGAGCGTCAGCTCGGGCGCCGGGACGCTTGTCGGATCGCTTGCGAACGTCGGGGTGTTTTCTGACATGGTTCCTCCTATGGTCTCTTCTTGCTTTGGATCAGCGCCTATCGCGTCTCAGGTGACGGATCGCCCTCGAACGCGCCTTTCGTCAGACCGTCTTGCGCGAGCATGGTTCTCAGCACCGAGATGTCGGTTGAGACATCCCAGGCGACATCTCGGAACAACGTGTCGAGGAGCTTTTCGAAGGCCTCGCGCAGCATGTCGAGCGTTGAGGCGATCTCGCGCTTCGAATCCGCGACGCTCGTGGTTTCGACGGCCGCCTCGTCAAGCGTTCGGTACGCTTCGAGAAGCTTGACGGTGGTGGGAAGGTAGTAGTCCATCATGCGATCGAGCTGCGGGGCGGTTTCGGGGTGCTCGGCGACGCGCTCGAGAATGCTTCCGACTACGTGCTCGATGCGATCGAGCTTCTCCGAGATGACCGCGTCGTCGATCTCCTTGTTGCTTTTCCGGATCTGAGCGATGAACTGCTCTCCCCGGGAAAGGACATCGCGCGTCGGGGGCTCGAGTTTCGCCTCGCGCTCGCTTTCCTGTTCGCGCGCCGCGCGGTATTCGCCGTAAGCCTGCGATGACATGATGATGAACTCCTCGCCGTCATCAAGCGCCGCCTGCTTGAACAGACCGCGCTTGATCATGCGCTTCGCGTTTTTGCGCACGGCGGCGGTGCCGGCGTGCGTCCGTTGCGCGATTTCCTCGAGGTAGCAGAAGGTGCGGGTCGAAATGATGTCGCGATATGTCTTGAACCTGTTGGCGAACGTGACGCGGCCGATGCCGAGCGCTATGATCGCGCCTGCGGCGACGCACATCATCGCAAGCAGGCCTAAGGCGATCGGCGCCTCGAAGATGACCGCCGTGCCCAAAAGGCTCAGGCCGAAAAAGCCGAGCGCGCCCGTTCCGACGACGATCATCGCCACGCCCGCTGCGGTTTGACCGGCTGCGCTTCCGTAGCGACTTTTCATGGTCGATCTCTTTTGCTCGGCAAGTTCCTTTTCGCGCGCTTGCGCAGCCAGTCTCTGCTGCGTTCGTTGCGCTTGGCTTTGAACTTGGCGCGTGATGTCGCCGATGGCGTCCGCCACTTCCGACAAAGATCGCTCGACGTTGGTTTGAAGCGCGGAGAAGTCCTGCTTGTCGATGGCGTCTTGGATCGCCTCGACGAGGGTGTCTCCCGGGTTTCTCGGTGAAGCCATAGTGCACCTTTCTCCATGGCGGGCATGCGCCGAACGAACCATGGGCGTCGTTTCTCGCGATTCATGATAATGGAGGGCGGCGAATCGGTGGCGCTCGCCGAGAAATATCGACGGCAGTTCCGCAATCTCCCGCCGTTTCGCGAGGTGTTGCCTCCGAGCGGCGCCCGCGCGCAATCCGGTATCGTGGGTGACGCAGGTATCGTCTGCGCTCGTCGCTTACAGGAAGGCGGATAACATGCTCGTGCTGGTGGTGAACGCGGGAAGCTCCTCGCTCAAGGCTCAGCTCATCGAAACCGAAGGCAAGATCGCGCGAATGAAGTGCTTGGCCGAGCGCGTGGGCTCCGACGGCGCGGTGATGACGGTTTCCTTCGCGATTTCGACAAGGTCGCCTACAGCGTCGCGGGCCTTGAGGTGCGGCAATGCCTTGCCAAGCTGCTCGACGTCATGGTGGATGACCCCGAGTCGCCGATCAGCGGGTTGGGTCAAATCGATGCTGTCGGCAACCGCATCGTGGCGGGCGGCGAATACTTCACGCGCGCGACCCTTATCGACGACGAGGCCCGCTTGAACCTGTCGAAGTGCGAAGAGCTCGCGCCGCTTCACAACCCCGCCGCCGATGCATGCATCGATCTTCTGCGCGAGATGCTCCCCGACACCCCGCAGGTGGCCGTTTTCGACACCGCCTTCCATCAGACGATGCCGCCGAAGGCCTACATGTACCCGCTTCCAATGCGCTATTACGATGAGTACTCCATTCGTCGCTACGGGGCGCATGGGACGTCGCATCGATACGCGGCGCAGCAGGCGGCCAATCTGCTCGGGCGTCCTTTACGTGATCTGGGCCTCATCACCTGTCATCTCGGCAACGGTGGATCCATCACCGCGGTGAACCACGGCAAGTCGATCGACACCACGATGGGATTCACGCCGCTTGAGGGGCTTATGATGGGCACGCGCTCGGGCAGCATCGATCCCGCCATCCTCACGTACATCATGCGGCGCGAGGGGATCACGTTCGATGAGATGGATGCGATCTTGAACCGCAAAAGCGGCATCCTCGGAATCACGGGGAGCAGCGGGGATATGCGCGATGCGCTCACGGCGGCGAAGGCGGGCGACGAGCGCGCGGAGCTCGCCATCGACATGTACGTCTATCGCGTTCAAAAGGCCATCGGATCGTATTACGCCGCCATGACGCGTACCGACGCCGTGGTGATGACGGCGGGCATCGGCGAGAACTCGGCTGATCTGCGCGAGCGGATATTCAGCGGTCTCGCCCACATGGGCATGATTCTCGATCAGGATCGAAACCAGGTCGAGGGGGCCATCGGCGTGAACCGCATCATCTCCATCGACGACAGCCCCATCAAGATATGCGTGGTGACGACCGACGAGGAGATGCGCATCGCCCGGGAAACCGATAGCTTGGTGTCGCAGGTGCGCTGAGATCGCCTCCGCAGGGCTTTTCGCGTTGCGTCGGCGCGGCGCGTCAGCGAACTCCGAGCTTTGCGGCGAGCTTTTTGCCTTTGCCGCATTTCGGTTTTACGAGCGGGCAGCTCTTCTTGCAGCCGGGACAGTGCGTCATCGGTGCCTTAGCGTTTCTATCCTTGGCGCTTTTCTTCGTCTTCGGAGCCGTCTTGGAGTCCTTGCTCTTTCCCACCGGGTTCCTCCTTCGCTTTCGACAGAGGGTACCGGAGCCGTCCGGGAACGTGGTCACCAAGGCTAACTTTTCTGGAACGAACAGAAATGCTACATGGTAAATAACATATATAAACGAACGTTTGCCGCTTTGCGTGAACGATGCGAGAGGCCTCATCGCATCGTCTTCGCCGGCGATGGGCTTATCTATAATGGATCATGTTCGAAATTTACGGCGAAGGGGAGAGGCGATGGTTGTTCAGCGCGGTGGAGCGTGCGCGGAGGCGCGCGTCGATGCGGGTCATGTCGGCGGGATCGGGCCTGCGAGCGCGCCATCGCGCGAGCGGGTCGCGCCGATGCCGCGTGCTTCATCGGGCGGCGCCCTCATGGACCAAGCACGCGGCGCCCTCAAGCGTCATTTCGGTTACGATGACTTCAGGCCCGGTCAGCGCGTCCTCGTCGAAGCGGTTCTGTCGGGTCGCGATGCGCTCGGCGTCATGCCGACCGGCGCGGGCAAGTCGATGTGTTATCAGATCCCCGGCATCGTCTTGCCCGGGCTTGCCCTCGTCGTGTCGCCTTTGGTGTCGCTTATGGGCGATCAGGTCCGCTCGCTTCTCGAAGCGGGCGTGCGCGGTTCGTTTCTGAACTCGACGTTGAGCCCGAGCGCTCAGGGCGTGGTGATGAAGCGCGCGCTCGACGGCGCCTATGACGTGATGTACGTCGCGCCCGAACGTCTCGGCGACCCGCGCTTTCGCGATTTCGCGGCGCGTGCGCCCTTGTCGCTGATCGCCGTCGACGAGGCCCATTGCGTATCTCAATGGGGGCAGGACTTCAGGCCGTCGTATCTGGGCGTCGGTCCGTTCGTCGCGTCCCTTCCGAAGCGCCCGCCTTTGATAGCTCTCACCGCTACGGCGACGCAGCGCGTGAGCGAGGAGGTGACGGCGCTGCTCGGCTTGCACGACCCCGTGGTGGTGACCACCGGGTTCGACCGGCCGAACCTGAGCTTTTCCGTCGAACGTCTCGAGCCGAAACGCAAGATCGCGCGTATCATCGCGCATGCGCTCTCGCATGACGGTGAGGCGGGGATCGTCTACTGCTCGACGCGCAAGGACGTCGAGAAGGTCCATGAGGCCCTGCTTGACGCGGGTGTGCAGGCGACGCGCTATCATGCCGGGCTTGACGACGCGGAGCGCGTGCGCAACCAAGACGCGTTCATCAACGACGACGCGACGGTCATGGTGGCGACCAACGCGTTCGGCATGGGAATAGACAAGTCCAACGTCCGCTATGTCGTTCATCACAACCTTCCGGGATCTATGGAGGCCTATTATCAGGAGGCGGGACGTGCGGGGCGCGATGGCGAGCCGTCTCGTTGCATGCTGTTCTGGAGCGATGGCGATATCGCCACCTGCCGGTACTTCATCGAGCGTGAGTCGGAAAACGACCAGCTCAGCGCGGAGGAGGCGCGCGTTGTGAGGGCAGCTCGAAGGCGCATGCTCGAGAGCATGATCGGCTATTGCTATACCACCGCGTGCTTGCGCGCTTACATTCTCGCCTACTTCGGAGACGAAGACGGGGCGCGGTCGGGGGCGTATTGCGGGAACTGCTCGAATTGCAAGGGCGAGTTCGACGTCGTCGACGTGACGTCGTGCGCGCGGGCGGTTATGAGGTGCGTTCACGGATTGCGGGGGCGTTTCGGCAAAACGGTCGTGACCGATGTGCTGCGCGGGGTTGAAAGCGATACGGTCGCGCGGTTCGGATTGCAGGATGCGGCGACGTTCGGTTCGCTCGACGAACCTGCGGGAATGGTGAAAGAGGTCATCGAGCTTCTCGCGGCAAGTTCCTATCTGGAGATCACCGAGGGGACGTATCCGATGGTCGGGCTCGGCTCTCGGGCACGGGAGGCCGCGCGGGACGACTTCGCCCTCACGATGAAGCGCGGCCTGCGCGCGAAGCGGGCCGAGAAGAAGGGAAGGACCGCCTCGTTCGGTTCGGCCTCGTTCGGCGACGAAGCCCTTTTCGATCGTCTGCGCTCCTTGCGCAAGCGCATCGCCGATGAAATCGGGCGTCCTCCTTACGTAGTGTTCTCCGACGCCACGCTGCGCGATATGTGCGCCCGAAGGCCCATGAACGACGAGGAGATGCTCGCGGTCTCGGGCGTGGGCGCAACGAAGCTCGAGCGTTACGGTACGGCTTTTCTCGAGGAGATCGCCGCGTTCGGGTCGTGAGGCGCTTCGCCTCCGCAATGGTTCAGTCTTTCGAATCGCCTGTCATCCACGCGGTTGCGCGCCTTGCCTTCTCGGGCTGCGTTCGTTGCGCGTTCGCCCTGCTCCGCGCCGGATGTCCCGAAGACGGTGGGATTCCGCTGCGGGAAAAACATAATTCGGGGGGTTACGAAGATCCTCGCGCCGTTTTATACTGTTTCCTGTCCTTTAAATGCGGTACAGAGAGACCGACAAGGTACAAGCAAGCGCCAGGTGAACAAGGCGCGAAGCGGTCAGAGCCTTTGTCAGTCGCGGAGGCTTTTTTCATGTCCTGCGGCCGGGTGATGAGCAAACGTCGCGAGCGCTCGACGTTTGACGAATCGGTTTCGTCTGTGCGCACTCGATTGGGAAGGGGTGTGTATGAACGACGCAAGCCAGGTCAAGTCCATGTGCATGGACGCGGGCGAGATCGAGCGATCGCTGACGCGCATCGCGCATCAGATTCTCGAGACCAACAAAGGCGCTTCGGGCATCGCGCTCGTGGGCATCGTGACCCGCGGTGATCTGCTCGCCAAAAAGCTTGCTTTGAAGATCGAGAGCATCGAGGGGGTGAAGGTTCCCCTGGGGAAACTCGACATCAGCTTCTATCGCGACGATTTCATGACGTACCTTTCTCCCGAGGTCCACTCTACGGATATCCCGTTCGACATCGACGGTAAGACCGTCGTGCTCGTCGACGACGTTCTCTACACAGGGCGTACGATTCGCGCTGCGCTCGACGCGCTCATGGACATCGGACGACCCGCCGCGGTTCAGCTTGCGGTGCTCATCGACCGCGGCCATCGCGAGCTTCCCATCCGCGCCGATTACGTTGGCAAGAACGTGCCCTCTTCCTCCGATGAGAACGTCCGCCTCTTCCTCGAAGAGGTCGACGGCGTCTCTGCCGTCGAGATCCTTGCCATCGAGCCGGGTTCGCGTGCTGGTTCGGCTCCTTTGGGAGGTGAGTAAGTCGTGGGGTTCAACCACAGGCATCTGATCGATATCACGGACTATTCCGCAGACGACATCATGACCGTTCTCGAGACGGCGGTCAGGTTTCGCGGGATCAACGAGCGCAGGATCAAGCAAGTTCCGACGCTTAAGGGCTTCACCATTGTGAACATGTTCAACGAGCCCTCGACGCGTACCCGTTCCTCCTTCGAGATAGCCGAGAAACGCCTCTCCGCGAACAGCCTCAACTTCGGCGGAAGCTCGACCTCGACGGTGAAAGGCGAGAGCCTCGTCGACACGGTCGAGACGCTGTGCGCGTATAAGATCGACATGATCGTCGTCCGCGACAAGCATGCGGGCGTACCGCGCAAGATCGCCGATGTGTCTGGAGTTCACGTGATCGACGCCGGTGACGGCAAGCATCAGCACCCCACCCAGGCGCTGCTCGACCTCTATTCCATCTGGCAGACCAAAGGCGATCTCGACAAGCTGCACGTGGGCATCGTCGGCGATATCGGCCATTCCCGCGTATGCGGATCGCTCATCCCCGCGCTGAAGATCATGGGGTGCGAGGTTACGGTCATCGCGCCGCCGACGCTTCTCCCCGCGCGTCCCGACGTCCTCGGAGCCGACCACGTCACGAGCAGCATTGACGAGGCTCTCCCCGAACTCGACGTAGTGTACATGCTGCGCATCCAGCGCGAGCGTCTCGAGGGGGCGCCGTATCCGAGTCTGCGCGAGTACAACCTGCTCTACGGCCTTACCGAAGCGCGAGACGCTCTTATGAAGCCCGACGCCATCGTGTGCCATCCAGGCCCCATTAACCGCGGCGTCGAGCTTGACAGCTATATGGCCGATCATCCCGAGCGGTCGGTTATTCTCGATGAGGTCTACGCGGGGGTCTTGACGCGTATGGCCGCCCTGTACCTGTTGCTTGGAGGGAGCGACGATGGCATTACTGCTTAAGAACGCGCACGTAATCGACCCGCAGGTCGGTTTGAACGAGGTCTGCGAGATCCTCATCCGCGACGGCAGGATCGTCGAGGTCGGGCATGATCTTACGATGAAGAAGGGGGTCGAACGCGACCTGGGCGGCAAGATCGTCGTTCCCGGCCTCGTCGACATCCACGTGCACCTGCGCGAACCCGGGTTCGAGCAGAAAGAGGACATCGCCAGCGGAACGCGCGCGGCGGCACTCGGCGGGTTCACGGCGGTGTGCTGCATGCCCAACACCAAACCCGTTCTCGACAACGCGCTCGGCGTCGAGTACGTCGTCTCGCGCTCGGCTGCGGTTGGGAAATGCCGTGTGCACGTCGCGGGCTCCTGCACGCAGGGGCTTAAGGGCGAGACTCTTTCCGAGATGGGTGATATGATCGCGCATGGCGCCGTCGCCTTCACCGATGACGGGCGCGGAATCCAGGGCGCGGGCATGATGCGCCGCGTGATGGAGTACGCCTCCCAGTTCGATCGCGTCATCATGAGCCATTGCCAGGACGAAGACCTGGTCGGCGGCGGTCAGGTGAACGAGGGCGTCGCCTCCACGCGCCTCGGCTTGCTCGGTTGGCCTGCTGAGGGCGAGGAGATTCAAATTGCACGCGATATCGCGCTGTGCCGCTTGACAGGCTGCCCGCTTCATGTTCAGCATCTGTCGACCGCGCGCGGGCTCGAGCTGGTTCGCGCCGCTAAGGCGGAGGGCTTGCCCGTCACCTGCGAGGTCACGCCGCATCATATGTTCCTCACCGAGGATGCCATCGGCGACGATTACGACACGGCGCTCAAGGTCAACCCGCCGCTGCGCACCGCCGAGGACGCCGCTGCTCTTATCGAGGGCGTCGTCGACGGCACGGTCGACGCCATCGTGACCGATCATGCGCCTCATGCGCCTTGGGAGAAGGATCGCGAGTTCGAGCGCGCTCCGTTCGGCATGGTGGGTCTTGAGACCTCGCTCGCCCTCGTTATCACCCACCTCATCGCCCCCGGCAAGATCACATGGGAGCGCGCGGTCGAGCTGATGAGCGTGCGTCCTCGTGAGATCTTGCGCGTCGAGCGCGTTGCCGTCGAGGCGGGCTGCGTCGCCGACCTGACGGTCGTCGACCCCGATGCGGCATGGACGGTCGACGCGGAGCGTTTCGCGTCGAAGAGCCGCAACACCGGCTTCGCGGGCGCCGAGCTTTCGGGTCGTGCGACCGATGATTACATGGCGGGTTACGCCACGGTCGAAGACGGCGCTATCGTCGAGTAGACCGCTGCGCTTCGCGACGAAGCTGCTCGCGAGGCGCAGCGCCCACCCTGCACGTTTGCCGGCGTATGGAGCCGATGCGGTTTACGCCGACGCCGACAAGACGCAGGGCGTTTATAGTGTTCGGTACCTTTAAGACGGTACCGAGAGACCGGCAAGGTATGCAGCATATTTCAACTCCTGCGTCTTTGCCATGGCAAAGACGTTTTTTATGCTGTCCGATTGGGGAAGGAAGTAAATGTGAGCGAAGTGAGTCAACGTTTGCTGAACGGCACGTCGAAGCGTGCGGGCACGCCCGCTCTTCTCGTCCTCGAAGACGGTGCTGTTTTCGAGGGAACCTCGTGCGCGGCGCGAGGCGAGGCGTTCGGCGAGATCTGCTTCAACACCTCGCTCGAGGGGTATCTCGAGGTCATCACCGACCCCTCGTACGCGGGCCAGATCATAACCATGACGTATCCGCAGATAGGAAACTACGGCGTCAACCTCGACGATTGCCAGTCCGATGAACCCGCTTTGCGCGGGTTGGTGGTGCGTGATATGTGCACCACGCCTTCCAACTGGCGATCCACGATGAGTCTGCCTGATTTTCTCATCGAGAACGGCGTCGTCGCCATCGAGGGCGTCGACACCCGTGCGCTCGTTCGCCACGTCCGTGATGCGGGCGCGCAGCGCGCGGTCATCTCGACCGAGGACGCCTCCGTCGAGAGCCTTCTCGCCAAGGTGCGTGCAAGTGAGTCGATCGTCGGCGTGAACCTCGCCTCCATCGTTTCCTGCGACGCGCCCCATCCCTTCGATGAGGTGCCTGCAAGCCACGCCTTCGCCGTGTCCGCCCCCGATCAGAAGCGCTATCGCGTGGTAGCTTACGATTGCGGAGCGAAGAAGTCGATTCTGCACAATCTCGTGCGCGTCGGGTGCGATCTCACCGTCATCCCCTGGGATACGCCGGCGGAAGATGTCCTCGCGCTCAATCCCGACGGTGTGTTCCTCTCGAACGGGCCGGGGGATCCCGAGGCGGTCGAGGGAACGTACGCCCAGGTCGAGAAGCTGCTCGGAGCGGTGCCGGTATTCGGCATCTGTCTGGGGCATCAGATGATATCGAAGGCGTGCGGAGCCGAGATCGAAAAGCTGAAGTTCGGCCATCGCGGCGGTAACCAGCCCGTTATGAACCTGCGCACGGGTCGCGTCGAGATCACCGCGCAAAACCACGGTTTCGGGTTGGTGTTCCCCAGCTTGGGCGCTCTCGTTCCCGAGTTGTCGGGCGGCTTCACCGAGCATGAGGCGGATCTTCGTTTTTGGGCGCGCGCAGGCGTTGCCCCGGTCGTGCGCAACGAGCGCTTCGGGCGCATCCAGCTCACGCATGTGAACCTCAACGACGGAACGGCGGAGGGCATCGCGTTTCTCGACGCTCCCGCGTTCTCGGTGCAGTATCATCCTGAGGCGTCACCCGGGCCAACTGACGCCCACTACCTCTTCACCGCGTTCACGCGCTTGATGGACGGGCGCGAGGACTATCTCGACATCGATATCGCACAGGACAGACTCGCAGGCTGGACCTTCGCCTCGAAGGATCATGCTTGCGCCGGAGAGGGGAATGCGTAATGCCTAAACGCGAAGACATCAAATCCATTCTCGTCATCGGATCGGGGCCCATCGTCATCGGCCAGGCGTGCGAGTTCGATTATTCCGGAGCCCAAGCCTGCAAGGTCCTCAAATCCGATGGTTACCGCGTCATCTTGGTGAACTCCAACCCCGCGACCATCATGACCGACCCCGAGCTCGCCGATCGCACCTACGTCGAGCCCATCACGCCTGAGTTCGTCGAGAAGGTCATCGAGCGCGAAAGGCCTGACGCGCTTCTGCCGACGCTCGGTGGCCAGACCGGCCTCAACACCGCCGTCGATCTCGCCAAGTCGGGCGTGCTCGATAAGTACGGCGTTGAGATGATCGGGTGCGATCTCGAGGCGATCGAGCGTGGCGAGGACCGCAAGCTCTTCAACGAGTGCATGGAAGAGCTCGGCATCGAGACCGCTCGCTCCGGTTACGCTTACTCGGTGGCCGATGCTGAGGAGATCGTCTCCGAACTCGGCTTTCCCGTGGTGCTGCGCCCCTCCTTCACGCTCGGCGGCGCAGGCGGCGGCATTGCTCACGACATCGACGAGCTTCGACTCATCGTCTCGCAGGGCATCGAGCTTTCGCCTGCAGGCGAGGTTCTGGTCGAGGAGTCCATCGAAGGATGGAAAGAGTTCGAGATGGAGGTTATGCGCGACCGTGCGGGCAACGGCATCATCATCTGCTCGATCGAGAACTTCGACCCCATGGGCGTGCACACCGGCGACTCCATCACCGTCGCTCCTGCTCAGACGCTTTCCGACGTGGAGTACCAACGCATGCGCGTCGCGTCGCTTGCCATCCTCGAGAAGATCGGCGTCGAGACCGGCGGATCGAACGTGCAGTTCGCCGTCAACCCGGAAAACGGCCGCATGGTCATCATCGAGATGAACCCGCGCGTTTCGCGTTCGTCTGCTCTGGCGTCTAAGGCGACGGGCTTCCCCATCGCCAAGGCGGCGGCGCGTCTGGCCGTCGGCTATACGCTCGACGAGATAACCAACGACATCACGAAGGCGACGCCCGCGTGCTTCGAGCCCTCTATCGATTACTGCGTCGTCAAGGTGCCGCGTTTCGCGTTCGAGAAGTTCCAGGGCGCCGACGACACGCTGTCGACGCGCATGAAGGCTGTCGGCGAGATCATGGCCATCGGACGCACGTTCGAGGAGGCGTTGGGCAAGGCCATGCGCTCTCTTGAGAACGGGCGTGCGGGCCTGGGCGACGATGGTCACGCGATCAGCATCGACTCGTACGGCTCCCTCGAGGATCTGGTGCGACGCCCGACCGCCGATCGCATCTTCTTCTCCGCCGAGGCGCTGCGTCGTGGGTGGGGCGTCGATCGTGTCTCCGAGGTCACGCGCATCGATCCGTTCTTCATTGCGCGCATCGCCGACATGGTGGCGGTTCAGGGCGCTCTTCGCGGCATGAGGCTTGACGAGCTCGACCGCGATGCGTTCCTCGTGGCCAAGCGCTACGGCGTTTCGGACGCTCAGATCGCCTATCTCACGGGTTCCGACGAGCTGACGGTGCGCACGTGCCGCAAGTTGCTCGGCGTACGTCCCGCCTTCAAGACGGTCGACACCTGCGCCGCGGAGTTCGTCAGCTCGACGGCTTATCACTACAAGACCTATGATGCGGTTGAGAGCGAGGTCGCCCCGAAGACGCGCAAGCGCGTCATGATCTTGGGCGCAGGCCCGAACCGCATCGGTCAGGGCATCGAGTTCGACTATTGCTGCGTGCATGCCAGCTACGCGCTCGCCGAGGCGGGCTACGAGACCATCATGGTCAACTGCAACCCCGAGACCGTCTCGACCGACTACGATACGTCTGACAAGTTGTATTTCGAACCGCTCACGTTCGAAGACGTGATGGACATCGTCGACGTGGAGGATCCGGACGGCGTCGTGGTGACGCTCGGCGGGCAGACGCCGCTTAAGCTGGCGCGCGCGCTCGAAGAGGCGGGCGTCAAGATTTTGGGCACGTCGCCTGAGGCCATCGATCTCGCGGAGGACCGCGATCGCTTTTCGGCCATTCTCGACGAGATGGGAATCACCTACCCGGCTGCGGGCATGGCCTCGACGTTCGAGGAGGCGTGCCAAGTGGCCGATCACATCGGCTTCCCGCTGCTCGTCCGTCCTTCCTACGTGCTCGGCGGACGCGGCATGGCGATCGTCTACGACGGGGCTCAGCTTGAGAAGTACATGGGTGAGGCGGCCAAGATTTCCCCCGACCACCCGGTGTACCTCGATCGCTTCCTCGAGGGCGCCGTCGAGGTCGACCTCGACGCGCTGTGCGATGGGGAGAGCGTGTACGTCGGCGGCATCCTCGAGCATATCGAGATGGCGGGTATTCATTCCGGCGACTCGGCGTGTTGCACGCCGCCCTTCGCCCTGTCCGAGGCGGTTCAGGCCCGCCTGCGCTCCATCGCGCGCTCGTTGGCGCTTCGCCTGGGCGTAATCGGCCTGATCAACATCCAATTCGCCATCAAGGACACGGTTATCTACGTCATCGAGGCGAACCCGCGCGCGAGCCGCACGGTTCCGTTTGTCTCGAAGTCCTCGGGCGTGCCGCTCGCGAAGATCGCGGCGCGCATCATGGCGGGGGAGAAGATCGCCGATCTCGGCCTGCCCGCCGACGACCGCCGTCTCGATTACTTCAGCGTGAAGGAAGCCGTCATGCCCTTCGGCCGCTTCCCCGGCACCGACGTGGTTCTCGGCCCCGAGATGAAGTCGACGGGCGAGGTCATGGGCATCGCGCGCAACTTCCCGGCTGCTTACATCAAGACGCAGCTCGCCGTCAGCTACGAGCTTCCGTCCTCGGGCACGGCGTTTTTGTCGGTGAACGATCGCGACAAGCGCGCGATGGTGCCCATCGCGCGTGATATCGCGCGTCTTGGGTTCAACATCGTCGCCACGAGCGGAACCGCGCGCGCCCTGCGTGCCGTCGGCGTCGACTGCGAGGAGATCGAGAAGATCCACGAGGGGTCGCACTCGATCCTCGATCGTATCGCCGCAGGTGAGATCTCGTTCATGATCAACACGCCGTTCGGCACCGCGACGCGAGGCGATGGGTACGAGCTGCGTGCGGCCGCCGTTCGCCACGGTCTCGTATACGTGACGACGTTGGCCGGCGCCCAGGCCATGGTGGCCGGCATGGAGGTCGTGTCCAACACCGGCCTCGACGTCATCGCATTGCAGGATCTGCCGCAATGGGAGGCGCCCGCCCCTGTTGCTTAAAACGGCCTCATCGATGTTTTATGCGCACGGCCCCGCATGACAGGGCCGTGCGTTCGCGCAGCTGATGCGGTGTTTTCATTAACGAATGACGCGCTTGCGCAAGCAGGCGCGCGAGAGGGGAGGGCAATCGTGCCGCTTGTCAACGAGAACGCGCTCATACTCGGAAACGTTTGCGTAGGCCCGAGATTGCACGTGATGACGCTCGAATCGCCTGAGATCGCGGCGAGCATCGAGCCCGGCCAGTTCGTTCACATGAAGGTTCCTCGAATGGAGGATCATATTCTCCGACGTCCGTTTTCCGTCTTCTCCCGCGATGTGGACAACGGCACGGTCGAGATTCTCTACCAGGTCGTCGGCTTCGGAACCGATCATATGACGACGCTCGAACCCGGGCTTTCCGTCGAGATGATCGGGCCCGTCGGGCATGGTTGGTCGATGCAGGCGCGGGGATCGCGCGCGCTTTTGGTGGGCGGCGGCGTCGGAGCCGCCCCGCTTTTCATGCAGTGCGAGGCGTTGGTTGCAGGCGGCGTCGACGTCGACGTCGTGCTCGGAGCCCAGACGCACGGAGCGCTCGTCTGTCGTGAGCGCTATCTTGACGTTTTCGAGAAAGACGGATCCGATGCAGGCGATCGCGTTCGCTGCGCGACCGACGACGGGACGTTCGGACGCGCGGGCTTCTGCACTTCTCTCGTCGAGGAGGCGCTTGAGGCTGCGAACGCGCAAGGTCACCCCTATGATTACGTAGCGGTCTGCGGGCCTGAGCCGCTCATGAAGATCGTATCTGGCATCGCGAGGAGCCACGGGGTTCCCTGCGAGCTTTCCATGGAAAAGCGCATGGCGTGCGGGGTTGGAGCCTGCCTTTCGTGCGTTGTCGAAACCACGTCGGGTAAGCGCCGTTCGTGCGTAGACGGCCCGGTGTTCAACGCGGAAGAGGTGGTGTGGTAATGGGCGAGCTGAGTCGGACTCCGCGCGAGACCGCCGTCGACCTGAGCGTCGATTTGGGCGGCCTGAAGATGAAAAACCCCGTCACCGTCGCTTCAGGCACGTTCGCGGCGGGTCGTGAGTATCATGATTTCGTCGACGTCGCATCTCTTGGGGCGGTGACGACCAAGGGCGTTTCCCTCAACGGGTGGGAGGGCAACGCGAGCCCGCGTATAGCCGAAACTCCTTCGGGCATGCTCAACTCCATCGGGTTGCAAAACCCCGGCGTCGAGCACCTGAAGGCCGACGAGGTTCCCTGGCTAGCCGGAATCGGCGCGACGATCATCGTGAACGTGTCGGGGCACAGCTTCGATGAGTACGTACGCGTCATCGAAGCACTTGAAGAGTCGCCGGTCGATGCTTACGAGGTCAACATCTCGTGTCCTAACGTCGATGCGGGCGGCATGACGATGGGGTGTCACGCCCCCTCTGTCGAGAAGGTCGTCGGAATGTGCCGTGAGGCCACGAAGCGCCCGCTCATCGTGAAGCTGACGCCGAACGTCACCGACATCACCGAGATCGCCCGCGCTGCCGAGGCGGCGGGAGCTGATGCGCTTTCGCTCATCAACACGCTTCTCGGCATGGCCATCGACGCGCGGCGCCGCAAGCCTCAACTCGCGCGCGTGGTCGGCGGTTTCTCGGGGCCTGCGATCAAGCCCGTCGCGTTGCGCATGGTGTGGCAGTGCCACCAGGCGGTCGATATCCCCCTTCTCGGCATGGGCGGCGTTTCCGACGGCACGGACGCAGTTGAGTTCATGCTCGCCGGAGCCACCGCCGTCGCGGTCGGCACAGCGAACTTCGTCAACCCCCACGCGACGATCGATGTCATCGACGGCATCGTTTCCTACTGCGAAGAGCAAGGCGTCAAGCACGTCAGCGAGTTGATTGGAGCTTTGGAATGCTAACGAAATTTGACGAGATCCCCGCTTCCGAACGCGTCATCGTCGCGCTCGACTGCTCGGCGGACGATGCCATCGCGCTCGCCGACAAGCTTGCGGGAAAAGCCTCTTGGGTCAAGATCGGGATGACCTTGTACTATGCTGAGGGACCTGCGATCGTGGCTTTGTTCAAACGCCGCGGGTTCAAAGTCTTTCTCGATTTGAAGTTCCATGACATCCCTCATCAGGTCGAGGGCGCGGCGCGCTCTGCCGCCGCGAGCGGTGCCGACATGATCACCATGCACACGGTCGGCGGCGTCGCGATGATGCAGGCAGCTCAAAGAGGTGCGCAAGACGGGGCGCGCTCCATCGGAGCTGAGACGCCGGCAACGCTCGGCATCACGGTTCTCACCTCCATGGACGACGAGACGCTCGCCGCAACCGGCGTGACCCGTCCTTTGACCGAGCAGGTTCGTGCTTTAGCCGGGCAGGCACGCGAAGCGGGCATCGCGGGGGTCGTCGCCTCCCCGCAGGAGGCGTCGATGCTGCGCGAGGTCCTCGGCCCCGATGCGTACATCGTCACGCCGGGCGTGCGCCCCGCAGGCGCCGCACTCGGCGATCAGTCCCGCGTGGCCACGCCCGAGCAGGCGTTTGCGGCCGGCGCCTCCCACATTGTCATCGGGCGGCCCATCACGCAAGCAGATGATCCCCTTGCCGCTTTCGAAGCCATCGCAGAGCAGCTCGATTCGTAGAGGATTTGTGGGGGTAATGTTGATTTTCCCAGTTCAACGCTAAGGTAATTCATAATATGGGCGCTCGAATCGCGGTAGCGCGCGACCTTTGGGCGAGGTTCGTTCCTGCTTCGATGGCGGGATGCAGCCTCGTTCGGAGTTGCGGCGGCACGCGACTTTCGAGCGCCCGGTTGTTTACCGCGCATCCGCCGCTCCAACGCGGCCGACTGCGATGAATCGTATTAAGAAAGAAGGAGTTTTCATATGGCCATCCCTCAGCTGAGCCCCGAAGCGCGCGCCGAAGCGCTCGAGAAGGCGAAGGCCGCTCGCATCAAGCGTGCGGAGGTTCGTGATGATCTCAAGTCGGGTAAGCTCACCATCGAGCAGGTTCTCGATATGAAAGAGGATCCGATCGTCGGCCGCATGAAAGTTTCCACGCTTATCGAGACGATGCCCGGTTACGGCAAGGCGAAGGCTGAGAAAGTCATGAAGGAGCTCCAGATCGCCGAGAGCCGTCGTCTGCGCGGTTTGGGCGATCGTCAGCGCGCCGCATTGCTCGAGCGTCTCGCGTAGACCATGCGCAACGGTAATCTGTTCGTCATCTCCGGTCCATCGGGTGCGGGCAAAGGCACGCTGGTCGCGCGTCTTCTGAAGGCCGTCCCCGATGCTTGGGTCTCCATCTCTGCGACGACGCGAAAGCCACGCGATGGCGAAGTCGACGGCGTTCAGTATTATTTCAAGTCCGAGGATGAGTTCTCCGAGCTCGTAGGGGCTGATGGTTTTCTCGAATGGGCGCGTTATGCCGACAACTGCTACGGAACGCCGCGTGCTTCGGTTGAAGAGCATCTGGCAAAAGGCGAGCAAGTCATTCTCGAGATCGACATGCAGGGCGCATTTCAGGTGAGGGAACGTTTTCCGGAAGCTCATCTCGTTTTCATAGAGCCGCCATCTAAGGAAGAGCTCGAGCGCCGCCTTCGCGCGCGGGGCACGGAAACGGAAGAGGTCATTCAGGCGAGACTTGCTGCTGCCGAACTGGAGCTTTCGCGCAAAATGGAGTATGATGTACGATTTGTGAACGACGATGTCGATCAAGCGACGGCCGAGCTTGTCGACTACGTAAACGAACGAGCCGAGAATCAATGAGGTTGTGGATATGAGTATTATCGAGCCCGAGATCGACGTGCTGCTCAGCAAGACGGACAACGACCGTTTCCTGCTGTGCACCCTTGCGTCGAAGCGCGCACACGATATCAACGACATGATGCGCGGACAGCGCGATCGCGCCATTCAGCTGCAGACTGCTGTTGAGATCGCCCGCGCTTCCGACAAGAAGCCCCTTTCCCTCGCGTTCGGCGAGATCGCCCGCGGCGAGGTTTCTTTCGACCCCACGTCGATCGATGTGAAGAATCACTAGTTTTCTACTGAGTATCGTTTGCGCCCTCGTCGCTCGGGAAGCAGGCCTACGGTTGGTCGTCGGCAAGCGTCTCGTGCTGACGAGGGCTTTTTTGCGTTTGGATACCATCGGCTGGAGGAACGGATTTATGCTCATGCCTGAGTTTCAGAGAATCATTCTCGTCCATTATCACGAAATCGGCCTGAAGGGGCGGAATCGCTCCACCTTCGAGATGCGCTTGCTGAAGAACCTCGAGAAGATGCTCGACTCGTATCCCGTCGTGACGATCCACCGCATCGCGGGACGCTTGCTCGTGTTTCTTACCGAGGGAACGAGCTATGATACCGCTATGAGCTGCGCGGACGCCATCGTCGGCGTTCCGGGTGTCGCGCGCGTCTCGTGCGGCTACAAGTGCGAGCGCGATATGACCGTGATGAGCGAGGCGGCGAAGATCGCTTTATCCGAAGCGCATGATTTCTCGAGCTTCAAGGTGAGCGCCCGACGTAACCACACTGATTTCGATGTCGATTCCATGACGATGAACCGCGAGATCGGGGCTGTGCTCTGCGAGGCGTTTCCTGACAAGCGCGTGAAGATGAAAGACCCTGATGTCACGGTCGGCGTGGAGGTCGTGCAAAACGCCGCCTACGTTTACGCGCGCAGCGTGAGAGGCATCGGCGGTCTGCCCGTTGGAAGTTCGGGCACGGTCGTGTCGCTTTTATCTTCGGGCATCGACTCTCCCGTAGCGCTGTGGCGCATGGCTCGACGCGGGGCCATCTGCATCGGCGTTCATTTCTCGGGTCGCCCGCAAACCTCCGATGCGAGCGAGTTTCTCGTCGACGATATCGCGCGCGTTCTCGAGAAAACGGGTTGCATCGCGTGCGTGTACGTGGTGCCCTTCGGCGACTACCAGCGCGAAATCTCCGTTTCCGCGCCTCCTTCGCTTCGCATCATCCTCTACCGCCGACTGATGTTCAAGGTCGCCGAAGCGCTGGCGAGCAAAGAGCATGCGGGAGCGTTGGTGACGGGGGAGAGCCTGGGGCAGGTTGCCTCTCAGACGCTTGAGAACATTCGCGCGACCGACTCTGCTGTTGACATGCCCGTGTTCAGGCCGCTCATCGGATCGGATAAGCTCGAGATCATCGATCAGGCGCAGCAGCTGGGCACCTTCGATATTTCCTCCCAAGATGCGCCCGATTGCTGCACGCTCTTCATGCCGCGTAGTCCCGAAACCCATGCCGACCTTGCCGTTGTCGAGGAGGCTGAAGCGGCGTTCCCGATCGATCGGTGGGTCACGGAGTTGGTGGAGGCCGCCGAAGTTCACGACTACGCATGCCCTGCTTACAAGAAGAGAAAACACCGTTCGGTTCGCGATGAGGCACGGTAGCCGCTCCGCAGGTTGGTTCTCGTTGCGCGGTTTGCTATATCGGCATGATCGGCTTCGCTTTATATCGTAGATTCTCGCTCGCGGCGTTCTCGACGTTTCGAGGACGCCTTTTTTTCGTAGGATGGCTACGGGCGGGTGACGTTTAGATTGAAGCAGACTGCAGTAAGGAATCGAACCAAGTCGTGATGAGGCGGCGTTTGCCTTGCGTAAGCTTGGAGCCGAATTCGCGTCATGGATTTGCTAGAGCTGCTTGGTAGGATGACCCCGAAAACAAGGGGGTCTCATGAGCTTTCAAAAATCCGCCTATAGTTTACGTTCGCGCCTGCATTTTGGGGAGGTTCGTCTTCCTGCGCTTGTCGGCATCGCGGTTATCGTCGTTGCCGTGGCGGTCTGCATCGGTTATTCGATGGTGACGGTCGCGAACTCTCAGACCTTCTCGGTGACGCATGCGCAGGATGAAACCGTCAAGGAGGAGACGTCCGAGGAGGCTCTCATCGAGCCTTCAGGCGTGTTTGTACATGTTGCGGGTTGTGTTGTTGCACCTGGTGTCTACGAAATGCCCGTCGACTCGCGCGTGTCCGATGCGATACAGCTTGCGGGAGGGTTCGCCGAAGGCGCGAACGAGTCTGCGATCAATCTCGCCCGCGTTGTTGCCGACGGCGAGCAGATCGTCGTGCCCGCGCTCGATGCGGGTGGTGAGGAAAACTCTGCGGTGTCCGGAGCACTCGCGTCAGGCGGGAAGGTGAACATCAACACAGCCGATGCCGATGAGCTTATGACGCTCGATGGCGTCGGGGAGGCGACGGCTCGCAGGATCGTAGAGGATAGGCAGGCGAACGGGCCGTTCGCGACCACGGAGGATTTGAAGCGTGTTTCGGGGATCGGGGATAAGAAGTTCGCAGCCATCGCGGACAGGATCTGCGTATGATGACATGCATGGAGCGACTGATTGCTCGTTTGCTTGAATCGACGCAGATCGACGCCGGTGTCGATACCGATCTTGAGCATGATGGCCCCAAAACGCCTCGCCCGAGCATCCCTCCGGTATTCGTGGTTGCGATCGCGCTTTGGGGCGCCTGCGCGATCGCTTACCTGTCGCTTCGCGAAGCCGATCCCTCTTATCTCGCCCCTGGCGCGATTTCGACGCTGGTCGCAGCTCTTCTCCTTGCAGGCGGTCTTGTGCGCGCAGGACGTGCGCCGTTGGTGCTTCTGCTGCTCGTCGGCACCCTCCTGGGCGTATCGTGCGCTTCGGGTGGAGCTTGGCGCGCGCAAAGCTCAATCGACTCGCTTGTCGATATGCGGGTGGATTGGACGATAGAGCTGACGGAGGATTCGAATCCCGGTTTATACGGTTCGAGCGCCTCGGCACGTGCCATCGGAGTGGATGGCGCTTCCTACCCTGTTGAGGTCAGGTTCGATGACGACGTCATGCTTTTGTGCGGTGCGCGCTTCCCCTATACGGGAAGCATCGATCGGCCGAGCGATCAGAGCTGATCGGGCAATGGTTTATTGGAAATCAATTGGTGGATGGCGATACAAAACGTACATAC
>ERZ827469.1142-NODE-1142-length-25126-cov-11.276295_pt1 | contig 25126 bp, 26 predicted proteins | sample MGYA00519917_ERZ827469 | MGnify/ENA primary metagenome ERZ827469 (study PRJEB31778, sample SAMEA3449314) | human gut metagenome | biome: human gut; feature: human-associated habitat; material: faeces | place: United Kingdom | collected 2010/2012 ... | reverse complement strand
ATTGAGGAACAGCGGCAGCTGGTCGTAGTTGGTGAATGTGGATTCTTGCATTGGATTCCTCCTTTATAATTTTTGATGTTTGTTGACGGAAGCTACAACGCAGCCTATAGGCATCACTCCTTTCAGTTCGATTTGAATACAGAGAATTGCTCCCTGCTAAATGCCTTAAAAAAATCCCTCCACTTATCGCGGAGGAAAACATGTTTTGCACACCCTGTTTTGAAAAAATTAGAGGTCTGAAAATGCAGATTTCATCAGAATGATATATGGCTGGTGTTTTATGAGAGTAACATGGATGTGATATGGGCTTCTTTTTAGTTCCGAAAAAGGCTCTCTACTTATCGCCAAAAAACGGCAGTTTTATAGGGCTTTTTACCTATCATTTTCAAAAGACTTTTTCCTTGTTTATCGCGGCGCATTTATTGAGCAAATTAAAACGACCGTTCTGACAGTGTGTTAGTCAGGACGGTCGCCGTGATTGATCATTTATATCATTCCGATAATTCAAATATTATTATTCCGATGTCATTGATATTGTTCCGCAACGGTGGTATACTTTCTTTGGATTGGAGTGATGCTCATGTTTATGACTGTGAAGCAGGCCGCAGAAAAATGGGGTCTGTCTGACCGCCGCGTTCGTATTCTGTGCGCCGAGGGAAAAATCCCCGGTGCGTTTCAGGAGGGGCGTGGTTGGAAGATTCCCATGGATGCCGTGAAGCCTGCCGACGGACGGTTCAAGTCCACCGAGAGTCTGCTGAATATAATCGACCGGAAGAAGGCCGATCTGGATGCATGCCGCCCTCTGACCGAGGGAGAGGTGGCACGGCTGACGGAGGAGTTCACCGTTGAGTACACCTACAACTCCAACGCCATTGAGGGTAACACCCTGACGCTCCGGGAAACCGACATGGTTCTGCGGGGCCTGACCATTGACCAGAAGCCGCTGAAAGATCACATGGAGGCCGTGGGCCACAAGGAGGCTTTTGACTATGTCCGTGAGCTGGTGCAGGAAAAGGCTCCCTTATCTGAGCGCATCATTCAGCAGATCCACTTCCTGGTCCTGACGGATAAGAAAGATGACCGGGGCGTGTACCGCCGGGTGCCTGTCCGCATCATGGGTGCGCAGCATGAGCCGGTGCAGCCCTATCTGATCCAGCCCCGCATGGAGCAACTCATGGCGAGCTATGCAGAGAGCGCCGAGCACATCGTTACCAAACTGGCCCGGTTCCATATAGAGTTTGAGGGTATTCATCCCTTCATCGACGGCAATGGCCGCACAGGGCGCTTGCTGGTCAATCTGGAACTGATGAAGGCCGGTTTTCCCCCCATTGACATCAAGTTCACGGATCGCCTGGCCTACTACAACGCTTTTGATGCGTATCATGTGAAGCATGACCTGTCGGCTATGGCGAAACTGTTCGCCGGATATATCAACGAGCGGTTGGACTTGTATCTGTCCATGCTGCAGGAGAAATAATTTGACTTTAAAGAGCGGTCGTTTTTTAGCTGATCGCTCTTTGCTTGTGTGCAGATTTGAGTTTATCCCATGATCCCGATTTTGTTGCCGTTCTCATACATATCCGCGGCGCATTCGACACGGTTATCGCTCTGCAACTTTTTTGCCGTCCTATGATGCGGAAATGCTCCGCACAGGTGGCCTTCGCGTACGCGGCCTGACGCTGGCTCCATCAGCTAACGTATTCAAGTTGCCGGATATGACCGCCTGGAGCGGTGTTTTCAAGGTACCGGAGGGATCTGAAAAGATCCCCCTCATATCGTGTCAACAATTCCAAATCTTCCGGGGACAGTGACCTCAGTCTTGCTGACATCTGAGGGTCTTCAATTTCTTCAACCCACCCATATCTCGAACTCCCGGCATAATTGTCCCAGCAGCTGACAGCATCCAAAAACTTTTTCATGAGCGCAGACTTATCTTCCTGGTCAGTTACCGGCTCAACGAAGGTACTGATTCGTGGGAGCGGATGGAGGAAACAAAAAAGACGACCGTTCCGGCTTTCATGCGTTAGCCGGGACGGTCGTCCTCGTTGTGTAATTCAGTTGTTGCTGTCTTATGGTCGCGTGGGTAGGATATGAACCGGCTATTCAGGTTTTAACCCATGATGCCGATCTTGTTGCCGTTCTCATAAATGTCCGCACCGTATTCGCAGTGATTCGGCCCCTGGTACTCCAGCCAGCCGAAGCCCTCCACATAGACCATGTCGCCTGGCTGGAGATCTGCGGCCGTTTGCGCGGGGTGGGTTCGGGCGCTGGTTCCGGCTCAGGCGTTGGCTGCACTTCGGGAGCCGCAAGCGCTTCCACGGCTTCAGGCTTCGGTTCATTGATAGGTTCATGGGGAGACTCTGACTGTGAAGTCTCACCTTTTTCTTTCTCTGTTGGCGGGTCAATTTCTGCTTCAAATTTGACCCCTGTGGCAGGCGGTTCTGGGGCGGTTACGGCGGGTGCCGGGGTTGGCATGGGTGTTTCCTCGACCGTTGCGGCTTGCGGCCACACAGCGGCACACAGGGTCAGACAGGTGGCAATTATGACTGCCGTGATAAGCCTTTTCATGTTTCTTCCTCCTTCTTGTATGCGAAACGAGCGCCTGATTTCTCTGCCGTTTGGCAAAGCACCGGACGCTCGTTTTCGTAGTGATTCAGTTCTGCGGAAAGCTGCCATGCCAACTCAAATCCGGAGATAAAGCTGTCGAGAGATGTATCCTCCGCAATGCGGTCTTTCGCGTCGATGATCTGAAGCACCAGCCGCCGCTCCGTTTTCCCCAGCACCTCAATGAGTGCCTGGTGACATTCTTCGACTTCCTGCTTCGGCGGCGTAAGTTCCGGCGGGGTGTAGAAGCAGTCATATAGCGCTTTGAGCAGTTCGTATTTCATGCGCTCGCCTCCTTGCAGTACAAACACATACCACAAGTCTGCGGGAATAGCTACTGAAACTTTTTCAGAGAATCGTAAATAGCATATTCCATTCGTGCGAATCGGACACTGGACTCGAAATCGACTGGGACATATCCATCGGAGATGGGGTCGAATTGCTCATTGCAGAAAACAGCGGCTGAAATGATACATTTCAGCCGCCGTTTTAGGTTGTGACTGCCATTAGAGCGGGCTCGCGGGTTAGCTAAGCCCCTGACCCTATATGTTGGTTAGGGGCTTAGTATTTCTCTGTTTATTGCGACACATCTTAGATAGTTTGCTTTTTATAGATTCGCAGGAGATCAGAGAAAGATATATCAATTCCGACTTTGGTAAGATGATCCTTTCTGGCATTATACAAAGTGTGGAGCATTTCTTCAATATCTCGGCCATAGTGCAGCTTATTATGACAATTACTGCACAAAGAAACAATGTTTTCCTCGGTATCCAAAGAAACATCAAAAAAAGCATGGCAGCTTAGTGGGATCAGGTGATGAGGTTCTGTGTAAGGAGTCCCATCTTTTTTTCTGATGAATGTCTCGTGTGTTCCATCACATTCACACTTGTATTCGGCAAGGATTAATGCATTTAATGATGTTTCGGCATTGCGCGGATATACCTTGCGACCACCAGAACGATCTTCTAAGGCTTTCTTTACCTTAGGCTTGCCTGCATATCCTTTTGGTTCCCTTCTGACATGTTTTTTCCTGGACACCGCATGCTGTAGTTTTTCTTCCTCTGCATGCTCGACTTCCACTGTGTCTTGGTCAGGTAACGGAATCTTTCTTGACCCAAAAGATAGGCCGATTATTATATGGAGCCCGGGAAGGGTATCGCTCTTTTGAGGAATAGATCCAGTGGTACTATAGCTCGCAATGATTTCTCTCTTGACAGTGGATATGAGACCAAATTCCTTCATGAATACGGGGACATCACGGGAATTAATTCTCAACTGTGGCTTTCTGTCATCATAATTCTCTTTACGCTGACGCGCAGTATTGTAATTACAGCTAATACTAAAGCGCGCTAACAGTTCTTTGATGTACTCGGTTCCCGTTTGTGTTAAACAGTCCAGAGTGATCATCTTGCTGTTTTTGTCAAACGAACAACGTCCATCAAATGCACCAATAACAAACGCCTGTTTAATACTGTTGCCCGCAGGATTAATAAGCTGCTTTACAAAATCTAATAACTCGTCAAATGTTAAATACTGTTCTGTCGAAAAAGAAAAAGCAAATCCCCTCTTATTACCTGGGAGCACTGCTCGATATGCAGGATGCGGTTTTAATAGGGGCTTTCCACTAAGTTTCTTTACAATCTTTTCGAGGATTTTTCTATGTTGATCGATTTTTTGCGCCTGCAATTCCTTTTCTTCACGCCCTTTTACGGGATTGTGAATGACAGGAAGGACCCAGCATGTGCGGCCATTGTCCACATAGTTTTTTGCTGCAGAGATAATACCACCTAAGCAGTATGCCTGTTCCGGAGTTATGATGGATTCACATGTCAACATATCTAATTTAGAACGCATGGATTCTCCCTCCTTTTTCAACATTATAATACTTGTTGTACAAAATGTACAGCACAGATGCTAAAACCGAGGGGGGTTCGCTAAAATACTCAGTTTGTTTGATTTCTGAGTTACTTCTTATTTCTATAAATTAATAACTATTCATATTTAATCATATATAATTTCGTATTTTTCTCCTTCTTTATTGCTATTTCCCTGTATCTATGCTAAACTTACTTCAATTAGACCTTATAGGAGGGGATTTTATGCCTGAAAAGTGGTCTGGTATTGAAGAGGTTGCCGTATATTTAGATGTTACAAAAGATACTATCCGAAACTGGATCAAGAAAACCGATATTCCTGCCCATAAAATTGGCCGCCAATGGAAATTCAAGCTGTCAGAAATTGACGAGTGGGTTCGAAGCGGAAAAAGTGCAATTGACTAAATATGAGGTGCGGACAAGACATGGGAGAAATTAAGTTATACAACGGAGATTGCGTTGAAAATATGAAGAAAATTAAGGATGGCTCTGTGCATCTTATTATTACAGACCCTCCTTATAATCTTGGAAACTTTATGATTAGCAGAGATACGAACTTGAAAAAGATGCGAGAAAACTTCTTTGCATCTGCTGGTTGGGACAACCTTGAGTACAGCGAATGGGTTGACTCGATGGATCATTTCTTTGCCGAATCGGCCAGAGTTATGGCCAAAGGCGGTGCCATGATCATTTTCATGGCTGCAATAAAAGTGGAGACAACAATTGCATTAGCAGAAAAGCATGGCTTTTATTATAAGACCACAGGCATTTGGCATAAGCTCAATCCTATGCCGAGAAATATGAACCTTCATTTTGTTAATTCGACAGAAACTTGGCTCTACTTTATTTATAAGAAAAAAACTGGCACATTTAATAACAAGGGCATGCTTTTGCACGACTTCATCGAAACTGCTGTAACCCCCGCTGGTGAGAGGAAGTATGGTAAACATCCTACGCAGAAGCCTGAAGCACTTATGGAACATTTCATATCAGTGCTTTCCAACGAAGGCGAGTGCGTTTTAGACCCCTTTATGGGAAGTGGCACTACCGGAGTTGTCGCGAAGCGAAACAATCGTAATTTCATCGGTATCGAATTGGACAAGCACTACTTCGCAATGGCCGAACAAAGGATTCAAGGAGTGACTATATGAAACCTACTGTAATAGATCTATTTGCTGGCGTAGGTGGATTATCTCTTGGCTTTGAAAAGGCGGGTTTTGATGTCTTGCTGGCAAATGAATATGATCCATCGATTGCAGAAGCATATTGCAAAAATCACCGCAATACAAAAATGATTGTCGGCGATATTACACAGCTTAATTTAGCCGAGGTATTTGGCCCGTATATTAATAAAATCGATGTGGTTATCGGTGGACCTCCGTGCCAAGGATTTTCTCAAAAGGGACAAAGAAAAACCATTCATGACGAGCGTAACTTCCTATTTAAATACTATGTCGAAGTTGTCAGGTTGGTAAAACCAAAATACTTTGTCATGGAAAATGTCCCCAACTTGTTGACTGCCGAAAGTGGTTTCTTCAAAAATGAAATAACCGAGCTATTTAATGGCTTAGGATATTCATTAACTCCTGGAGTGCTCAATGCAGCTGATTATGGCATCCCTCAAAATCGGCGTCGAGCAGTTATTATTGGAAAACTGAACGGGGGTGCCCCTGCTTTGCCACTTACTCTTTCCGAAAAGGTAACTGTTTGGGATGCGATTGAAGATCTTGCGTTTTTGGCATCAGGGGAAGGTACAGAAGAACAGGCATATCGAACTGCCCCCAAAAGTGCATATGCAAAACATCTTCGCGGAAATTGCGAAGTTTTATCGAATCATGTGGCGACCCGCCATTCAAAGCTTGCTTTAGAGCGACTTGCCATAATCCCTCCAAATAGTGGAAAAGAAGTTTTGCCAAAAGAACATCTTACAAAATCAATTTATAGCGGAACGTGGACTCGTATGGGCAAGGATGAAGTATCCGTAACTATCACGACCCGTTTTGATACTCCTTCTTCTGGAAAGTTTACGCATCCATATCTTGATCGCGCAATCACAGTAAGAGAAGCTGCAAGAATACAATCCTTTCCGGATGATTTCGTTTTTACAGGGACGAAAAGTTCCCAAATGAAACAGGTCGGCAACGCAGTACCGCCACTCCTTGCAGAAGCAATCGCCGATACAATTATGGCAGACATTAAGAACGGAGGTACCACAAATGGAAAGGCCGAATAATGTTCCCCAATACGACGATATTGATTTGAAGTTGGGCATTAAGTCCTCTTTGCCCAATGTAAAAGAGACATTGGCATTGTTTCTTTTAATGTGGCGTTCTTGCGGTAAGGCTTCAGTTTTAGATTACTGTGTATCCGATGGGAACAACTTGAAAGTGGAGCCTACTTTGCTCGGTAACCTGCACACTGCTGTACGAAATGTCAGTTCTGAGGAAGAATGCTCTTTCGAACAGCTTGATGCTCTGATTGCCAATAATCAAATGTTTAAGTCCCAATTAGAAGCATTGATTGTCGCCTTTGAGCTCGTCTGGAAAATTGCAAAAATCCGATTTGTTGACGACAATAAACCCAGTAGCGCTGAACGTACCGGTGGAAAGCGCTACCCTAAGCGCCTGTGGTTTACTGTCAATATGGATTTGATTGATCTGCTTTTTGAAAGCGCCCCCAAAGATTACACTCGTGTCTTGTTGAGATGGCTTGGTGTCAACATTCCCCCGGCCACGGATGCGGAAAAGAGCTTGCTTCAGATATTGACCGTTTTTTCTGAAGGCGCTGTCTATAAGCTCATAGATGGAGAAAGCGATGTCATCTTCAATTTGAATAGTCTTTATGAAAAACTGCTGTCAACAGTAGATGAACTGGACATCAATGGTGATAAAGAAGCAAAGGGCTCATTGCGCGTACTCAAATCCGCTTTGTCGGATGGCATGAACCCTTATCTAAAGTATAAGAGTGGCACTGTGTCGCTTTCCGAAGATACGGGTGAGCTCCAACACTATTCGGATCGTGTAAATACCTTCTTATCGCTGTCGACATCCAGAGTCTTAGGGTTGGATGAAGGCGGTACGTTTGGCACCAATGGTGAACTATATACGGGAGCGGGAGTAAACTCTGAGTCTTATATTGATGAAAACGGAACAACCGATATTGCATTAAACACTATCCTGTACGGTCCTCCGGGCACCGGCAAAACGTATCATACGGTTATCTATGCCGTTGCTATCATCGAGAACCGTGAGCTCGCTTCAGTAGAAGCCGAAGATTATCCCGATGTTTTACATCGTTATAACGAATACAAGGCGCAAGGGCGTGTTGAGTTCACAACCTTCCATCAGTCCTATGGTTATGAAGAGTTTATCGAAGGCATTAAGCCATCAGTAGACTCCGAAGAAGAAAGCGGCGATATTCAGTACAGTGTTCAGCCTGGTGTTTTCAAACGATTCTGTGAACGCGCAGACTGTCCTGCTGCTGCTAATGCAGAGACCTATGGCATTAGAGAAAACCCGAACATTTGGAAAGTGTCTTTGTGGAGCGCTGGTGACAACGAAATTCGTTCTGAATGTCTCTCTGGTGGACATATACGAATCGGATGGGACCAGTATGGAAAGGACATCACAGATGAGATCGACTTTTCCGAAGATGGCGGCCGCGTTGTATTGAACGCCTTTATTAACCGTATGCAGGTTGGAGATATTGTGGTTTCTTGCTACAGCGCTTCCACTATCGACGCCATCGGCGTGGTAACCGGGGACTACGAATGGCACGAAGAGTACGAGTACTTCCGCAGGCTGCGTAAAGTCAATTGGATCGTAAAAGGCATGCAAGAGAATATTCTTGACATTAATGGTGGCACGTCAATGACTTTGGCCTCGGTGTACCGGTTAGCAAGTGTAGCCTTGCCTGATGTGTACCAGCTTATTGACAAATATCGGCCTGCACAGGGAGTGCCAGTGCCAACCAAAAAAGAAAATTATGTCTTCATCATCGACGAAATCAACCGCGGCAACATTTCGAAAGTTTTTGGCGAGTTAATTACATTAATTGAAGAATCTAAGCGTGTTGGTAAACAGGAAGGAATGAAAGTTATTCTTCCGTATTCTCAAAAGCCCTTCGGCGTCCCTCAGAATGTCTACATTATTGGCACTATGAATACTGCAGACCGTTCTATTGCTACCATCGATACGGCATTGCGGCGTCGTTTCTTCTTCAAAGAAATGTTGCCAGACGCCAGTGTTCTGGAAGGTATTGAGGTAGAAGATCTGAATATCAGCGAGCTCTTAATTCGCATGAACAAGCGCATTTCTGTTCTTTACGACCGTGAACACACTATAGGTCACGCATATTTTATGCCCCTTAAGAGCTGCTCAACCACTGAAAAATTGTCAGAGATTTTCTCTAACAATATTATTCCGTTGCTGCAAGAGTACTTCTACGAGGATTACGAGAAGATTCGCTTGGTGTTGGGTGACAACCGGAAAACCGACGAAAACGAGCAATTTGTAGTGTCTAAGGTTAATGATTATTCGGATCTGTTTGGGGAATCAGACATCGGTCTTGATGACGGCAATAGCTATGAAATCAACAAGGCTGCATTTGGCAATATTGCCGCTTATCATACAATCTAATTCTATATTGAGGGGGTGTGCAAGTGAAGCCCATCTATCAAATACAAGAATATGGTTCATTCATTACAGGCAAGGATATCGACGGATATGTTACTTTGCCTGAGCGCACCTTTGAACAGCTCGAGAACTTCATTTTGTCCAATCGCAGTAAAGATACCGACGCATTAGAGTTGATGGGATTGTCCGCCAGAAAGGGTGTCGGAAAAGTTATTACTGCGAAGAACTATGTTGGCGTCATTACCATGAACGACGGGACAACCATCGAGATTTTACCTAAGGTGTATTCTGCCATCGATGATTCGTCCGGGAAACGCACTAAAAAGCTGTTGATCGATATGCTTAGGACACTTCGAGATTCACCATATAGAGCGCTTCAAACAACGAATGTGAACATCGAGAAGATGAACATCTTCGAAGTTTTCATTCGTATGTTTGTTGACGAGGTGTTTTTCATTGTCAAACGCGGTCTGAAGTGTGGTTATGAAACGGTTGAAGAGAATGCTACTTTTTTCCGGGGTAAGCTGAAGTTCTCGCAGCAAATCAGAATCAATCATACTCATAAAGAGCGCAGCTATGTGGAGTATGATGCCTTTACAACGAACCGTCCAGAAAATCGTCTTCTGAAGGCGACTTTGCAGTATCTGTACAAACATTCTGTTTCGTCTAAGAATCGCAATGACATCAAAATTCTGCTCAATTCTTTTGCAGAGGTAGAAGCTTCAGTTGACTATAAGAGTGATTTTACCAAGTATGTGCCTGATCGAAATATGAAAGACTATACTACTGCCCTTCTCTGGAGCAAGGTATTTCTGATGGGTAAAAGTTTTACATCATTTGCCGGATCCGAAGTTGCCCTGGCGCTCTTGTTCCCAATGGAAACACTGTTTGAAAGCTATATTGCTGCATTATTACGGAAGGCCTTGCCTGCGGCGGATTATTCCTTTAGTGCTCAGGATAAGAGATATCACCTGTTTGATGAGCCAACCAAAAAGTTTTTGATGAAGCCCGATATTGTTGTCCGGCGAAAACAAGACGGTGCAATATTTGTGCTGGATACTAAGTGGAAAATCCTTTCCGATAGTAAGACAAGTTACGGCATTTCACAGGCGGATATGTATCAAATGTATACTTATCAGAAGAAATATGGAGCAGAAGATATCACACTTTTGTATCCAAGGACAGAAAGAGTAGTATCTGATGCTGATATTCGCTTTCGTTCAGTTGATGGTGTGGAAGTCAGAGCTTGCTTCATTGATTTGTTTGATGTCTACAATAGTGTTTCTGATATCAGCCGCCACTTTTCAGTATAATTTGTTTGCGATGTGTCCTTGTGGATGTAAGGACTAAGAGCGAGGGCTTTATCCTGCCGAATGGAGTACAGAAGATGATTGACAAACTAATTTCCTCATATCGTGCACAGATATATGACTGGAGTGTCAAGCAATGGTTGGCATTCCTAAAAGAAAAATGGAAGTCTGTACTTATTTCGCTGATTTTTCTCCTGTTTCCAATTGGCATATATGTATTTGGCGTTGCAAAGAAATCGGCCATTATCATGCTGCTATCCCTTTTGGCTGAAGGCGTGTCGCTTTGGCTTCTTGATCGCTACACCGTAAAGCATCATATCGCTTTTCTTCAAAATAGACAGAGTCATCTCAAAGAAACCGAAGTTTTTTTAAAGAAAACAATTCCGGATGTAAATCTGTTTCAGGAAGAACTGATCGACGAGCTTATTAAGCGACTTTCAGACCGTATTGATCAACGAGTCCCTTTTAAGAACTTTTTGAAGGGAATCGAGAGTTTTGCTAAAGCTATTATTCTTCCTATAATTACTTATGTAGCTGGCGTGTATTCTGCCGGGCTTGAAGAAATATCGATTGATGTAGTAGCAACATATGCGGTTTTCATCATCATGCTTTTAGGCATCGTAAGACTGTCATGGGTTGGCTTCTCTGATATTGCGAAAACATTCTTTTGTCGGGATTATAATGCCGCAATTGCATTCAGAGAGGATCTACTCGATTTACGGCTTTTATACTTCCGCATTGATAAGGATGCCAACAAAAACGACTAGCACAATCTACTACAAACAACTTCTATAAGAACAGCTAATTCTACAACTATTGTGCCGTAAGCTTCGCATTGTTCGTCTTGTATAAGACACTTGAATACCCCCTCGGCTAAAGTTATGGTAAGCCTAAATTCACCCGAAATTATTTATCTTTTTTATAACGAGTTTGTAGCTGTAATACGGAGGATGATTGTCCATGGCAAATAATACGGAGCAAATAGGCGTGAATCATATTGGGGAAATTGCTGCGCGAAATAAATGGATGTTTCGCCCACAACCAATTGATGATGTAGGTATTGATGCACATATGGAGTTAACAGAACCGACAGGCGAATCAAAACAACTACTTGCGTTGCAAATAAAATCCGGCGCAAGTTGGTTTAAAGAGAGAAAAGACGAATGCATTATTTTTCGAGGGATTAATGAAAGACAATACAATTATTGGACTAAGAATTCTTTGCCCTGCATTGTGGTTTTGTATAATCCTGACGATGATATGTGCATTTGGGAAAAGTTAACTTCTGAAACTATTCAAAGAACTAATGGCGGAAAAGGGAACGGCTTTTTTGTCAAAGTTCCAATGAATCAAGTTTTTTTATCTGAATCATCAAGCCAAAAACTTCTTTCGTTTACGAATTTGCCACAGCATATTACAAATTACAACTTCTTATTGTCTCAGAAAAAATTTATGCAGATCATCCAAAGTGGCGGAGAAGTAAAATTGCATTCAACTGAATGGGTCAACAAGAGTAGTGGCAAGGGAGACACGGAACTAATTGTCAACGACGGGAAAAGTGTTCAAAAATATTCATATCCATATTGGTTTCCCTTTACGCCATACACTGAGGTTTTTCCAAGACTGTTCCCGTGGGCGATATTTTCCGCCGATGAAGAATTTTTTGAAGAAAATGATATGAATCTTTGGCGCGAATATCACTGTTACTACGATAAAGAGGACGGTGAATGGTTAGTTGTAGGAGACACATTTGAAGAATTTCGTAAAAAGCTCAGCCCGATGCGAAGTATTGACCATGCAGGAGAAGTCGCTGAGTATATGATGATACTTAGCTTAAATGAGTTAGGCAAAGCTTTTTTGAACGTAGATAAATTTGTATCACAAAATCAACCATATGCCAGTACACGACCGAATGCAGAATAAAACAGGAGTAACATAATGAAAATAATTAGGCTCAATGATAGGTCGGAAACGATACCCTCTAACAATGAATACACGCTTGATCCTACTGAAAGGTATGTGATTAATCTCGAAGACGAGATGGAGTTTCAATCAGCAATAATGATGTCATTTCAGGTAATGGGCCCACCTCCGGCTCTGAAAAATTACCATGCATGGTTATTTGAAAATGGTTTTAATGTAGAATTGCCAAATCCAACAAATGAGGTAGTTGCCTCATATTATGGTGTTAAACCGCTCTGGAAAACTGATTATTCTCAAGGCATCGTTGTGATGGCTGAAGATGAGAGCGACTATTTTATAGTTATGGAATGTAGCAGCAGAAACAGGGGGTACAAGCATACAAAAATCATTCTTACCATGGGCGGTTGTATGTAAGGTATCGTGGTGCAAAACTTGAGCTGCTTCCTCCGCAGAACACTTGAACAACCCTTTCCTCAAAGTTACAATCCAAACAACCTGAAACGCAAAACGCTTCCCGTCCTGAGTCGGAAATACATCATCGACTCGGGGGGAAGCGTTTTTGCGTAATGCTCTTTCGGTTATCTCAGATCACTTAATACCGCACCGATATCGGCATCCAGCAGAATGGACTGCATCTCAATGCCTTTCATTGTGATGGCTTCACCCAGGTTGATGCAGGCATAGGTGGCCTTAGGATTCTGAGCAGTCATGCGCAGGAACGGCACTTTGATGATGCCGGGGGTATTACCGCCAACACCAAGTTCCAGGAACAGAATGCGACCGTTCCTGGACTGATGAAGAAAATCCTCATACCGGCGCGCCGCGGCATACCAGCCCTCATCTTGGACGAAAGTATCGTCGCAGCGCAGGTTCATGGTCATGGGCCTGCCGCACTTGGGGCAACGAGGGATCAGCTCAGAGGGGACACACATGTCCGCTTGCTCCGCAATCATCCGGCGGACGGTAGCTTCGTTATCATAAGTCTCCTGATGGCACGGCTCACTGTATTGCCAAAGGCCGTAGTCGCCCTGGGTGTAGAAGAGTCGCGCCTTATCAAAACCAACCAACTGGAATTGATGGTCTACATTGGTGGTCAGGACAAAATAATTCCTGCCCCTGACCAGTTCCAGCAAGTCAGCATAAGGTTTGCCGGGCGTCACATCGTAACGGTTGCAGTAGATATGCCGGCTCCACCAAGCCCAGTATTCCTCCAGAGAGGGAAAGGGATAGAATCCGCCGGAATACATATCGGTGATGCCGTACTTCTCATGGAAGTCGGAGAAGTATTTCAGAAAGCGCTCGCCGCCATAGGTCAGCCCGGCCGAGGTGGAAAGGCCAGAGCCAGCGCCGATGAGGCTGGCATCTGCGCCTTGTATCTCAGCTTTCAGCCGCTCACCCTTCTGTGAGTAGCCTTCTGTAGATTTCGAGATCCAGGTCCTTGAAAACATTGAAAATCACCTTCATTTTGCTTCCGGTCTCCGCCTTGAATTTTCGCACAGTCTCTACGGCAATCTCGGCAGCCCGCTGATTCGGAAAATGGAACGCGCCGGTGGAGATGCAGCAGAACGCAATGCTCTCCACACCATTCTGCTCGGCCAGTTCCAGACAGGAACGGTAGCAGGAAGCCAGCAGGCGCTCATCTTCCGGGATCACACGACCCTCAATGATGGGGCCGACGGTATGCAGGACATAGTCGCAGGGCAGATTGTAGGCTTTTGTGATTTTGGCCTACCCAGTAGGTTCCTCATGGCCTTGGCGTTCCATGAGCTGGGCACAATCCAGCCGGAGCTGGATGCCCGCAAAGGTATGGATACAGTTGTCGATGCAGGCGTGGCACGGCACATAGCAGCCCGTCATGCCGCTGTTGGCGGCGTTGACAATGGCGCCGCACTCCAGCCGGGTGATATCGCCCTGCCAGAGATAGAAATCGCCGCAAACCGGCTCCAAATCAGCCAAACGGGTGATGCCCGTGTCTTCGAGCTCCTGACGCAGGTATTCGTCTTGCACGGTCAGAAACTTGGCGTCGATGACTTGGGGGCGGCGGATGTTCATCAGAGATCGCAGCATCCGCTTCTGCTCATAGGAATCCGCCGGAACTTCCATGCCGCGATAGCGCCTGTCCTCGTCCAGCAGCCGCTTGATGAGAAATACTCTTTTTTCAGCCTGGTTCATCTTATGACCATGTACGATATGACCCGTGTGAACGCCAACGGATATTTTGACAGTGAGGATACCAGTGATGCCCGCTTTGAGAAGAGAAAAGCCATGAGCGCCCAGCGCACGGTGGACTACAAAAACGGTACATATGCCCTGGCCGGAGGTGTGGTCGATCCGCTGCCGGAGGACGCGCCCCAATTCGTCAAGGATTACTACGCCTACTACAAAACAGAGCGCGGCTATCATCCCCGTTCCCTCAACTCCAACAGCGGCTGGAATGTGACATCCTCGCTGTCCTTTATGAATATGCCGATCCTGCAGTACAGCCACGAGATCCGCAGCGCAGTGCTGCTGATCCACGGAAAGAAGGCACATTCCTGCTACTTCAGCAGGGACGCCTTTGAAAAGCTGACCGGCGACAACAAGGAGCTACTCATCATTCCAGGTGCGGTGCATACCGACCTCTATGACCGGCTGGATGTGATTCCCTTTGACAAGATGGAATCGTTTTTCCGGCAATACATGGGCTGACCGCTTCAGAGGCGAAAAGGAGGCAGTACATCATGAAAACAATGGATCAAAATGAATTCGCACGGCAGAACATGTTTGGCCTTGGGGCGGAGAACACGGCCTATGCCCGGTATTTCAGCGGGCAGTCGTATCTGAATCCCTTCTTGACGAAGCCGGAAGATGGACTTTTTCTGGCAAATGTCACCTTTGAGCCGGGGTGCCGGAATAACTGGCATATCCACCACGCGAAAAAAGGCGGCGGCCAGCTGCTGATCTGCACCGCCGGTGAGGGGTGGTATCAGGAGACGGGGAAAGCGCCGGTGTCGTTGACTGCCGGCACGGTCATTACCATCCCGCCCGAAGTCAAGCATTGGCATGGCGCACAGAAAGACAGCTGGTTCTCCCATATCGCCGCAGAGATTCCCGGAGAGGATACCTCTAACGAGTGGTGCGAACCGGTCAGTGATGAAGAATATAACGAATTGGAGAAATACTGAAATGAGCAAGAAACTGGTAGCCTATTTTCTGCAAGCGGCACGACGAAAAAGGTTGCGGAACGTTTGGCAAAGGCTGCGGGCGCAGACCTGTTTGAGATCAGGCCCGCCATTCCTTATACCAGCGCCGACCTGAACTGGATGGACAAAAAGAGCCGCAGCAGCGTGGAAATGAATGACCCGGACTCCCGCCCGGAAATCGCCGAAACGATACCCAACATGGTGGATTACGACACAGTGTTCATCGGTTTCCCGATTTGGTGGTATGTTGCGCCCCATATCATCCATACCTTCGTGGAAAGCTATGATTTTTCCGGGAAGACTCTGGTGCCTTTTGCTACCTCCGGCGGCAGCGGCATGGGAAAAACCGTGGACGAGCTGAGAAAACTTTGCCCGAACGCGGACTGGAAAGCCGGGAAGCTAATCAACGGCGTATCTGATCAGGAGATTGCTGCCTGGGCAGCTAAGTTTTCATGAAGCGTGCCGCCATGCCGGCCCCTATTTCTTTGTTTATAGCCCCGCAAACTTTGAGCTGATTCTTCCGCAGAAAACACTTGCATAACCCCTTGCTCAGAGTTACAATCCAACCAATCTAAAACGCGAAACGCTTCCCGTCCTGGGCCGGTGAAAAAATCACCGGTTTGGGGCTGGAAGCGTTTTTGACCACATAGATTACCACATACGGCTCCGGAACACTCGGAAACAACGGAGATAAGAGCGCCAAAGAGTAAGTAAAACAAATTAAAAAGCACAAAAACTGCTACAAATGAGTAGAAAAAGTGTTCAGCATCCCTTTGGGAGCAAGATGCCGGGTGTTCGAATCACCTCACTCCGACCAAAAGAGACAAACAAGTCTAAAAAGCTTGTTTGTCTCTTTTTTATCCCACGAATAATCGAATATTATGTGTTTTGGAGCGATTTTAATAGAAAATCGCTCCGTTTTTATGTTTAAATCAAAGATCAACTGAACTAACTCACTAATATGTAGGTTTTGCTTTTTTGCAATCCCACTAATATTTGTGTTTTATATTGAAACCTTACTTCAAACATATTATAATTAGAAAGGAAACAAAATCTATGAAATTATCATTAATCGAATCCCGACTTTTCGGAAGAATCTGTTATGGCTTTAAGAGAGACAAATATGGATTTGTTGAAATCGTGCCCGAACAGGCTGAAGTTGTAAAAACTATTTTTAGAATGTACAGAGAAGAAAATAGTTTAGAGGATATCCAAAAATACCTATTAAGCCGCTCCATTTCCTCTCCATCCGGAAAGGTAAAATGGAGTAGAGATGTTCTCAACAAACTTCTCAATAATGGAAAATACACAAGAGGTATAATTGATTTTGAAGAATACTGTGAAGTGTATTTTTTAAAAGAAGGAAATTGTCGGAATCCTAACAAAGCGAGAGTGAAGAAAACATATGCCGAGAGCAACGAAAGAAGAACTGGAGTGGGCATACGCAGTGACACGGGAGAAATTTTTAGAGCGTGTAAATAAGATGTTCCCCATCAAGACTGATGATTGGAACCGTTATTTAGACGGCATCTTTGAACTGATTTCAAATGACGAAGCCCCACTGTATGAGCCAAAAATGAATGCGTATTTAGAAGAAACTGTAGTAAAGTATCTGCATCCGTCCGATGATTATGTTTCATTAACGGAAATAGCGAAAAAATATGATGCAGCCAATCCGAGTTACTTAATACAAAGCTGGCTGAGAAGCCGCAACACGGTTGAGTTTCTGGCAACATGGGAAAGAAAGCATAACTCGAATTTTAATGAAGATGCTTTTCAAAGAATAACAGTCGATGCCAAAACTCCACAGTTCACCTTGACGCCAAAGAAATGGATTGACCTGACAAATGCTATTGGAATAATATCCAAGCAAGGTAAAAGCGGCGGGACAATGGCACATCCGTTTATTGCTTGCGATTTTGAGATGTGGAATGATGCAGAGTTCAGATTCGAAGTGGTGAGGTTTTTTATCAGCTCAAGAACGGAAATTCAAAATGAAATTGAGTAACCGGAGAATAACGATGGACAATTCAGAATGATTTCTTAAGTTAAGATTAAGGGGGATTAATCGTGGATAGTATGCCACCAGATAATTGATATCTTCCACCCCTTTCGAGTGTTCAAATCAAGACAGCGAAAACGCAAAAACATCTCTATTGTCCTGTCTTCACAAATCGAAAGACCGCCTTTCGGGGCGGTCTTTTGCGGTATTAAGCAAACAGTAGAGCACGCCTTGCGTCCATCCGGCGCTTGACTGTCCGATTCTGTTTACCATCGCTTCCAATGCTGCCGCTTACAGCTTTCTCTTCACCACCATCGGCACCCTCATCGTCATGCTTCTGTGGCCCCTCTTTGCTCTGCCCATGGTCATCCCCGGCATCATACCCCATTTCCCCGCCGCCCGCCCATCTCTGCCACAAATTCCCCTATCTGTGCATTGACTTTTCCCCTTCTCCCGCACTAAAATATAATAGAATAGGTGTTTGTTTAGATAGACACCCAAGCTATCCAAACGGAGGAACTGCCCATGAAAGAAGTCAAATCCCCAAAGAAACCGCTTATTTACTATTACTGCATCGTCCTGCTGGTTCTTATGGTGTTCAATTCCTTTATCGTGCCGCTTATCGCCAAACAGCAGATCAAGGAAGTGGACTACGGCACCTTTATGTCCATGACCGAAAAGGGCGAGATCGGCAAGGTGGAGATCGAAAGCAACCAGATCCTTTTCACAGATAAAGACGGCCAGAATGTCTACAAGACCGGCGTGATGGACGACCCGAACCTCACCGAGCGTCTGTATGCCTCCGGCGCCCAGTTCGCCACCGAGATTGTGGAGGAAGCCTCCCCGCTGATGAGCTTTTTCCTGACATGGGTCCTGCCGGTCGTGCTTTTTGTCGCCCTCGGCCAGCTCCTCTATAAGAAGATGATCGAAAAGATGGGCGGCGGCCCCAATTCCATGATGTTCGGTATGGGCAACAGCAGCGCCAAGGTCTATGTCCCCTCCACCGACGGCGGCATCCGCTTTGCCGATGTGGCGGGCGAAGACGAAGCCAAGGACAATCTTCAAGAAATCGTCAATTACCTGCATGACCCCAGTAAATATAAGGCCATCGGTGCTTCCATGCCCAAAGGGATCCTGCTGGTGGGCCCTCCCGGAACCGGCAAGACCATGCTGGCAAAGGCAGTTGCGGGCGAAGCAAATGTGCCCTTCTTCTCCATTTCCGGCTCGGAATTCGTGGAGATGTTTGTGGGCATGGGCGCTTCCAAGGTGCGCAATCTGTTCGACCAGGCAAAGGAAAAAGCCCCCTGCATCGTTTTCATTGATGAGATCGATGCCATCGGCCAAAAGCGCAGCGGCGGCCAATATGGCGGCAATGATGAGCGCGAGCAGACCCTCAACCAGCTTTTGACCGAAATGGACGGCTTCGAGGGCAATAACGGCGTCATCATTCTGGCAGCCACCAACCGTCCCGAATCCCTTGATCCCGCGCTGACCCGTCCCGGCCGCTTTGACCGCCGGGTACCGGTGGAGCTGCCCGATTTACAGGGCCGCGAAACCATCCTCAAGGTCCACGCCAAAAAGGTGGAGCACGAGGATAATATAGATTTTCTGGCGGTCGCCCGCATGGCCTCCGGCGCTTCCGGCGCTGAACTGGCCAATATCGTCAATGAAGCTGCCCTGCGCGCTGTACGGGATGGCCGCACTAAGGTCACCCAGTCCGACCTGGAGGAGAGCATCGAGGTCGTCATTGCCGGCTATCAGAAGAAGAATGCCATCCTCACCGACCACGAAAAGTGGATCGTCTCCTACCACGAGATTGGCCACGCCCTGGTGGCTGCCTGCCAAAGCCACTCTGCCCCGGTGCAAAAGATCACCATTATCCCCCGCACCTCCGGCGCTTTGGGCTACACCATGCAGGTGGATGAGGGCAACCACTATCTAATGAACAAAGAGGAGATCGAAAATAAGATCGCTACCCTCACCGGCGGCCGCGCCGCGGAGGAAGTCAAGTTTGGTTCCATCACCACCGGCGCCTCCAATGATATTGAGCAGGCTACCCGCCTGGCCCGTGCCATGCTCACTCAGTACGGCATGAGCGATGAATTTGATATGGTAGCACTGGAAACGGTGAACAACCAGTACCTTGGCGGGGATACCTCCCTGGCCTGCTCCGCCGGTACCCAGGCGGAGATCGACCGGCTGGTCATTTCCATCGTAAAGAAGCAGCATGAAAAGGCCACCGGCATCCTGAACGAAAAGCGGGAGAAGCTGGACGAGCTGGCCAAGTACCTGTACGAAAAGGAAACCATCACCGGCGAAGAATTCATGAAGATCCTGAATGAATGATCCCGCAAAGAGGTACCGCATGAATTTACTGTTTTGCATCAATGGCGGCTACACCGGCCCGCTGCTGGATTGTCTGGATTCCATAGTACTGCATGGGGGCGAAAAACACTATGATGTGTACCTCCTCTCCTCCGATTTAGCGGAAGAAACGCAGCAGCAGCTTTGCCGGCAGGTGCCGGCCGCTGTTGCCCTGCACTTTATCTCGGTTCCGCGGGAACTATTCGAGGACTTCCCGGAAACCGACCGTTATCCGCAGGAAATCTACTACCGGCTGGCCGCGCCCCTGCTGCTTCCCCCGGAACTGGACCGTATCCTGTACCTGGATGCCGATATTGTGGTCATCAACCCACTGGGACCGCTGTACCGCAGCGATTTTGAGGGGAACCTATTTATGGCCTGCACCCACACCCGGGAGCTCCTGACCCGCGCCAACAGCCACCGCCTGGGGCTGGAAAAACCCGTCCCCTATATCAATACCGGTGTGATCCTGATGGAGCTAAACGGCCTGCGGCAGACGATCGATCTTTCGGCAGTGCGGCAGTATGCGCTGGAGCACTTTGACGCCCTGCTGTTGCCGGATCAGGATATCCTTACCGCGCTGTATGGCAGCCGGGTCAAGCTCCTCGATAGTCAGCGGTATAATCTCAGCGACCGCATCCTGGCCTTTTACAATGCCAATCCCCTGCACCCCCACCACAGTCTGGAGTGGGTGCGGCAAAACACCGTCATTATCCACTACTGCGGCCGCAATAAGCCCTGGAAGCCCGGCTATGTTGGTATTTTGGATGTGTTTTACCGGGAGCTGAAGGAGCAGCAAACCCACCTGCACCCGGAAAAGAACCGGTAAAAATGTTTCACGTGAAACATTTGTTCTTTTACGCCTCCCTGTTTCACCGCAGGGAGGTGTTACTCTTTTTTGCCGGGTTTACTTGACTTATTTCCCCTATGGAAGTAAAATATTATATTATGGTTCTATGCCGAGGAGGAAAGTATAAACATGAAAAATACCGAAAAATCGATGGATACCCTGGTAAACCTGTGTAAGAACCGCGGGTTTGTTTACGCCGGCAGCGAGATTTACGGCGGACTGGCCAACACCTGGGATTACGGCCCCCTGGGCGTGGAGCTGAAGAACAACATCAAGCGCGCCTGGTGGAAGAAATTCATCCAGGAGAACCCCTATAATGTCGGCCAAGATGCCGCCATCCTGATGAACCCCCAGACCTGGGTGGCCTCCGGCCATCTCTCCGGCTTCTCCGATCCGCTGATGGACTGCCGTGAGTGCCACGAGCGCTTCCGTGCCGATAAGGTCATTGAGGACTGGTGCGCCGAAAATAACTTCGAGCTGCCCCGCCCCATCGATGCCTTTACCCAGGCGGAGATGAAGGATTTTGTGGAGGAGCACAATATTCCCTGCCCCACCTGCGGCAAGCACAACTTTACCGATATCCGCCAATTCAACCTGATGTTCAAGACCTTCCAGGGCGTTACCGAGGATGCCAAGAACACCGTTTATCTGCGTCCGGAAACCGCACAGGGCATCTTTGTCAACTTTGTGAATGTCCAGCGCACGACCCGCCGCAAGCTGCCCTTCGGCATTGGTCAGATCGGCAAGAGCTTCCGCAATGAGATCACCCCCGGCAACTTCATCTTCCGTGTGCGTGAGTTTGAGCAGATGGAGCTGGAGTTCTTCTGCCAGCCCAATACCGACCTGGAATGGTTCCAGTACTGGCGCAACTTCTGCCATCAGTGGCTGCTCTCCCTGGGCATGAAGGATGAGAACCTGCGCCTGCGCGACCACGATCCCGAGGAGCTGTGCTTCTACTCCAAGGCGACCACTGACTTTGAGTTCATGTTCCCCTTTGGCTGGGGCGAGCTGTGGGGCGTAGCCGACCGCACCGACTACGACCTGACCCAGCACCAGAACACCAGCGGCAAGGATCTGACCTACTTCGACCAGGAAAAGAACGAGCACTACATTCCCTATGTCATCGAGCCGTCCCTCGGCGTGGAGCGCAGCTTCCTGGCCTTCCTGTGCGATGCCTACGATGAGGAAGTATTGGGCCAGGATAAGAACGGCAATGATGATATCCGCACCGTACTGCGCCTGCACCCGGCGCTGGCCCCCTATAAGGCCGCTGTGCTGCCTCTTTCCAAAAAGCTGGCCGATAAGGGCCGCGAGATCCAGCAGGAGCTTTCCAAGTACTTTATGGTGGACTACGATGACGCCGGCTCCATCGGCAAGCGCTACCGCCGTGAGGATGAGATCGGTACTCCCCTGTGCATCACCGTGGACTTTGAGACCGTGGGCGATGAGAACACCCCGGCCGATGACTGCGTAACCATTCGTGACCGTGACACCATGGAGCAGATCCGCCTGCCCATCAGCGAGCTGCGCGGCTACATTGAAAAGAAGCTGGAATTCTGATTTTTCTTATAAACAAAGCGATCCCCCTGCCGCAAAGGCGGGTAGTCATAAGACAGTTTCATTCCCGGCAGTAATGTCTGCCGGGAATGTTATTGCATATATTAAAGCCACACGATAGAATTAAACAAAGCGATAAGTCGGAATGATAAGGTAGGTAAGGTCTAACATGCCAACGATTCAGTTAAAGGCGATGACGCGAAAACTATGTCACGAACTGTACAAGCATTGGGCGAATGATGCGTCTATCTATATGGATATGCACCTGTTTCAGCCCTATGTTTATGACGAAGCTGCGGTAAATCGATATTTTGACATGAAGGGGCAGGACGCTTCACGCAGACTGTTTGCGATCATGCTTGGGGATAAGGTGATCGGGGAATTGCAATTGAAGCAGATCGACCATGATAAAAAAGAATGTTCCCTGAGTATCCATATGCAAAACGACGCGATGAAGGGAAAGGGATACGGGACGCAGGCAGAACGTTTGGCGGTAAAAACCGCCTTTGACGAGCTGGGAATGGCTGCGGTAAACGCAGATACCATTAGGAAAAACACCCGGAGTCAGCATGTGCTGGAAAAGGTAGGCTTTCGCTTTGTCGGAGAAGATGAAACATTCAAATACTACCGTATTGAGCAGTAAACTCCAATTTGCCGAACTGATAAAGGGCGCACATCTATACATCTTTCGGTGTACCGTGCGAGCATCCCTTGCCTCTCCCTTTGGGAGAGGTGGCCGAGCGCAGCGAGGACGGAGAGGGTAAACAATGACCATACCAAAAGACAACACCCAATTAGAAAATGCCCGACGGCTTCGCAGGGAAATGACACCCCACGAACGTAAGCTCTGGTATCTTTTTCTCCGCAAATATCCGGTAAAAATTTACAAGCAGCGGATTATCGGCAGATTCATCGTGGACTTTTACTGCGCTTCGGCCAGACTGGTCATTGAATTGGATGGCTCTCAACATTATGAACCTCAGGGGCTTGCTTATGATGCGGAACGTTCTCAATTCCTGATGTCTCTTGGGTTGGAGATTTTGCGATTCTCCAACCGGGATATTGACAGGGATTTCCGTAATGTGTGTGAACAAATTGATCTTATCATCCGAAAAAGGCTGCAAGACCCTCTCAGTCACCTGCGGTGACAGCTCTCCCAAAGGGAGAGCCGAGGGGCTGCACCCCGTTACATAGTATGCTGGCATGAGAAATGGAGCGTATCTGTATCGATACGCTCCATTGACTGTTTTATGAACACCCATCTAAAAGCAGGGGGATCTTTTATAGCATGTTATCTGCCTGTGTTCGTCATTGTATGCCCATCAGCAAAAACACATAGGGGCTCTTTCAGTTGCCCTGCAAGAAATAGTTCGGGAGCTTTATTCTGCCGTAGCAAAAGGCTTACCCATAATGAAAATGACCAGTGCCAGCAGCATGGCACCGCCGCAGATGAAGCAATACACTGGCACGCCGACATTGGCCAACAGATAGCCGCCGACCAGGTTGCCCACGATACTGCCGATGCCCTGCGTAACCGCCACGCTGATGAGGATAGCCCGCCCGGCATACTGCCGCGGGAATAGTGAGGCGACATAATCGATATTAAAGCGGAGAAAGCCGGCAAAGCCGATGGACATGAGAATCTGCGTGGCCATGACCCCGGCCATACTGCGCAGCACCCCCAGCAGCAGGATGCGTGCGCCCAGCGCAGCGAGGGAAACGATAAACAGTACCGGCAGCGGCAGGCCCTTTTGCAGCAGGCGGCTGGCCAAGCGCATCAGGAGGAACTCACCCACACAGTAGAGGAACACCGAAAGGCCGTAGGTGGAGGCATCGCCGCCGATGTAATTGATGATGACCTGCATAAAGCCATTGACCGAACGGGTAGCAAAGTAGTACAGCGTGCCGCAGATGAGGAAAATCACATAGGGGCGGCAGCCCAACAGCTTCCTAAAGCTGGCCCACAGGGACTCCTTTCGCAGATCAGCACTGGTTTCCGGGTCACTTTCCGGATGGCGCAGCGGGAGCTGGTTGGGATCGGCCAGCGGGAGAGCCAGCAGAATGGAAAGGCCCAGCGCCCCCATGTGCAGCCAAAAGAGGAAATTGATCCCCAAAGGAGCAATAAGGTAGCCGGAGATCAGGGCCGTGGTGGCATAAAAGATAGAACCTGCGCTGCGAATATTGCCATAATCAATGGTGCTATCCCGCAAGGTCATCTGGTTGGTCCAGGTATCAAAAACACTGGAAGCACAGTAATCCAGCGCCGAGATCAGGCTGAAGGAGAGCATCGTCCAAAGAAATCCGCGGCCAAAACAGAAGGGCAGCAGCGGTGTGACGATCATCCCACCCGCTACCAATATAATGAACAACCATTTGGGGGAAATCGAACGGTCAATCAACCGGCCGTAAATAGGGCCGGCGATCATCATAACCATGTACTGCAGCATAGTGATGTAACCACATTGTACCTCGGTGTAGCCATAATCCAGCAGGATGGTGACTGTATAGGCGTACAGCGAACAAAAGCTGACGAAATAAGCGCCCTCCAACAGGAACATATGGTGGCTCCGGCTCATGCTGCTTTCCCCCTTGCCATTTACTTTAATATATATGGAAAAACCACCCTATTGGGTGGTTCATCCTAAGTGCCGGCATCAACCTATTTTCCCGGGCCGCTTCCAGCCAAGTATCTTCGGCGCCAATGAGCTTAACTTCTGTGTTCGGGATGGGAACAGGTGGGACCTCATCGCAATCAACACCGACTATTGAGTTTAGAAACACACCCTGAAAATTGAACAACGAAACTGTGGAACAAAGATCTGCTTG
>ERZ827469.1127-NODE-1127-length-25355-cov-15.544822_pt1 | contig 25355 bp, 20 predicted proteins | sample MGYA00519917_ERZ827469 | MGnify/ENA primary metagenome ERZ827469 (study PRJEB31778, sample SAMEA3449314) | human gut metagenome | biome: human gut; feature: human-associated habitat; material: faeces | place: United Kingdom | collected 2010/2012 ... | reverse complement strand
GATGTGGACCGCACCCGCATCCTGGTCTTCTACCCCAAGGACGGCGTCTCCGCCATCCAGGAGCTTCAGATGGTCACCCAGGAGGGGAAGAATGTGGGCGTCTGCTCGGTCTTCGGCAACTTTGACGATGCCCAGACCGGAGTCAAGAAGCTCTTTTCCGACGAGGCGCTCCGCCAGGAGCTGGCCCGCCGGGGGTACTTCCTCTCCTCCGCCAACTCCATCAACTGGGGCCGGATCCTGCCCCAGCTGGTCTATTACATCTCCGCCTACTGCGACCTACTCAACCAGGGGAAGATCCAGATGGGGGAGAAGGTCAACTACTGCGTGCCCACCGGGAACTTCGGCAACATCCTGGCCTGTTGGTACGCCGGCCAGATGGGCCTGCCTGTGGGCAAGCTGATCTGCGCCTCCAACAGCAACAACGTCCTCACGGACTTCCTGGCCACCGGTACCTATGACCGGAACCGGCCCTTCCACACCACCATGTCCCCCTCGATGGACATTCTGGTCTCCAGCAACTTGGAGCGGCTCCTGTTCGCCCTCTCTGGGCAGGACGACCAGGCCGTGGCCGGGTACATGAAGCAGCTGAACGAGACGGGGAAGTACACCGTCTCCGAGGCCATCCAGGCCCGCCTCCGGGAGGATTTCTACGGCGGCTTCTGCGACGAGGCCACCACCAGCCAGACCATCGCCCAGGTGTGGAAGGACTACGGTTACCTCATCGATCCCCACACCGCCGTGGCCTACCATGTGATGGAGGGCTACCGGAAGGCCACGGGGGATGACCGCACCACCGTCTTCGTCTCCACCGCCAGCCCCTTCAAGTTCTGTGACAGCGTGCTGCACAGCCTGGGGGTGGACCAGGTGGAAGAGGGCCTGGGCGCTCTGGACCAGCTGGAGAAGGTCTCCGGCCGGCCGGCCCCTGTGCCCCTGGCCTCCCTCCGGGACAAGGCCGTGCGCTTCACCGAGAGCGTGGACAAGGGCCAGATGGAGGCCGCCCGCAGCCTCGGCCTGCCGTACTGGAAGGCGATGTACAAGGTCGTACTGCCGCAGGCCATCCGCACAATGATCCCCTCGATCATCAACCAGTTCATCATCACCCTCAAGGATACCTCGATCCTGTCGGTCATCGGCTTCCCCGAGCTGGTCAACACCGCCAAGAATGTGAACGCCAACATAATGCGCTCGCTTGAGGTGTGGTTCATCGTCGGCGTCATGTACCTGATCGTCATCACGCTGCTGTCCCGCTTTGCCAAGCGGATGGAAAGGAGGCTCAACCGTGGCCGTCAATAAGAACAATGTAAAAATTCATGTTGAGCATCTGAAGAAGAACTTCGGCAATCTGGAGGTTCTGCGCGATGTATCGACTGATATTTATGAGGGCGAGGTCGTTGTCGTGCTGGGCCCCTCGGGCAGCGGCAAGTCCACCTTCCTGCGCTGTCTTAACCGGCTGGAGGAGATCACCGGCGGCACGGTCATCGTGGACGGCCACGACCTGACCGATAAAAAGACCGACCTGAACAAGATGCGCGAGAATGTCGGCATGGTGTTCCAGCACTTCAACCTGTTCAACAACCTCAATGTCATGGGCAACATGACGCTGGCACCGGTTGAGCTGAAAAAGGCCACCCGCCCCGAGGCTAAGGAGAAGGCGCTGCAGCTGCTGGACCGCGTGGGCCTGTCCGATAAGGCCGACGCCTACCCGGCGCAGCTGTCCGGCGGGCAGAAGCAGCGTGTGGCCATTGCGCGCGCGCTGGCTATGGACCCGGACATCATGCTGTTTGACGAGCCGACCTCGGCGCTGGACCCCGAGATGGTCGGCGAGGTGCTGCAGGTCATGAAGCGCCTTGCCGCCGAGGGCATGACGATGGTCGTGGTCACCCATGAGATCGGCTTTGCCCGCGAGGTTGCAAGCCGGGTCATCTTTATGGAGGGCGGCTACATCGTGGAGGAAGGCACCCCCGATGAGGTCATCAACCACCCGAAGCAGCCCCGCACGGTGGACTTCCTGAGCAAGGTGCTGTAACACAGCAAAATACGCCAAAGCGCCCCGCACCCACCGGTGCGGGGCGTTTCGTGTGGAAAGACGCATTTCCCCGGCGTACAATACGGGCGGGACTTTACCGCCGCCGTATTGCACCCGGGGCGCGGGTTTGCTACAATAAGGATAAGCGAAAGGAGCGTTTGCCAATGGAAAAAATCAAAAGGAATTTCGGCTTCGGCTGTATGCGGCTTCCCATGCAGGGCGAGGAGGTCGATCTTGCCCAGACAAAGCAGATGGTCGATGCATTTTTGGCGCAGGGCTTCAACTATTTTGACACCGCGCACGGCTACATCGGCGGCAGAAGCGAGACGGCGCTTAGGACATGCCTGACCAGTCGTTACCCGCGCGAAAGCTATGTCCTGACCGATAAGCTGTCCGGAGGCTTTTTTGAAACCGAGGCCGACATCCGCCCGTTCTTTGCGCGCCAGCTTGCGGCCTGCGGCGTGGATTATTTTGACTTTTACCTCATGCACTCCCAAAATGCCGAGAATTTTCAGCAATTCAAGGCGTGCCGCGCGTATGAGACGGCGTTCGACCTCAAGGCCGAGGGCAAGATCCGTCATGTCGGCCTCTCCTTCCACGACCGCGCCGAGGTGCTGGACCGGATCCTGACCGAGTACCCGCAGATCGAGGTCGTGCAGATCCAGTTCAACTATCTGGATTACGATGACATTGCCGTGCAGAGCCGCAAATGCTATGAGGTCTGCCGCCGGCACAATAAGCCGGTGCTTGTTATGGAGCCGGTCAAGGGCGGCAATCTGGTCAACCTGCCCAAGGACGCCGCCGCTGTGCTGGAATCGCTGCACGGCGGCAGCCCGGCCAGCTATGCCATCCGGTTTGCGGCGGGCTTCCCCGGCATTATGATGGTGCTGTCCGGCATGAGCAATATGCAGCAGATGCAGGATAACCTCAGCTTTATGCGGGACTTTCAGCCGCTGAACGACACCGAGCGCGCCGCCGTTTCCAAGGTGGTGGAGATCTTCCGCAAGCAGAACCTGATCCCCTGCACAGCCTGCCGCTACTGTGTAGACGGCTGCCCGCAGCAGATCGCCATCCCCGACCTGTTCGCCATCATGAACACCAAGAACATCCACCACGACTGGAACGCTGATTATTATTACGAGGATGTCCACACCCGCCCCGGCACCCGCGCATCGGACTGCATCCGCTGCGGCAGATGCGAGCAGATCTGCCCCCAGCACCTGCCCATCCGCAAGCTGCTGCAGGATGTGGCAAAGGAGTTTGAAAAGTAAGCACCGTACACAACACCCCCGCCCGCCTTCCTTATATAAATGGAAGGCAAGCGGGGGTGTTGTGTGTAATGCGGAATATCGGACAGTCCGAACAAAACAAAAAAGGTCACTTACTTTCGTAAGTGACCTTGTCTCTATGTTACAAAAAAGATACCCTACACGAAAATTAGAAAAACGGGATGGGATAAGAATTAAAAGAAGCTTAATATAGGAAAAAATTAAATGATTGGTGGTTACACTTTTTTAGCTGAAATCCAATATTCAAAAAGGGCTTTGTTACAGTTTCGTTTTCTTACAACAGTATATTTGGCATTCACAAAACCAACAGAGGATAAAATATCTGTATATATTTTTTCTGACGGAACAGAATTTCCATAGAAATTTGAATTGCCAACAATATAATGAACAGTGCCACCAGGTTGAATGGCATTATAAACAGACTGAATATGGATTGCCATATCGTCAAAATATTTAAGAACATAATTTGCCATTAAACCAGCGGATCTATTTTCAGCTTTTGAAATATTATCAGCTATATTAAACAAATAATCCGGAAGCAAATTAGTTTGTTTTTTCCAGGTGGATAATTTGCTAGTTGCTGACCCCCAGGTTCCACCGATTGTATTCCAATCTAGATTACTAGCATCATCGGGTGTGTTTAGATAGCCAAGCCAATACATATAAGGACGAAGTTCTCTGATGTACGAAATTCTATTTGGGTAGGGTGGCGATGTTATCAATGTGTCAAATGGCTGAAACGTATTTGCGAAAACACTCATTGAATTATGAAGTGAAACATCAGTTCTGGCTACCGGTTGATCTTTTAGACTTTCTGCGATTGCCTCACAAATAGACGCAAAAGACATTTTTCCATCTTCAAAAGTGAACGTACTATCATCTTCCGAATCGCCGAAAGAAGTGGATACATGATTAAATGCAGCATTCGATAGTGCAATTATTTCTCGACAAAAAGCAACCTTCAACAAATCAGCAACGACTTTGTCATTAACGGACCAAATACATGTTTTAAGTTTTGCCAAAAAACTTAACTGCCTTTTGTGCCACCAGCGTTCTATATGGAAGATATTTGGATATGCATATTCATCAGCTCCGTCTACAATAGAAAGAATATGTGTATATTCTTCAACAAACTCTAAAATTTGTACATTTGTATAAAATGCGGTTTTCGTGGACGCTAGCCAAACGAGAAAAGGGTTCACATCATAAGCAAATGAAGAAATTCCTTTGTTGGCGCATACGAGTTCAGTGGTTCCAGTTCCAGAAAATGGTTCAAATAAGCACTGAGGAGTATAATCTAGGTCATTTAGTATATGCTCAACCATTTTTACAGAATAGGCGGGGGTTAACCTTAACCATCCATGACGACCCAATTTTTTGTTATACTTGAAAGTATACTGCGAATTTTGTTTTACTACCATTATTTGGCCCTCATTAATTCTTCGAGTATTTTCTGTGTTTCACTTTTGAAGAAACACTGATTGGATGACAGAAAATCTGCGAAATCAAAACCGATAATATTTTTGAAAAAATCAAATGTCGAAATATATTCGGTTGAGTTTAGGTGACCTTCAAGGATTAGCCATTTCGATTGACTATATCTTGTGACAATGTCGTCGTCAATTTGTGATGACATGACCATCAAGCAAGGTATATAGCCGTTTACATATGCATTTGAAGCATTCGCAATATCAGCGTTTTGACGTTTTGAATCCTTACTTTTATATCCTTGACGAACTTCAAAAACGACGCCAGTCATAGCTTGTCTCACTGGGAACGCTAGATTTAATTGCTCACACAATTGATCTTTCCAGTCGATCAACCGAGATTTTGCGGCTTTATTTGTAACATCATTAAAAATTATTCGAGCATCTAAGGAGAGTGTACGCACTTTTCCGTTTGGCGCAGGAACTTGATATGACCATTTTACGCCTTTTTCATCTAGCCCAAGATTATCCATAAGGATTTCACGAACAAGGCGTTCGCTACCGATACCAATTTGACGGTATATACTCGTAATGCCACCGGCAGCCTTATGAGCGGAATACATAAGAGGATTGTCAAGACCTAACCATTTATAAAAAGAATCTGCGCCATACAAAGCTTGAAAATCGTTGAGGGATAAGCCCTTTCCACGACCATGACCAAATTTAGGAGAATAAGTTGCACACTCGCGTATAGGTGAAATAAGGATTTCGCGATATTTTTCATTTGGAGCTTCGTTCATGCGTTGTACCTCGCTTTTGATTCTGTTTGAGTAAAAAGGAGCTTTTCTATAGAATGGAGGTTTTTAGTACTCGAAAGCACAGTTTTGGTTCTATCTGTTGCAAAAAATTGGATAGAATGCAAGAATAACATTAATAAATACACATCAATTATAGCATATAAAACAAAAAAGGCAACTCACCTTTCAGTAAGTTGCCTTGGTGCGCCGGAAGGGACTCGAACCCCCGACCTTCTGATTCGTAGTCAGACAGGTCATTTGCATTTGAACACATTGCCCTATAAAATTTAATGTTGACACCCGTTTGTCGATATTAAATTTTATAAGGAGATGGTAAAATGCGAATCTGCAAGAAGTGTTTGAGAGAGATTAAAGATTATCCGTTTTGTCCTTTTTGTGGGGCATCTCAAAACAGTAACCTTCTGACGCTGGAACAAATTTATAGCGAATGGAGCACGCTGTACTTCCGAAAAGTAGGAAGAAAATCCCGCGAAGGATATGAAAACGCTTGGCGGACGCTCCACTTTTTGGGGCAATACGCAATGTCGGATATCAAGATCAGCGACTATCAACTGGCTATGGATACTCTGCAAAACAAAAGCCGGTCTCTCCAGAACAAGTTACTGCTGCTGATCGGACAGCTTTGCAAATACGCCGTGGCCGTCCACCGCCTAGACGTGATCAATCCATCGCCCTATCTCATACTTGACGGAGTGCAATCTAAAAGCCGTGAAATTTTTTCTGACGAAGAAATCTCACGGCTTTTTTTGTATGCTCAAGCGAACGAGCGTTTTTCTTGTACTGCAAGAGAAGTTCTTATTCTTATCTTCACCGGCTTACGACCAGAAGAACTTTTTGGAGTTGAGAAAAACGATGTCAGCTTACAATACCATTTCCTTTTTACCTGGGGTAGTAAAACCGATGCAGGTAAAGAGCGAATCATTCCTCTTATCCCCCAAATCATGCCGTATGTGTTTTCCTTTTACTTTGCACGAGGCCAAGAGAACTACTTGATCACCAGTCCGCGCGGGTATCGGGTTCGCATTGACAACTGGAGAAATCGTCAATTCTACCCATTGATGAAAGAATTGGGAATCAACTGTGCAGACACTCCCCGCCGCATGGTGCCCTACTGTTGCCGCCACACATACGCCTCTCTGGCCGACCGAGCGGGGGTAGATAAAGATACCATCATTAAAATTGTGGGCCACACAAGTTACAAATTCACGAAGCGAATTTACATACACGAAAAGCTGCCACAGCTTCAGGCTGAAACCAATAAAATTGATCGCCTGGTAAAACAAGAAATCACAAACAATAAAGAAAGAGAAGGAGATGTAAATGGTTGTCGTAGTGGGAAAACCGGAAACCGCCGAGAGCGTCCGGGAATTGAACTTTCGTGGCGAATTTGAAGTCTGCGAAATCGTGGAACGCAGCATTCCAGCAATCCAACGCCAGTTGGAGCAGAACGGTGAACAAATATCCCACCTGGTCTATGATGTGCGAATCATCGGCAACATAGATCAATCCCTTGGTTTGTTGGAGCGAATCTGCGTCACTGTTCCCGGCATTAAAATAATCGTGGTGACCGAGGGGTTATCCACAGACAGCGCTTTCATGCGGGACATCCTGACGCTGGTTCCTGCGGAGCAGATTGTCTCTGATCACGGCGCGGAGTTGAAACGTGTACTGAACACGATGCTCTGCGACGCCGGATTGATCAGCGAAGATACCGTCCAAAACGACACTCCTTCCCTGGAAGAACCGACGCCCCCAGGAGAAACCGCCCAGGCCCCTCCGGCCACCAGCGAGGTAGTCACTCCGCCCTCGCAGATTGACCGCGAGACTGCCCGGTCGCACCTGGTTCTACCGAAACCACGGCTGCGCGGGCGAAACGCCACCACTATCGCAGTCTGTGGAGCCGGACACCGCATCGGCACCACAACACAGGCCATGCAGTTATGCCTGTATGTCAAGGCCATGGGCTATAAAGCTGCCGTCATCGAGATGTCCGTAAGCAGTCTGACCCCCTACACGCAAATCAGCGATGAAGTGGTGCTGTTTGATGAAAAGCACTTCCGCATTGAGGGGACCGACATCTACAACGATAAAACCTGTATCCTTGCCACCAAAACCAAATATGATTATCTGATTCTGGACTATGGTGCTTTTGGAGAACTGAGTGAAGTAGCCGACTACCTGCGAAACGATATTCTGGTGGCCGTCTGTGGTGCCAAGCCCTCGGAGGTCGATCTGGTGAGTGACATTCTCCGGGTTGACAACGGCACAATCCATTATGTTTTTTCTTTTGTACCGCAAAGAGACCGCGACGATATCCTCAAATCCATGTCTCCCTTTGATGAGCGCACCTACTTTGCCGGGTGGACGCCTGATTACTTCCTGTATTCCGGCAACGATGAACTGTACGGGTACATCACCGGGCAGCTCAAGGCCAAAGAGACAGTACAGAAAAAAGGCGGCCTCAAATGGCCATTTGGGAGGAAAAGAAAATGAAAAAGAAAACCGTCCCTACCAGACATGCCATCCTGATGGCGGGCATCCAGGAAGAAAAGCGTCAAGCACAGCTTAAAGAAGCATACGGCATCACGGAAGAAGTAACGGTCGTGGAGAAAAAATCACGCACCGCCCAGCTGCTCCGGGTATTGGTCAATGCCATATTTGTGATGGTACGCTGCGTCGCTCTGGTCGTGCTGATTGTCCTGGCGATCATCGGTGTGGCCACGCTGATCTATCCCAATATGAGAGCCGCCGGTCTGGAAACCTGGCTGGAAATCGAAACCCAGCTGGCCGAATATCTTTGCAAATAGAGCGCTAAAAAGAATCGGCATATCGTATCAAATCGGTTGTGCCTAACAGGCACAACTGCAAAATAAGACAAAGAAATGCGAGGTAAAAGATTATGACTATCCCCATGCCCAAAAAAGAGTACATCTCCATCCAAATGACCCCCGAGCACCGCAATCGGTACAACATTCTCACCGACGCACTGCTGGAGCGCCAGCAGTCTGATCGAAGCTATCTGGCTGCATGCTATCTTTTGTCCGCTGACGAAGATATCTTCGATATCTCTAAACCGTACGTGTCGTTTGATGGTATCGACTTTGCGGCCATTCGTATGCGCGTCAAAAAGCGCTTTGGTACTTACAACGAATACACCGCCATTGAAGTAGGTTATAGTCTTTTCACCTGGTGTAACTGCAAAGTGAATCCACACGAGATGGCACAGAGTGGGCCGTTCTGGCTCCCGTTGATCTGCAACGCTCTGCTCATTCAGGGCAATGCCGCCAATGTTGAGGTGGTCGAATGAAGAATTTATACTTCTCGCTTCTGCCTGACATTGAGAGATCAAAGTACAGGACAGAAAAACAATGGCTCAAGTTGGGCTTTGTTCCTGCATCTCAGGATGCAGGAACCATCATGTATTCCAATCGTTTCTGTACTGGAAAATACAGATACTTGACCTCCGAAGAAGTTCGCAAGCCCACCGACGAGGAAATGACCTCCTACCACGAGGAGCAGCGGCGCAAGCGCCGCTCCCGCTATCTTCAAGCGAAGAAAGAACGGGAGCAAGCAATCCGCTACGGAGAGCTGCTGTCCCTGTGTGACCAGCAGCGGCAACTTGATGAAGAAAACTACAGAGGGACCATCCCAACCCTTACGGTGTCCATTGACATCGAAACAACGGGCCTAGACTGTTATCAGGATGAAATCATTCAAATTTCGATTCTGGATGTTGACACCGGGGAAGTGCTGCTGGACAGTTATGTGAGACCGTATTTCACAGAAGATTGGCCAGAAGCACGGCGAGTAAACCATATCACAAAAGAAATGGTTTGCAATGCTCCCTATTTTTACGAACTTCTGCCCCAGTTAAATCAGGTGCTGGCGCAGGTGAAAACCATTGTCGGCTACAACTTCGCGGGGTTTGACAGTGGTTTCTTGACCCGCTACGGGGCCAGCTTCAACGATGAAACCATCGTTGAGGATTTGAGCAATATCTTTGCCGTCATCTACGGGGAGTTCTCACCGAAGCATGGCGATTTTAAGTTCAAGAACCTTTCGACCTGTGCTGACTATTTCGGATACGATTGGGGCGAAGAAACCGCCCATAACAGTCTGGCAGACTGCCGAGCCACGGCGTTCTGCTATAAAAAATCCCTGGAAAAAAACTACCAGATACGCTATCAAGAAAACATCCACAAACGCGACTGGGGATTTTTCGACGAGAGCGACGAGAGCTATGATGAGTATGGTGATTATAATGGCTGAGTTTTGTCTGGATTGTTTTAACAGAATGAACGGCACCCACTACAAAGAAAATCAAGTCTGGTTGGAAGATTGCCTTTGCGAAGGCTGCGCCGAATGGAAGCCTTGCGTAATGCAACTGTACCCCAAACCGATCATTTGGAGAATCGTGGATTTTGCAAGAAACAACATAAAAAGAGACGGAAAGTGAGGAAAAACAAAATGAACATTATTGCTGTAGCAAACCAAAAGGGTGGCGTGGGCAAAACCACCACCGTCGTGAACCTTGGCGCGGCTCTGGCCCGCAAAGGTAAATCTGTTCTCTGTATTGACTTTGACCCCCAGGCGAATCTCACTAACTACGTGGCCGGGTGCCAGTCTTGGGAAAACACCATCGCCAGTGTGATGCGTGCAGCAGTATTGTTCCAACCTGCTGACATCCGTGAAACCATTTATCATTCCGAAAGATTCGGTTTCGACTTCATCCCCTCGGATCTGCGGCTCAGTGAAGCAGACATCTATCTCGCCACGGCAATGAGCCGGGAAACCGTGCTGCGGCGCGTGCTTGAACCGGTGCGTCAGGCGTATGACTACATCTTGATCGACTGTAACCCCAGCCTGGGGCTGCTGCTCACTAATGTGCTGGTCGCCAGCAACCAGGTTATTATCCCGGTACAGACACAGTACTTTGCCACACAGGGCCTTTCCTCGCTGGAAGGCGTTATCGGAAACGTGCGCATGACGCTAAATCCCGACCTTTCTACCGTAAACATTCTCCTTACGTTCAAGGATAAAACCAGCGTGGCCACCGCTGTAACCGAGACGCTGCGCGAACAGTACCCGCAGTCCGTTTTTGCCACCGAAATCACCCGAAAGCAAGAGGCTGTCAACAGCTCCATGATGGGCAAGCCCGCCGGTGGTGATACGGGCGCAGAATACCGCGCCCTGGCTGACGAACTGATTGCGAGAGAGGGGTAAGTACCATGAGCAAAAACTTTGATTTTAAGGGGCGTTTGGCTGGAAACAATTTCGGGCAGCAAATGAACACCCAGGCAGCCACTGTTGTCAGCACTCTGGCGGGTCGAACCTCCAAGGATTCCGGCTGGGCAAAGAAATTCCAGGTGTTGGACATTCCGCTCGCCAAACTGCACGAATACCCGGAACAGAACGTGTTCAGCATGGACGAAGCCGAGCTGGAACAGTTGACCGAAAATGTACGGGCCTCCGGCATCCTCCAGCCCCTGATCGTCCGGGTACACCCGACAATCCAGGGTGATTTTGAAATCGTTGCTGGTCACCGGCGCAGAGAGGCCGCGCGGCGGGCAGGGATGGAAACCGTCCCCTGCCAGGTGTACATGGGCATGACAGATGAAGAAGCTAAAACCGTCTTTTACGCCACCAACATGGGACAGCGCACCGAACTTCTTCCCTCCGAACGGGCAGCCGGGTACAAGGCGCTGGCCGAAGTGCTGCGCCTGGAGGGCAACGGTGCTGTCAGCGAAGTGGCCAAGATCGGCTCCGAAGGCAAACGGACAGTCTACCGCTATATGCGCCTTATGAATCTGGAAAAGCCGCTTTTGGATAAGGTGGATAAGAAGGAGATCTCTGTATATGCAGGGGCCGCCCTGGCAGACTTGACGCCGACCGCCCAAATGAACCTGCTGGCCGTGCTGGAACAGCACGACCAGGACGGCATCACAGAAAAGGCCGCCAAGGAGGTAGCCGCTCTCCAGCGCCATGATGTTGAAACGATTGAACGCTGTCTTTTCCCCGTCCGGGAGAAGAAGGCCGCCCCGGCCCCCAGGGCAGGTAAATTGAAGCTGAACCCCAAGCGTTTTGACCACTATTTTGTAGGTCTGGATACCGAGGAAGAAAAGCTGGACTATCTGGAGGCGGCACTGATCGCCTATAACGCCGCGCAAAAGAAAGGTGATGACCAATGTTGACTTGCAAGATCACGGATTTTTCGCGGCCCACTCAGACTATAAAATCGTCCTCTCGGGCGCGGTTTTCCGTAACCCTTTATATGGATGAACAACCCTTAGTGGAGATCCATAATTGTGTGCTGCTGTACAACCAAAAGCTACAGGCATACTATGTTGGGTATCCTGGATATAAACGCGGCAATAGATACGACAACATTGCTTCTGTCGTGTCGCCAGAAATGAATGCCGAAATCATTGCTGCCGCAGTCCATGTTTTGGGACAGAACCAGTGATAAAATAGATATGGAAGGAGAAAACAATGCGATTTTTCAAACTCCGCGGCAGCGCTCTTGCCGGAGCATTCTTTTTTGTGCTGGCATTATCAGGGTGTACTGCAGCTGGCTCCGCCGCCACCCCGGAATCGGCTTCTACGCCGACGCCGCTCCCCACCGCCACCCCGGAATCGGCTTTGCACGAGAGTACAAACCCTGATACGGTTGCCTGGCTCACCATTCCCGGCACCAATATCGACGGGCCAGTGCAGCAAGGCCCGGATAACGACTACTATCTGCGCCGGGACAGCGACGGCAATGAAGATTACCGTGGCTGTTACTTTGCCGATGCCGACGCCATCGTTTCCCTGGCCAATCTCAGCCGCAATGTGGTCATCTACGGGCACACCTTCACTGACGGCTGGGAGGGCGGCTTTGAACAGCTGGACAAGTACTTAGACACTTCCTGGGCACAGAATCACAAAGCACTCCAACTGGAGATCAACGGCACCGTGCTGGAGTACGAAGTATGTAGTGTGGGCTTCTGCGATGTTGAGGAAACCAGCCTTCCCATTTACTGTAACCTAGAGGATGAGGCATTTCGCTATCTGATCGAAGATGCAAATGCCCGAAATCAGATAGACGGTTTGGAACAGCTTTCTGCCGGTGACCAGATTTTAACACTGGCTACCTGTACAGAAAAAGAAACCGAGCGTTTGGTTATTGTAGCAAAGCAAATTTATGATACAATGATTGCAACAGAGGAGGACGCGCACTCATGAAAAATCAAATCAAATTGTTCTGTATTGCCCTCGCCGGTGCTTTCATGCTTACGGCCTGCGGCGGGCCGAAGCTAATTGGCGTAACGCTGCCGGAAACGCCGCTGGTGCTGGCCACCGGCGAAACGGCTACGGCAGAAACCTCGTATACCTATGACGGCGAAACGCCGGAGAACGCCCAGCCGGAAGTGGTCTATACCAGCGGCGATGCGGCTATCGCCACGGTGGACGAGAACGGTGTTATCACTGGCGTGGCCGAGGGCGAAACCACCATCACGGCCACCGTGGGTGAATTGAGCGCCAGCCGCACGGTATCGGTCATCATCCCGGTGGAACGCCTGGAAGCTGAATCCATGATGCTGCACCTTGCCGACGGCCCCGCCTCACTCACCTACACCGTGGTGCCGGAGAACTTCACCGGCGAGTTGACCTTTGCCAGCGCCAACAACGCCATTGTCACCGTGGATGCCAATGGGCAGATCACGCCGGTAGCCGCAGGAGATACCAACGTAACCGTTACGGCCCCCAACGGCATGACGGCCACCGCCCAGATTCGCGTCTGGGACGGGCCGAAAGAACTGAATCTGGCCCCGGCAAAGACCGAAGTGACAAAGGGAAGCGGCACGCAGATCGGCGTCACCGATGAACAGGGCAACAATGTGGAAGCCGAAAGCCTGACCTGGGCCTCCAGCGACGAAACCGTTGCCCAGGTATCGGGTGGCTGGGTAGACGTGACCGGCACCGGCGCGGTGACGATCACGGCCAGCACCGAATATGGCGTTTCTACTTCCGTAGAGCTGACCGGCGTCGCACCCGCTGCGCGACCGGCAGCCAGCGCAGGGGCCGCCTCTGGTGCTGCCGCTGGCTCTGCCAGTTCCGGCGGCTCTGGAGCCGGTGGCAGTTCCGCTCCAGCAGCCGGTGCCGGACATGGCCATTGGACCGTGTACGGTGACGGCGGTGCACTGGATTTGATCAATGGCATTCGTGCCTCCGTAGGGTTAGGTGCACTGACCTGGGATGATGGTTTGGGCGATATTGCCGCCGCCCGGTGCCGCCAGCTGATGGACGATTTTAGCCACAACGGAATGACTGCCCCGGAGATTTGCGCCATGGGTGCGCCCGACGCCTCCTCTGTAGTTTCTTCCTGGCAGGCCAGCAGCGCCCATTATGCACAAATGGTCTATGAGGGCTACACCCGTTGCGCAGTCGCTCACTGCTATGATGGCGATGGCTGTCATTATTGGTGCGCCACGTTTGGTTGATAAGTAAATATAGCCGCAAAGAGGTACGACAATATCGTACCTCTTTTTTCTTTCTGTATTGTATTGGAAGGAGGATTGAATTGGAACAATTATCAAAGAGCGAAAAGCAAATCATGAACTCTTTCTGGAATAGCACTTCTCCGCTGACCGCAAATGATCTGCTTTCCGTATGTATCGGTCGCACTTGGAAAACGCGGTCTGTATTCCCTCTTGTAAAGAAACTTCTTGAAAAAGGTTTTTTATCTGAGGTTGGCTTTGTGCGCTGCGGAAAGACTTATGCCCGAACCTTTAGACCTGCAATTTCACGAGTTGAATATTGGGCAGAAGTTATACGGCAAGAGAATTTAACAAGAGCCCAAGTTTCAGAATTGAAACGGCTTCTCAGTGTGCACCATAAAGCATCATAATGTCAATACCTACTTTTGTTAGATTTTCAAGGCAAATTTTCGACTTTTTTCTTTTTTCTATAAAAATAATTACTTTGCAGCATTTGTCAAGCATATCGGTATTCGTTTTTGAGGTGTACCATGCCAAAAAGAAAGAATCGCGTTTGGGACAGCAGCTAAAGCCCCACATTTATCCATTCATCCTTTGAATTTTTAATGATAAAGAAAGAGGTAAAACAGAATGAATAAACCCAGATTGCGCCAGTTTCTGGCGCTTTTTTTAGTGTTGTGCATGCTGTGCAGCACAACACTGCCGATCTATGCCGAAACCTCCGCTGGGGAAGTAACGCCGGTGGAGACTTCTGTGTCTGTGGCAACCCCCGAAAATGCAGCCAGTGATGACGGTACAGAAAAAAGCTCCGATAGCAGCAACCTCGCTTCGGCCACCCCTGAAACAGCCCTGAGCGAAGCTGCCCAGGCATTTGTGGACGCCGTTGCCGCGCTGGACCGGGAAGGTATCTTGACCGCGATCAACGCCTGGGGCCTGGCAAGCCAGGCTTGGCAGGCCGATCAATCGAATGCCGAACTGACCGCAGCGTTGGAGGCCGCCACGGAAGCCTCGGATGCGGCGGCGGCTCCCGTCTATGCCGCGGAAGATCTCTATATGGCTCTTTCCGATGAGGAGCGCGAGATCGACGCCGTCAAGGCCGCTTACAGTTCTCTGACCGCGCTGTTCATTTCCATGCAGTTGGCCATGCAAAACCCGGTCGTCCCTGGTGGCGGTGGTGATGAACCTGATCTTGAGGAAATCGCCACTGTACTCTACGGCGATTTGCCGGATGCGCCGACCGGCAGCTATATTGGCGAATATGGGCTGCCGGTTGCCACTGGCGACACCAAAATCAGCATTTCGGCCTGGAAGCACGACTTGCTGGACGCCAGCAGCAAAGGCCGTCTGGACGCAGACGCACTGAATGAAACCAACGCTGTAATGACGGTAGCAAAGCAGGATGGCACAGATTATGCTATCGTTCCCATCGCCGTCCAGGTCGAGTACCCTGCCAACGGTGCTACCACAACAGTTACCCTGCCGGACAGCGTGGAACTTCTGAGCTATACATCTACCGCTGAAAATCTGGTCGTTGCCAGTGAAAAGGAACGAGCCCAAATTTTGAATGCCAGTTACAAGGATTCGTCGGCTTCTGCCTCCGGCTTTTATGTGAAGGCAACCGAAGATTTTTCTGTCACATTCACCTATTCGGCCCCCGACGGCACAACCATCAGCAAAAAGCTCGATGTTTCCATCAACGGCAGTGCGGAATCTGCCGTCCTCCCCGCGTCTAATAGCAATGGTGTCAGTACCTACGCCAACACCCCGACGCCGCCGTTTCCGACCGGCAGAATCACGAAGATCGAGTATGTGGTAAGTACCTGGCTGGTCTGGTTTAATGGCATTGAAGCCTATTGCTGTGATAACGGGCTGTATGCTGCGCCCGATGGCTGCCCGACCTATTCATTTGCATACGTTTCCAAGTTGGAACCTGGACAGTACACCCCCGGAAACCATTATGCCAACCAGGTAAACATTTGGGGTGGCCTCAATCAGCTTTCTATGGGGCTTTTGTCCAAGAGCCACGATGCAAATGATTTTGCTGGCAGCAGCTTTGCCGCCAGCGCAGCAACCACCTACTCCACCACCGGCAACGAAGTTCTGAAAACCGCCTACGAGTATTACAACGACACCCAGCTTTGGATTATCGAACACTATCCGAACAGTGTGGCGGCACAAACCTACATGAAGGCCGCTGCTGCTCTGGAAAACAATGGTCTGGATGTTCGCCCCTATTTAGGAAATGGTGGATATTACACTTTCGCGTATTTTCCCCCTGCCGGTTATAACTGGCAGCGCATTGTCGTTATCGGCCCGGAGATCGACGAAGATGACGATACAAGCGAATTGCCCGAAACGCCGGAAATGCAATACTATTCCGCAGACTGGACGGCCCCGCCGCAGTCTGCCAGCGGCAGCTTCGATCTGACCTATACCGTACACATTGACAAGTCTGCCAACATCACCCATGAGAAGTTGGATGATGCCATCTTCAAGCTGACCCCCAATCCTTCCAGCGGCACGATCAGCGGCGGCACCTGGACCATTGGCGACCCGCAGATTGTGACCACAGTGGACGGCGCCGCCTCTGCCACCTGGACGCTTCATTACGAAGTAACAAAAACCAGCACCACCACATTGAGCGGCAAAGAAGGACCGTACAACACACAGGAGGAGGCCAACGCTGCCGCCGAGGCCGCCAAGAACAACGCGATTGCACAGCTGCAAACTGAAGCCCAGGCCATGGTTGATGCAGCCATTGCTGAAGCAAAAGCTCAGCTGGCAAAAATCACGATTGACTACGAGGAAACGACTGTCCCGCACGGTTTCGACCCCACGGACAGCAGTTCTGGTTCTGTTTCTGTACCGTCTAACGGCTCCACTACTGCTGTTGTGGCAAATCAGCCCTGGCAGGCGCATGTAACCTGGGAAAAGCGCGACGCCCTCACCGGCGGACGCATCACAGAAGATGCGGAGTATGTTTTCTATGAATGGAATGTGGACGCCAACGAATACGAGATCAGCAGCAACTACCGCGTCACGCGCCTGGAAAACGGCCTGTACACTGTGACCGTGACCAACCCGGTCTACACCGATTGGACCGAGGGGTATGTGTATTACACTCAGGACAACCTGGGCAAATTCCGTATCGAAGAAGTCACCGCACCCGCAGGGTATACCGATGCCGCCCTGCAGGGGACCGATTGGGTCGAACACTGGAGCCAGGAATTTGAAATCACTGCCAGCGATCAGACCTACAGCTATACCGGCGACGATGCAGACTACAACCGCCCGCAGGGGAACAAAGTCATCATCAAAAAAATCGAAGCCCATACCGGCGAGATCATCGTGGACGATGCTGTATTCACGCTCTACCAGTGGAACGAGGAACGCGGCCTGTACGAAAAAAGCAAAGACTATGCCTTTGTTCGGGACACCGAGGGCCTGTACACCATCACCTGCCTGCATGATGACTGGTCACAGTATGAAGAAGGCAACCTGTACTACGAGGATACTCTGTGCGATGTCCGAGAAGATACTGTGAACAGCGACGGCACCACAACTGAACACCCGCAGTATTATACCGACTATGAGCCGATTGACTTCTTGATCGACGAGCGTGCAGTCACCACTGACGGCCAGTTTGTCGTGGTGGAATCTAAGTCCCCGTATGGATACTACGGCGACTGGACCGGCTCACGCGAGACACCCAATTTTGAGGTTGAGGATGCTGGGAAGCATGCCTATTATATTCGGCTGACCGACGATGGCTCCACAATCACCCTCACGGATAGCGAATACAATGCCCACGTCCTGACGGAAAATAAGGGCGGGACCCTGATCGAGCTGGGCGACGGCAGCGTGGTGACACTCGACGTTTTCAGTCCGGCGCTGGAAGAATACGACGAAAACAACCTGTTCCGCAACAATCCCTGGTACAGCACCGTTGTTTGGGAAAAGCGCGACGCCCTCACCGGCGGCCTGGTTGATGCAGACACCACCTTTGAAATCCAGGAGTGGAACCCCGAAAAAGGTGAATATGAAAAGAGCACCCATTACCAGGTCGTGCGCCGTGAAGATGGCAAGTACACTGTACACTTGATTGGTGACGCCTTTTTTGAAGGCTGGGAGGGCAAGCAAGGCGTGCTCTACTACCATCAGGCCAACCAGGGCAAGTATCGGATCGTCGAACTGAAAGCCCCGGCCTCTTACAATCTGAAAGCCTGGGAGCATAACAACTGGGTCATCGGTTGGAGCGAGGAGATTATCGTCCATCCAGACTATCCCACCTATGAGTTCCTGGGCGAAACCGCTTCTCGCAACATGCCCTACAAAACAAAAGTCCTCATTAAGAAAGTCGATGATGCCACCGGCGAATTTATCCTGCCGGACACGACCTGGACACTGTACGAGTGGAATGAGCGGAATAACCAATATGAGGTCAGCACCAACTACAAAATCGTGCGCCGCGAAGATGGTTACTACACTGTAACCACACTGCACAGCGACTGGACACACTACGAAGAAGGATACCTTTACTTCGAGGACACACAGACGGATTACCCGGATAGCGGGCGCTGGTTCTCCAATGAAGGAAAATTCCTCATTGTAGAGAGCCAGGCTCCTGCCGGGTACTACGGCGATTACTGGCGCAACGATGAGCCTGGCACCCATTCCACGGACACCGGCTCCGATCTCGGCAAACGCGGCTATGCTTTCACGCTGACCGAGGACAATGGCACACTCTGGCTGACCAATGCAGACTACAACGCCAAGATTCTGTATAACCTGGATGAAGGCAATGCTACTGTGGTTCTCGCTGACGGTCGGCCCACCAGCGTCATCATCAACGAGGAGCAGCAGCCCTCCTATAAGCGCGATGAGACCAGCTTTGGCAATACCGCCAAATACGGGTATGTGGTGTTCGACCGCAGCCAGTACAACAAAAAGTGGGCACAGACGGGTGATGATGATACCTACACCACCAGTTATGAAGCCACTACAAGCAAGCTGGGCGACAAGATTGCCGCTCCCGAAGATACTCTTTGGAAGAACGGCAAGCTGTTCGAGCTGGAAGATTATGTCACCGATCTGATCAGCGGCCCAGTGTATTATGATGTGACCTTAGAAAACATTAAGTCGCTGGATGAGGTTCCTTCTACGATGGAGTATCAGCTGAGCGCTGAAAAAACCATTACATTGGCCCTTGTTTCTGCCGACTGGCTTGAGGAACCCCGAAGCAGCTACACCGGCTTTGTGGACCTCGGCTATTCCCCCAAGCAGCCGACAGCCAACGAGACCGAAACGATAACTGCTGATGACGGCCACACCTTCACCGGCCATCTGGTCGGCATCGAACAGACTGGTGACTATGGCTGGGTAGACATGGAGATTCCCGCCACCTACTACGGCTGGCCTGACGTTAAAGGCATCTTCCTCGGAAGTCTGGTTCTGCCCCACAACGACAACAAGCCGGTCTATGAGGGCTATGAGACGGAAATTTTGACCTATCTCGGCTTCAACAATAAGGACTACAAAATCGTTGATGCAGAATGGACAGGTAATTGGGAGGCGCTGCCCGGCTCCGACATGATGAACCGCAGTGCTACCTTCACGATCTCCGTCTATGCCACCGGCTGGATCGCCCGATACGAAGAAGGTGAAGAAGGGGAACGCACCGGCACCGTGACGGCCTCCTACAGCTTCGAGGACACCGCCAGTCAGGAAGATGGGTTGTACCACTGGCTGGTCACCGCGCACTACAAGCCTGCCAGTGTATGGACCGTCCTGCAGGCCGCAGCGGCCGTGCTGGGCATTGGCCTTGTCATTGCTGCCGTGGTCCTTATTCTTTTCATTCTGTCCCGCAAGAGAAAGGAAAAGAAACGCACAACGGAAAAGGTGTAACTTCACCTTGATGGAGGTGAACTATGTCCAGCGATTTAAGGACGGCAATCATTGAAAATATAACCATTGCCGATTTTCTACGCTCTGAGGGTTATGAAGTAATACCACGAGGGCGAAAGCTCACCGTGAAAGGGCATGATAGCCTGGTCATAACACCAGAAAAAAATGTATTCACCTGGAACAGTCGCGGTTTTGGCGGTTCTGTGATCGACCTCTACATGGGATTGCACAGCTGCGACGCCCGCACAGCCATGATCGAACTGCGGAAGCAGCTGCCGGAGTACAAAAAGGAACGGCCGAAGCCAAACCAGCCACACCCAGCAAAACCTCCTGCACCAAAAGACAAAGAATCGGTCCCCCTAATTCTTCCCACCGAGGACAAAAACAAATGGCGACGGGTTTACGCCTACTTAATCAGTACAAGAAAAATCACGCCGACCATTGTGAAGTGGTTGGTGCAGGAAAAAACCATCTATCCCGACGAACGAGGCAATCTTTGTTATCTCGGACGAGATGGCAAAGGAGGAATCAATTACTGTGCAAGAAAAGGCACCTTGACGCCCCGCGACGGCCAAAAGGGATACCGCAACGTGGTCGAAGGGAGCGACTATCAAAAGCGCTGTGTGATGAACCATAGCCCCAGTCACACCAAATTGGTGGTCACCGAAGCGGCGGTGGACGCATGGAGCTTCGCTTCGATGCTGGAGATCCACGGCCTCGACCACAAGGCATATACTTACCTTTCCCTGGAAACAACCTACGAGGGGCCGTTGGGAATTTTTCTTGACGAAAATCCCCAAATCAGAACAATCTATCTCGCCCAGGATGCAGACGAAGGCGGCCTAAAGAGCCGGACAAACTGCCGCAAGCTCTTAGAAGAAAAGGGGTTTACTGGCAGAGTGATTGACAAGCTGCCCAACGCCAACGCCCCCGGCGCGAAAGACTGGAACGACGCGCTGATTCTGAAACGCGCAGAAATGGAAAGAGAGCCTGTCGAACAAGCGCCGACCCACACCGATGAACCGACGGTGCAACCGTCGATTGGTTTAGAGCTTACACCATAAGACCAGTTCTTTCATTAGAAAACACACAAAGGAGAATACGATATGATTGATGTAAATACTTTCACTTCTGAAGTGAAAAACCAAATTCTTGGATGGCTCTCTGCTATCGGCACCAACCTAGTCTGCCCCTTAATCACCGCCGCCGCTATTATTTACTGCATTTTCCAGTTGCCGCAGCTGTTCAAGGCTCACCGGGATGGCATGTCGGATGTTTTCTGGGAGTTTATGTGGAAGGAGATTATCGGTCTGGTGGTAGCGGTCGGCACCGGCGTCCTTTGGGGACTTTTGGCTGCCGGCGTGTTCGGAACCACTGTTTAATCCGCTGTGTACAAAAACCTGCTGCCCAGGATGTTCACCCCCTGGGCAGCAGCTTATTTTTTCATCGGGGATTAAAAAATGGAAGTAATCGGAAAATTTATCCTAAACCTCATAGCAGACGGCATCGCCACTTTGATACACGACATTTTTGTTGCACTTTTGACAGTCATTATGGATTTTGTCAGCAAAATGATCGTGTCTCTTTGGGATGATTCGATTATCAGCGCTATCGTGTCCTGCTCCAGTTGGATAGCTATGGGGGTATTTGCTGTCGGCTGTATACTGATGCTCTATGACATTTTAGAGGCCCGCTCAGAGGAAAAAGCTGTGTATATGTCCGCTGTTACAAAAAATTTTGTCTCTGGATTGGCTTTTGCTCTTTTCGGTGCCAAATTGGTGCATGTAATGACAAAAGCAATATTAAGCCTGATTCAGCTTCTGAGGTTAAGCGACGCAGTTACAAATTTCGAGGGAACAGAGTATGCAAACTCGTTGACCAACTTGTGGCTGTCTCCTGATCTTGTTGTCGGCAGTAGCCTTCTAGAATCTGTGATTTGTTTCTTTATTGTCGTAATTGGCAGCGGAGTTTTTATATATAAAATCACGTTGCGATTTGTACAATTCATCACTTTAATTGCCATGGTTCCGCTATACGAAACCAGTGTCTTGCGAGGCGATCAAACAGCCTTCTCAGGCTGGTTTCGCCAGGCTATGGCCGTGGGCTTGACTTTTTTCTTTGAGTACTTTTTTTATGCCCTGGCTATCACCTTACTGATGAGTACCGGCATCGCCAATACGTTTTTGGGGATGGGCTGCCTGCTCGGTATGGGTGGTGTGAGCCGCACACTGGACAAATATGGTTTATCCAGCGCGGGTCCACACATCAATCCCACTGGTGTCGCCTATTTTGCCGGTGCCGTTAAAGGGCTTATGAAATAGTCCTCACGGATGCAAACACGCAACGAAAACATAACGGTATTTCGTCAAAAACAGGCTGTGCCTATTAGGCACAAACCTGCTTTTTGATCGGATGAAGGGGAGATCCTTTTTGCTTATACGATACTTGACCGAATTTTGGCAAACTCTGTTAAAAGATACTCTTTTCATCATCGCGTTCTGCTACGTATTGCGCATTCTGATAGTCGTTCTATGCAAATGGAAGCGTGCCGCGATACCTGGTGATGACGGCGCTTTGTTTGCATTCCGAAGTATCACATTTCTTACGCTGTTTGCGTGGAACTGTGGACTGAATGGTTACCTTGACCTTTCAGAATACCTGTGCCAAGCGGTTTCGACCTTGTTTTTCTGTATGGCCTGTTCTATACTGGAGTGGATTCTTCGGTATGGAGGGGTGTGCCGTATGATTGACGACCTCATCGAATATTTCCTGGTCACAGTGGAGCGCGCGAGGTCTTTCTTTCAAAAGATCAGTGAGTTTCTTTGCCTCCACACAGCTCTTATGTATCTGGTACTTGCATTTTTGTTTGTCGGGACGCCTCTGTTGGCACAAAGCCAGTCGGGAGCAAATTCTATGCTGGTATATACACTGGCTGGTTTTATAGCGTATTGTGTGTATTTGGCCTATGCGCTGCGCTCGTGTCGCCGTCTGCTGCTTTTGCTTTTTGGTTTTGCCTTTTTATACGCATGGCAAGTAGCGATGGCAATCGCGGAATTTTCCAATTATCAGGATGGCGAGTTTGTTTTTTTTGTTGTGGTAATTGCATATGTCTTTCTTTGGATATTTACTGCCCTTGTGGCAGAATACGAGCCGGTGCAAATGGTGTTCAAGATCACAAATACCTTTACAACGCTTGCTGCCATTGCCGGAAATATTCTCATTCCTGTTCTTTCCATCGAACAGTTTTCCGATAAACCTTTTTTCCCTGGGTATGATAACACAACTACTTTAACAATAGCATTCAACCTATTTATTCTACCTTTGGTTTCTGCCGGATATTTAGCGCAGCTTGCGAAAGATTTGTACCAATATTTGAAAAGAAAGACGGTTCCATGAATTGAGGGCACGACCAACGTCGCGCCTTTTTTTTGCAAAAAAGAAGCAAAAATCCAACGAAAAAACGTCAAAAACGGTTTGTGCCTATTAGGCACAAACCTGCCGCTGAATCAGGCACAATGCCTGTAAAGGAGACCATATGACAACGCAAAAATACCTCTGCCCGCCACGGCTGCAAAAGAAATTTCTTTTGTGGTGGTGGACTGTCCCGGAGCTGATTCTGATTGCCACTTTGGTGGTAATTGCATTTTACCTTACTTCTTTGGAATTACTGGCGTTGACCCTGTTTGTTGCCATTGGCGCGGCACGGGTGGATTTTGAACACAATCTATTCGGTGCATTGCGCACAAGAACCCTTTACCACCTTTTCACAAAAACCTTTACCGCCAATGAAAAACACGCCGCAAATAAAGAAGAAAAGCGCAAACGCAAGCGCCTAGTGAAACAAATGCGTTCCCGGTTGCCTATCCAGGATTTGATTCAGTTCCGCTTTACCGACGGCGGCATCTATGGCGGCAGGGACGGCAAGGAACTGTTCCGATTCTACCGCTACTATCCGCCGAACACCGACGTAATGACAGATGAAGAAATCGCGCAGGAAATCGAACAGCTGTGCCGGTTGTTCGATTCCCTGCGCTGCCCCTTCACCATGTTCGGTACAGATAAAATCGAGGACATGAGCGCCCTCAAGGAATACTACCGCAGCTTGCCACGCCGCTATGACCACATTCTGGCAGACGTAGTCAACGAGATCGAAAGCACCGAGACAAAATCCAGTGCCGTGCAGCGGGCGTATTATTTTATCTACAAAGCGCAGTCTGAGGAGGATGATATCTACACCCTGATCGTGGGCAAAGGATATAAAATTGACCGCGTAAAAAACGACGAAATGGCCGTTCTTCTGCGCAATTACCTGGTCCGTGAGTTCGTCAATGTGGATATCTACACCATTGCCGAAGAAGTAAAAAACTACCCCAACATGGCAAAGGCCAAACCGGCGATCTACAACAAGGAAATTCAGCGCCGTCTTTGCCCCAACCGCATTGACTTCACCCGTGACCATGCCGAGCAATCCGGCCTGATGCGCCGAACCCTTATGATAAAGAACTTCCCGGCTCAGATTCCCCCGCGTGCCCTGTACACGGTAGCCAGCATGCGGGGCACCTCTTTCACCATGCGAATGACCCCGCTCCAGAAAGACAATGCGCGAAAACTGATTGACGAGCAGATTCGCAACAAGGCCGTTATCGGCGGCAAAAGCCAGGCCACAGAACAAATGGACGCAGCCCAGGAGACCATGGACATCAAGAACTTCTACGCCGAAGTCACCCGGAACCAGAATACCATTTACAGCGTCAACGTATATATTGAGATTTACGGCAAGACGCTGGAGGACCTGGCGAACCTGGAGCAGCAGGTGAAGATCGAACTTGCAGGTGTCGGCATTACCTATGACCAGCTGAACTATGAACAGCGCAACGGCTTTTCCTCGGTACAGCCGCTGGGCAGCGACCACTTTATCCTGTGTTCCAACAATTTGCCCAGTAAAACCGTGGCAGCCCTGTATCCGTTCAGTTACTCCAGCCTGATTCACCCCCACGGCATGCCCCTGGGCCGCACCGATCGCGGCGGCCCGGTGTATGCCGATATCTTCCAGCGGGATGACCAGATCACCAACGGCGTGTTTTTCATTTCCGGTTCTGCTGGCCAGGGCAAGAGTTACCTCCAGAAGAAAATCCTGACCTTTATGGTGACGCGCGGGGTCCATTGCTACGTCATGGACCCGGAAAACGAATACAGCGATGTCACACGCGGCCTGGGCGGCGTCGTAATCGACTGCGCTTCCGGCAACCACAAGATCAACATCTTCGAGGTGCGAAGAATCAAGCTGGAGGATGATATCGAGGAAGGGGCCGAGCTGCCGGAGATTTCCAATGAATCGCCCATGTTTTTGCAGCATCTTTCCTGGCTCAAAGATGAGTTCCGCATTATGATGCCGGAGATGCCGGACAGCA
>ERZ827469.1122-NODE-1122-length-25400-cov-9.274097_pt1 | contig 25400 bp, 20 predicted proteins | sample MGYA00519917_ERZ827469 | MGnify/ENA primary metagenome ERZ827469 (study PRJEB31778, sample SAMEA3449314) | human gut metagenome | biome: human gut; feature: human-associated habitat; material: faeces | place: United Kingdom | collected 2010/2012 ... | reverse complement strand
TATATCCGCGCCGGGAAAAATAAGGATTTTGAGGATCTTGTACGGCAGGCGGACTGCATCATCTTCGGCCTCTACCCCACCGTGCTGCTTGACTGGGTCGAGCAGTACGGCCGGCTGATACGCCCCGGCACGATGGTCACCGATGTGTCCGGCGTAAAGCGCGGCGTGGTGGAGCCTGTGCAGGCAGCCCTGCCGGAGGGGGTCGAGTTCATCGCCAGCCACCCGATGGCCGGCCGTGAGACAAGCGGCATCACCCACAGCGCCGAGGTAAGCTTTGCCCCCGCCAACTTCATCATCACGCCCACCGATAAGAACACGCAGGCCGGCATCGACTGGTGCCGCGATCTGGCCGAGGAGCTGGGCTTTAAGCGGATCAGCATCCTGACCCCCGCCGAGCATGACCATATGATCGGCTATGTCAGCCAGCTTTGCCATGCCATCGCCGTGAGCCTGATGTGCGCGTCCGATAACTCGGAACTGGCCAACTACACCGGCGATTCCTTCCGCGATTTGACGCGGATCGCACGCATCAACGACAAAATGTGGGCGGAGCTGTTCCTCTGGAATAAAGACAACCTCATCTCGGAGATCGACATGTTTGACAGCGCGCTGCAGGATATGCGGGAAAAGCTCGTCAACGATGACCGTGAGGGTCTTGAGGAGATGTTCCGTCTTTCAACCAAGCGCAGAGAGGCGTTTGACAAAAAATAACACAAAACAAATCGCTGCCGCCCGCAAAACGGGCGGCAGCGATTTGTTTGCAGATACAGGCTTTACAGGGCGGCCGTTACAGGTGCAGCCGCTTTTCGATCTCACTTTTCAGCGCTCTGCCGCGGAAGATGACAAGACCGAGGAAGGTGATGATGCTCAGGATCAGGCAGATGACCCACGGGATGCTGTGGGCGTCCAGCTTGCCGCCGTCCAGACGCAGAAAGAGCATGATGTACGGCAAAAGGCCGATGCCGATGTTCATGAGCAGATAGACCAGCGCATTTGCCGTGAATCGGCTGCGCAGAAAGGCAAACACGAAGTTGCACCCCAAGGCAACGCAGCAGAGGATCGGCACGACCAGATCAAGGCTGTAGCCTGTGTAGCCGTTGAACCAGTCGGTAAAGACGAGCAACGCCGAGACGAGCAGCAGCAGGTTGAAGATCTGGCGCGGGCCGTTGTAGCGCCGGCGCAGGACGGAGCGCAACACCCGCAGCGCTGCCAGAGACCAGACGGCCAGCAGCAGGCTGAAATGGCGGTGGGGCGTGTCGTCCAGCAGCAGGAAATCAAACGCCCCGGCCACCACCACCACGGCCGACAGCAGAAAAGCAATGATCTTATACAGGAGCGAGGCGCGGTGGATGCGCGGCGCAGTCGCCGGGAAATAAGCTGCCTCCGCCGGGCCCGGCAGGCGGTTCTGGCACAGCGGGCAGTAGGTGCTGTCCCCGCCGACCCTGATATGACAATGCGGGCAGGTATTCATTTTTCCACCTCCGTGGCGTAGAGGGTGACATCCAGCCCGTCCTTGGCAAGGCTGCGGTAGAACCGCTGCAGGATCGTTGTGCTGCGCAGCGCCGAGGCCGTGCCCAGCACAAGGTCATCCCCGTAGGAGCAGACAACCGTAAAGAGCGTTTTGCAGCTGGAGAACGCCGCAAAGCTGCGGATATAGGGCTGCAGCTCCGCCGGGATGGAGATGCGCCCCATGTTGGAGACAACAGCCGTGACATGGCGGTCCTCCAATTTGGTGAACAGCTTGACGGTGGCGTTTTTGAGGAAGAGCGGCACCGGGCGGATGGCGGGTACATGCTCAAGCTTTTCGTACTCGTCCATCTGGGCGCGGATATTCTCGGGGCGCAGGACCTCCTTCAGCTTTGCATCAAAGACGGGGGCCACGGTCTCTAGCGTATCGGCCTCGGTCAGCGTATGGGTCACATAGACGGAGTTGAAAAAGTTGCGGGCCGTCTCACTGGGGTAGTAGTTGCGCAGGTTGACCGGCAGGCTGATCGAGATGGGCTTGCTGCGCTCCAGCGCGGGCATATCGTGGTAGATGGCAAGCATGAAGCAGGCACCGAGGTAGCTCGTCATCGATACACCCAGCGCATGGGAGCGGTCCAGCACCTGCCGGGCACTGAGATGCCCCTCAAAGAATTGCAGCTGGTCGTAGGGCAAAAAGCCGTGCAGGCGGTAGACCTTGGTCTTTTTCTCGGTCTTGCGGCGTCTGGTGCCGCCGTAAAAGTTGCGGAAGCTGTCCTGCGCAAGATCCCCGGCAGAGGCACTGTTGGGCGAGGGTACGCTGTCCAGCTCGCCGGGGTGGCGCAGCGCCAGATAGTTGCGCACGATGGATTTTAAGTAGAGCAGGCCGCCGTTGCCGTCGGTGATGGCGTGGAACATCTCCAGATTGATCCGCGCGCCGAAATAGGTCACCCGGTAGATCAGACGGTTGCGGCGCTCCGGCGTGTAGAGCGGCGCACAGGGGGCCTTCGTCTCCGGCTGGGCGGCGGGCATCAGATCGGTGGATTCAAAATAATGCCAGAACAGGCCGCGGTGCAGCGTGACCTGAAACTGCGGCCATTCCTGCGCCGTGCGGCGCAGGGCCTCGTTCAGTGTGTCAGGGTCGACCTGCTCCTGCAGCGTGCAGGAGATGCGAAAAACGCGCGGGTCCCGCATGGATGCCGTGGCCAGAAACACCTTGGCGACATTGTCAACTTTGTACCAGGAATCGGACATGGGTTTTCCTCTTTTTTAAATGATTTTCTGCACGAACCGCCCGGCGCTTTCCATCGCCATGGCGGCGCGGTGGACGGGCATCTGCTGAAAGACATGCCAGCACTCGGGGTAGATCTCCAGCTGGGCATAGACGCCGGCCTTCTGCAGGCTTTCCACCAGCCGCTCACTGTCGGACTTCAGGATCTCATTCGTGCCCACCTGCACTAAGGTCGGCGGCAGGCCGCGCAGGTCGGCAAACAGCGGACTGTAGCAGGGGCGGGTCCAGTCGGCGTCGGGGCCGGTGTAGGCCTCGCGCACGGCGGCGATGTACTCCATCGTCAGCATCGGGTCCAGTGTCTTGCAGGTGCGGTAGCTCTTTCCGCTGGCCGTCATATCGGTCCATGGGCTGAACAGCACCAGCCCGCGCGGCTGGGCACGGCCCTGCTCCTTCAGCTTTAAAGCCAGCTCCAGCGCCAGGTTGCCCCCGGCGGAGTCGCCCGCGACGATAACGTCCCGCGCACCGTAGCCCATATACATTAAATAATCCCACATCGCCACGGCATCCTCAATGGCCGCAGGGAACGGGTGCTCCGGCGCAAGGCGGTACTCAAACGAGAGCACGTCAAACCCGGTAGCCAGCGCCAGCTTGCTGGCCAGAATGCGGGCGTACCCCAGCTGGCCGCAGGTGTAGCCGCCGCCGTGGCAGTACAAAACGGCGTGGCGGCGGTCATGGCCGTGCTCCAGGCTGACCCACTCGGCGGGGATGCTCCCCACTGTCAGGCTGTCGCTGCGGATGCCGATGCCCGGCGTGACAAGCCGCGCAAACAGCTCCTCCGCGGCGCGCTGGCGCTCCAGATCCTCGGGCGTCGTCGAGGTGTGGTCGCTGATGCTGTGCACGGCCTTGATGGCCCGCATCATCGGGCCGAGGTCGTCGGGGTTCTGCTCCTGCTGGGGCACCAGCGTTTTGATGACAGCCTCGAGCCGCTGGCTCAAATCATTTTTCCTTCTGGACATGGCAGCTCCTTACAGCTTGGCCAGCAGCCGCGTCCATACGGTGCGCAGCAGCGGCGGATGTGCGGCGGGCAGGCCGCACAGGCGGTAGATTTTGTTCAGCGGCGGGAAAACCCCACGCCTGGCATAGCCATTGTAAATCAGCTTCAGCTGGCGGTCCTTCGCCGCACCCGGCAGATGCAGGATGCAGACGGGGTCGAGTGTATAATTTGTCGATACATAGTAGAAATGCCCGCCAAGCCAGTAGCGGAAGATATAGGCATTTGCAGCGCGCACGGGTTTACCGGCCAGCAGACTGCGGTAGGCGGCACCGCACCAGACGGCCTCGTCACCCTCCCTCGGGGTGATGCCCTTTGCCTGCAGTTCTTCAAAATAGTCACGGCACAGCGACATAAAATCGGTCAGCCGCGCCCTGCTGCCCGCGACCAGCTCGCCGCCGAAGTGCGTCAGCGCGTGCGGTGCGCCGTCCGGCTCCACCGCATCAAAGCAGCGGCTGATGGCGGCGGTCATCGTCTGGCTGGCGGCGTGGGGGACCTGATACAGCAGTACGGCCTCGTCGCATTCCCGCCACAGATCGTCCAGCGGGCGCTGGGTGAAGGTGTCGAGGTCGAGCATCGCCGCGCGGGCAAAGTCGCGGTTTTCCAGCACCCACGCCATGGCGCAGAGCTTGTAGTAGGCCAGTGCCCAATTGGTGTCGGCGGGCACGCGGTAGGTGGTAAACGGGCAGTCCCAGATTTCGACGCCGCCCTGCGTCAGCTGGCTGCGGAACGGCTCCGGCACGGGAGCATTCGTCAGCAGGGCCACTGTGCAGGCAGGGTTCTGCGCCTTGGCGCTGCACAGCGCCACGACGGTGCAGCGGTCATAGACCGTGCGGCCCAGATTGGCGGCGTCCCCCTCGCGGTAGCCGTCCAGCGTGGCGAATGCGCCGAAAATCAGATTTTCCATGGGCAGACCCCTCCGTTACACACAAATACATCTTTATTATAGTCATTTTGGGGGTAGATGTCTATGGCCATCCCCTGCAAAATGCGCGGGAGCGACGGAAAAATAACTTTTTTGTGTGCAGACCTTGCCGAATTTTGTCATACCCTTTATAATGTTTACAGATGTAAAATTTTTATGAAGCGGCATCGCTACAGGCTGTGTCGCGCGGAGCAGTGTTTTTTATGGCGTTTTCTTCGGTGCAATTTCTGTTCGTTTTTCTGCCGCTGTCGCTGGCGGTCTACTGGCTGTGCCCCAAGTGGCTGCGCAATGCCGTGCTGGCTGCGTTCAGTCTGCTGTTTTTTGCGTGGGCGGGTTTAAAGGGCGCGGCCATCCTGGTGCTGCTGGCCGGTATCAACTGGCTGGGCGGGCTTTCGCTGGGGAGGCTGGCCCACAAAAGGCCGCTGCTGATTTTGTTGATCCTGCTGGATCTGGCGGTGCTGGGCGGCTTTAAATATGCGGGCTTTGCGGCGGAGACGGTCAACGCCCTTGTGCCGGGTCTGCTGCCGGTGCTCTCCCCCGCCCTGCCGCTGGGGCTGAGCTTTTACGTGTTCACGGCCATCGGCTACTGTGCCGATGTGGCCGCGGGCAAGGTGGAATCGGAAAAGAACCCTATCCGTTTTGCGGTGTTCCTCGCGTTCTTCGGCCACGGGCCGTCCGGGCCCATCGTGCGGTACGGCCAGCAGGCTCCGCAGCTGGACCCCGGCAGCGAGACGCGCCGCGTCTCGGCGGACCGCTTCTGCTACGGCATCAAGCGGCTCGTGCTGGGCCTTGCAAAAAAGGCCATCATCGCCGACCAGCTCGCTTTGATTTACGCCAAAGTCGCGTCGGTCCCGGCGGCCACGCTGCCCGCACCGATCCTCGTGCTGGGCTACACGGCCTACATGATGCAGCTGTATTTTGACTTTTCCGGCTACAGCGATATGGCCATCGGCATCGGTGAGTTCTTCGGCATCACGCTGCCGGAAAACTTTGAGTATCCGTATCTTGCCTGCTCCGTCGGCGAATACTGGCGGCGCTGGCATATCTCGCTGTCGAGCTGGTTCCGCGACTATGTCTACATTCCGCTGGGCGGCAGCCGCTGCCGCCTGCGCCGCACCAGCCTGAACCTGCTCATCGTCTTTGCACTGACCGGCCTGTGGCACGGTGCGGCGTGGCAGTATGTGGTGTTTGGTCTGCTGCACGGCATAATTTTGTGCATGGAGCGCCTGGGCCTGCGGCGGGCGCTGGAGCAGCTGCCGCGGCTGTTCCGGCACCTGTACACGGTGGTGCTGCTCTGGCTGACGCTGGTGATCTTCGGTGCGCCGGGCCTGTCCGAGGGGCTGGCCGTGCTCAAGGGCATTTTTACATGGCAGAGCGGGGCCAAGGGCTATACGCTGGCGGCCTTTGCGGACACCAAGCTGCTGCTGATTTTAGCGGCGTCCTTCCTGCTGTGCGGCCCCGTGCAGGCGCTGTGCCCCAAGCTGAAGGCGGCTTTGTACGCGAAAAAGGCACCGTCCCCTGCCGGGATGGCGGGGCTGCTCGTGCTGCTGTTTCTGGGACTTATGCGCGTCACGGCAGGCACCTACAGCGCGTTTATTTATTTTCAATTTTAAGGGAGGTGCAGAGCCATGCGTAAAGCGGTCAAAATTGGCTTTATCGGCGTGTTCTGCGCCGTCATCGGGCTGGCGTTCCCGGTGTTCAACATTTTTTCCAAGCAGCTGTCGATGGACAGTCACGAAAACCGCCTGATGACCGGTCTGCCGCAGGTGCTGCAAAGCCCGCTGCGGGAGCTGCCGCGCAATCTTGACAACTTTCTGGTCGATAACTCGCCGTTCCGCTATCAGTTTGTGCTGGTGAACGCCGGGCTGGACTACGCGCTGTTCGGCACGAGCCAGAGCGACCAGGTGCTGCCCGGCAAGGACGGCTGGCTGTTCTACAAGGATGGCCCCAACGCCGCGCAGCCGATGGCAAACTATCAGGGGCTGGCCGAGCTGAACGACAGCGCCGACACACTGGCCGAGGCCAGCGCGGGCTTGCAGATCTTGAGTGATAAGCTGGCCGAAAACGGCTGCACGCTGGTGCTGGATCTGACGCCCAGCAAGGACCGCGTCTACCGCGAGTACATGCCCGACGGCTACCCCATTGTGAACGAGGAAAACCGCACCGACCTGCTGGCGGCCTATCTGCAGAGCCACACGACAGTGCCGGTGGTCTGGCGGTATGACATGCTGCGCAGCCAGGCGCGGCAGAACGCCGACCAGCTGCTGTACTACAAAACGGACACCCACTGGAACGCCGTCGGCGCGCTCATTGGGCTGGACGGCATTTTTGAGGCGCTGGACATGCCGACGCGCCCGGCGGACAGCTACCCCGTCGAGGCCGACGGCACGACCACCGGTGACATGGCAAACGTGGCGGCGCTTTACGCCAGTTTGCCCGCCGAGGAGACCTACGTAGTGCCGGGCTATGACCGGATGTTTGAGAAGGACAGCCGCGCCGTGCGGGTCATCGGAGATTCGTTCAGCGAGTACTACATGCCGTACCTGCAGGCGCGCTTCACGAACAGCTGGCGCGAGCATATCGACACCTTCACGACAGACGTGGCCGAGCACCCGGGGTGTGCCATTCTGATTTTGGAGTTCAACGAGCGCAGCCTTGACAAGCTGCTGGCAATACTGGAGCAGTTTTAAGCGGATTAAATAAGGCGGCCTGTCTGCGGGAATGACGCAGACAGGCCGTTTTTTGTGATGTAAGCGAAAATGTACGCGATAGTTGATGGCGTAAAGCAGCGGGGTTTGGTATACTGGGAACAGAAAAATCCGTGAAGGAGGAAAGAAAAATGCTGTTTGCAACATGGGTGACGGCACTCAATATTTTGGTTTTTGCGGCGCTGGTGGCCGCGGTGATTTATCTGTTTGTGCTGATCGTGCGGGCGCTGAAGAAGTACATCGGCAGCAAGGCGGTGCGCGAAGAAAAGCAGGCCGCCAGGCGCACGCTGGGTGAGAGCTTAAAGGAGCACCGCACCCAACGCCACATGACGCAGGAGTTTGTGGCCGAGGCTTTGGGCGTGAGCCGCCAGACCGTATCCAAATGGGAAAACGGCAGCGCCGACCCGAGCACCACAAACTTGCTGGCCCTGGCCAAGCTGTACGGAGTGGAGGCGGAGGAGCTGTTGCGGGGAATAGATCGCAGCGAAGAGTGAAGAGAACTATGTAGGGCGGCCAGCCCTCTGGCCGCCGCGGAGGGGGCAGGATACCTACCTGCAGAGCAATTTGAAAAGGGGGTAGCAAACCGGAAAATGCAAGGCCCGTCAAGTCGCGGGCCGGGCATGCCCGGCCCCTACAAACAACCCGGGAATAGAAACCGTTGCGCCCAAGGGGGTTCGGGGGAACACCCGAATTTAAAGCGGAGGAAGGCCCGTTGGCGTTAAGCGCGAACAGTAATACTGCGTTCGCGTAGCCAATGGGCCTTCCGACTTCCTTATTGGGGTTCTTAGGGGCGTGCAGCCCCTAAGGCGCGGGTCCGCTGCGTCGCAACAGCGGCAGTTTTCTTTGCTACTTTCTTTTGTTGGCAAAAGAAAGTAGGAGTTCCCGGGAGGCTGCCGTTAATGGGTTCACCGCCTTTTCCACGCCGTGCCAAACCCGATGACGCTTGCGCAAAACGCGGCGGCCAGCGCTTCTATGGGGAAGCCGTCCCCGGTTTGCGGCAGCGCCGCCGGGGCGGCAGCCTTCACGGTCCGTGTGCCAGCCGCCGCGGCTGACGCAGTCACCGCTGCCGCGGCGGTCTCCGGCGGGTCATACCGGTTCACAAACAGCACGCCGTCGGCCTTCGCGGTCTCCCCGCTGCGCACGGCCCAGAGCCCGGCGGCAAGACCGCCGTCCGGGCGGCCCGTCACCCGGACCGTGACCGTGTAGCTGTGCGTATCGTAGGTCGTGTGGGCAGCGCCGCCGCTGCGCTCGGCAACCAGATACCGGTAATCCCCCGGCTCGTCAAAGGCAAAGCCCGTAAAATACACGGTGCCGCCGTTTTTTACGGTCAGGGCACGCTGCACAGGCGCGGGGGCCGCGTCCAGCGGCGTCAGCTCCACCGTATAGACGGCGTCCGCCGCCGCGCCGTCGGTGCGGACACTGACGGGGATCGCCGTGCTCACCCGCGCAGCCGCCACGGGCAGCGGGCAGAGCAGCGCCAGCAGCAGGGCCGCTGCGGGCAGCCAGCACCGCAGGGCCGTTTTGCCAAAGGTCATTGCATTTCATCTCCTTCTTTCAGGGGGCAGAGCCGCCCCAGCACGACGACCCGCCCGTTTGTCTCGCTCCCGGCGCAGGTCGAAAGCGCCACCAGCCGGTCCTGCGCCGTCACACCGATGTCCCGCTGCTGCACGGCCTGCGCCGCCGCATAGTCCAGCAGCGCCCCCACGTCGTCGGGGTAACGCTCCGGCGTGTAAATGGCGGTATCGTAGGCATCGGTCACCACACAGGCGAACAGCTCGATCGTATAAGCGGCGTCGGGCAGACTTATGCTGCCCGCGGGGTGCGCGGCAAAATAGTCTGCCTCCGCAAACCGCGCCACATCGCCGAACATCGCGCTGTTGTCCATGTGGTGGCCGTAAATCACCGTGTACGGGTCGGTCAGGTCGGCGGCGCAGCGGCTGTCGAGAAAAATCGCACCCGACAGGGAAAAATCACCGTAGACGTCGCGGTTGACGTAGTCCATGTTTGTCGCGCCCTGCACAACGGGGTAGTCGATGCCCGTGCCGTCCACCGTCAGCCAGCCGCAGACGTCGGGGTTGACGGTTTGCAGCCCGGCCAGCGTCGGGTTGTCGGCAGCCGGTGCGGCGGGCTTATACTGCAAAAGCTCCGCGCCCACAAACGCCCCGCGGCGCAGCGCGGCGTCCTGCCAGAGCGCGAACCCGCCGAAAGCCAGCAGCGCCAGCATCAGCAGCCCGGCCAGCGCACTGACCAGCCGTGTGCCCAGGCGTGCCAGCCGCGCCGCGCGGTCCAACATCAGTCCTCACGGCGGCGCTTGCGGAAGAACACCAGCCCGCTGCCCGCGGCCAGCGCCAGCATCGCGCCGTAGGGGGCGGCGTCCAGCAGCAGGCCGGTGGGGGCAATCGAGCTGCGGGTATTCGTGACGGTCAGGGCCGTGTCGGCGGCACCCACCGTCTGCGTGGGCAGGGCCCTTTCGGTGCTCAGCGTCTCGCCGTCCAGCGTCCAGGCCGTCGTATACTTCTCAGCGTCCAGGCCGCTCTCGGTGATCGTGTAGGCCGCGCCGGTGGGCAGGCCGGTCACCTTGATCATATCGCCGCCCCGGATCGTCTCCGAGAAGCTGACCTTGCCGTTTGTAAAGGGCTTCACCTCGGCGTTGCTCGTCACGCCCGCCGCGCTTGTGGTTTGGACCGTGACCGACGCCATGCGGCTCGGGTCTGCGTCCGGGTCGGTGATCTCCAGCGTGAAGATAAAGTGGTCGGTGTAGTCGGCCCAGTCGCCCGCCAGCGCCTTGGTCACGGTCAGGCCGTGGGTCGTGTAGGTATTGGTGATGAGGTCGCTCTTGGTATTGTCATCGAGCGAGGTCAGCGTAGCGTAGTCAATTTTGAACGTTGCACCGTCCGGGTCGGACGTATTGTCGTTGACAACGCGCACCTTTAGCAGGTAGGTCGCCGTCGTGGCGGTCAGGCCGTGGATGCCGGGGTCGCGCTCGGTCAGGTGGTAGTAGTAGATGCCGGGGGCCTCGAACTTCGAGGTGTCAAAGCCGACGCTTACATCGCTCTCCTTGTTGGCAATGCCGCTGTCATCCGCCGCAAACGTGGCGATGATGTCGCTGCCGTCCAGCTGATCCACGCTGCCGACATAGTTTTTCTCTCCGTCGTCGGGCAGGTCGCTCTCGTCGGCGGCGGTGACGTCAAAGGCAATCGTGCCCGTGATGCCGCCCGCGCCCGCGGCGTTCGTCACGTCGATGGCCTTGCGGAAGGTGATGCTGCCGGTGGTCGTGGTCAGGGTCTCTGCCGCAAACGCCGTGGCGGAGAGCGCACCCGTGAGCAAAGCAGCGGTCAGAACGGCGGAAAGCTTGATGGTGTTCATAAGTATGTGCTCCTTTCGGGGTGGTGTATGGTTATGTGGGTGGTTTCCGGTAGGTCGGCCCTCATCCGCCGCTGCGGCGGCACCTTCCCCCGCGGGGGAAGGCTTGGGGCTGGGTGCCTTCCCCTGCGGGGGAAGGTGGCCGAGGCCCCGCCCGAGGCCGGATGAGGGCCGAGTGTATCTCTGCATCCTTCCTCCCTATAGTCTCTAAATCTCATTCCTCCTCACTATCGCAATGACCCGCCCGGCGATATTTTCTGCCGTCACCGGGCCGTACCGGCGGCTGTCGGGCGCACCCTCGCGGGCGTCGCAGAGGATAAAATACTCGCCGTCGGCCAGGGTCAGGGGGTAGGTCACGTCACTGTCGTAGCGGGGGGTCGTCTCGTAAATGTCCGGCTCGGCCACAAGGCTGCCGTTGATGCGCAGCAGCGCGTTTTCTGTCACCTCCACGGTGTCGCCGCCGCGGGCCGCAACACGCCCCGTGCAGCGCCGGTCATCCTGTGTAAAGACGACCACCTCCCCCGCTGCAAAGCTGCGCGGCAGCCGGTAGTAGAGCAGCAGGTCGCCGGGCTTGAGGTGCGGGTACATCGTGTCGTCCGGCTGGATCGCCAGCCCGAACACGACGCCGAACAGCACCAGCAGCAGTGCGGCCAGCGCCCCGGCGCGCAGAAAAAACTCCTTCACGTCCGCCAGCGCACGGCGGCGCTGTGTCTCGTTCACGGTGCGGCCTCCCTTCGGCGGCGGCAGACCACGGCCAGCGCCGCACCCGCCGCCAGCAGCCAGACTGCCGGGGCCGCGTCCTGCGCAAGACCCGTGGGCGGCACGCCGTCCTTATTGTTGACGCAGGTCAGCGCCGCGTCGCCGGTCAGGGTCGCGGTATAGCTGCTGCCCAGCGTGACGTTGCTGCCGTCGTCCATTGTCGTTTCGTAGTCGGTCAGCGTCTCCTCGGTGACGGTCACGGTCTGGCCGGGCTTCAGATGCCCGATGACAATGCTGCCTTTATGCGGGATCGTGAAGCCGTCCGCGGTCAGCGCCGCGCCGCCGTAGGGCTGCACATAGGGGGTATCCGCGGTGACCGCCGCGCCGTCAATGGCCGCCGTAAACGCAAAGCCGCGGCGCGTGTCGCCCATGCCGCCCGTGACCTGCTTGGTCACGGTGACGTGCAGGAACGGCGCGTAGGTGTTGGTGATGACAGCCTCCCCCACGCCGCCGGACGGCACCTGCACCGTCCCGGCCGCCGCGGCGGCGGTGGTCGTGCAGTACCAGCTGGCTAAGTCGGGGTGGTCGGTCTCGGTCACGGTGTAGCTGCCCACGGGCACATCCTCCACCGTTACGCTGTGCAGCCCCCTGAGCGGCACGGTCAGTGCGCCGGGCGCGTCCAGCGTGACGGTGCGGGCCGTGCCGTCGTCATAGACCAGCGTATAGCTGCCGATGGGCAGACTGCCGACGGTGAAGGTGTTCGTCACGGCCTCGGCCTCATCGCGCAGGGCCGTGTCGTCCACGGCCTTCGTCAGCCGCAGGCTGCCGGTCTGCCGGGCGTAGGTGTTCTCAAAATCGGCGTAGGTCGTGCCGTTTTGCAGCAGCGTTATGTTGGCCAGCGTCGGCGGGTCGCCCGCGGGCTGCAGCACGTCGCCGTTGACGGCGGCGCGGCTCGCCAAATAGAGCACCGCCGCCGGGGCGGCGTGGGCGGTCTCGGTCACGGTGTAGGTGTAGGGTGTGCCGCTCTCCGACGCCATAGGCAGATCCTGTATGGTATAGCTGCACTGGGCCGGGTCGGTGCCGACGGTCATATCCGCGCCGCTTATGACGGCCACAGCCGTGCCGTCGGAGCGGGTCAAGGTGAAGGTCAGCCCCGCGCGCACGGCGGTCAGCTCGTCGGCGGTCAGGCTGCCCGCCAGCGTCTTGCGCAGCGTCAGGTTGGCGTGCCCGGCCACGGGCGGCGCAGGCTCGGTGCTGAACCAGACCTTATCCAGCAGGTTGCCCTCGCGCCGGTCCCCCTTGCCGCTGGACAGCGCCAGGAAGAAGAACCGGCTGACATACTGCCCCGCCCGGACTGTGTAGTCGCCGCTGTGGACGCCCCACTGGTCGTTGCCGTCGGTGATCTCGCCGCCGACCATGAAGCTGCGGATGGGGACCTCCTCGCCGTTGTATTGCACGGTCCGGTCCAGCGCCTCGCGCACCAGAAGTCCCCTGTTGTCGTCCTCGCTGGAAGCGCCCTCCAGAATATCGGTGATCTGCGCTGCCACATCCACCGGCGCGATGAGCAGCGCCATCGAGTCCTTCATACCCCTGCCGCGGGCGCGGTGGGCCAGCGACCAGTGCAGCGTGGTGCCGGGCGCGGTCAGCACATCCTGATACAGTGCGCCGTAGGCCTCGCAGTTCAGCTCGGCAAACTGCTGCCCGTCGTAAGCGCCGTCGATGCTGTAGCTGGCCTCGGGGTAGTTCCGCGTGCCGTTATAGCTGCGGTTGGAGCCGTCCGCCAGCTCAATGTACAGGCCGGCGCTTCCGGTTTTCCAGTGCTCGGCCACGCCGGTGGTCTGCCAGACGATGCCCCCTTCCCCCGACGGGTACTGGGTAAAGAAGGTGCCGGTCCCACCGTCCGGGGAATAATACAGCCGGGATGCGGGCGTATTGTTGTTTTTGTTGTGATACGCCTTCAGCCCGGCAATATCCGGCGTTTCAAAGCTGCCGTTCTGCAGCTGGATGCAGTAGGGCACCTGCATGGCCGCGGCGGTGAGTTTTGCGCCGTCGGTGCCGGTGACCTCGACCTTATAGTACAGCCGTTCCGCATCCCTGACACCGGCAATGCAGGCATCCAGCGCAGCGTTCAGCCGGTGCTCGCTGCCCGGCGTGATGTTCCACGCATCGCCGGAGCAGAGCTGCTGCGGGACCTCCTCCCAGTTGGTGCCGTCCTTGCTGCGGTACCAGGTGTACACAGCGCCGTCGAGTCTGTCCGTGCTGCCGTTGACCTTCGCTGTAAAGCAGCCGTCGGTCCGAATGCTGTCCACCAGCTCTGCGCTTGTGACAACGGCAGTCTGCGCCGCGGTGTCGGGCGCGGCGAGCAGCGTCTCCATCACGAGGGTGCGTGCGGTCTCGGGCGTTGCCGCGGGGTCAGCCGCCGGGGTCGGCTCCGCCTCACTTTCGGGTTCCGGGGCAGGCGCCGGGGTCGGCTCCGCCTCCATGTCGGGTTCCGGGTCAGGCGGGTCCGGGTCGGCGGGCGCAATCGCCGCCGCAGACTCCGCCGTGGCGGGCAGTTCATCCGCCGCAAACACAGCGTTGGCCATGCCTGCCGCCATACAGCAGGCCAGCAGCACAGCCAACAGACGTTTTTTCATGTACGGTTCCTCCTTTGCTGGTTTCCCGCGCGGGGCTTGTCTCCCCGCCGGGTCAATTGGGAGTATACCGTCCGCCGCCCGCGGAACACGTCGAGGGCTGCTTTCTTCCAAAAGGTTACAAAAAAGACGCACCACGGAAGTTTTTCCGTAGTGCGTCTTTTCTTTTAGTCACTTCTGCCCTGTAGGGGCCGGGCATGCCCGGCCCTGCACCTTTCCGCAAGCGCCCGCCTATGGGACACCTGCGGGCCGGGCATGCCCGGCCCCTACTGTCTCTGCAATGGGAAAATGAGCTGTAAGGGCACACTGGCGGGCCGGGCATGCCCGGCCCCTACCGCTCGGCTGGGGGATACAGCACCGCTCCCCCGCTTTACACCACCGTCACCAGCGTCTCACAGTCGCCGGTCACGGCGTACTTGCCGCTGCCCGCGGGGATAAAATAGCTTTCGCCCTTTTTGACCTTCACGGTCTCGCCGCCGCAGGTCAGCGTGCCCGCGCCGTCGGTGATGAGCAGCGAGACAAAGCTCTTTTCGTCAGCCGCGCCGTCAAACGCGCCTTTTTTCGCGTCCACCGTGAAATACTCGCACTGCGCGAGATGGCTGCCGAAGTCGTGCTTTTGCGGCGGCGTGCGGCGGGTCACGTCCAACGCCTTTTCAATGTGCAGGGCACGGGGCTTGCCGTCCGCACCGACGCGCCCGTAGTCGTAGACGCGGTAGGTCACGTTGGAGTTCTGCTGCACCTCGGCCACGACGATGCCCTGGCAGATGGTGTGCAGCGTGCCCGACGGGATAAAAAAGCAGTCGCCCTTGTGTACGGGCACGGCGTTCAGGACCTCGGTCAGGGTGTTATTTTTAATGCGCTCCGCAAACTCCTCTTTGGAGATTTCGTGCGTAAAGCCGTAGTAGAGATACGCCCCCGGCACGCAGTCCAGCACATACCACATCTCGGTTTTGCCGTACTGGTGTTCGTTTTTCAGCGCGTAGTCGTTGGACGGGTGCACCTGAATGGACAGGTTCTTGCTGGCGTCGATGAACTTTGTCAGGACCGGGAACTGCTCAAATTTTGCGCAGTCCGTGCCCAGGGCTTCGGGGTGCGCGGCCACGTAGTCCGCCAGCGTCGTGCCGTCGGGCAGATAGCTCGGGCCGTCCGGGTGGCAGGACAGCACCCACGCTTCGGCCAGCGGTTCAAGGTCGCTCTTGATGCCGAAATCGGTGCGCAGGCGGCTGCCGCCCCACAGATAATCCTTGCAGCTCGGGGTCAATTTCAGAATTGCCATACCGTTCACGCTTTCATCATGTCCGCGGCGGCTTTGGCCAGCGCGGCGTTCACGGCATCGGCGGCTGCCTCACTGTCGCCAACGGCGGAAAGATAAACTTTAATTTTCGGCTCGGTGCCGGAGGGGCGGACCATCAGCTTATGCCCGCCGTCCAGATGGTATTCCAGCACGTTGGCGCGGGGCAGGCCGGTGCCGTCGGTGTCGTAGTCCACGACGGACTCCACCTTGTACCCGGCAATGTCCTCCGGGGCGTTGGCGCGCAGCTTCTTCATCAGCTCCTGCATCGTGTGCATGCCGCTCTCGCCCTCAAAGGCAAAGCTGCACAGCGCATTGCGGTAGTAACCGAACTCCCTGTACAATGCCTCGATGGCGTCCAGCAGCGTCTTGCCCTGCTGGGCGTACCAGGCCGCGGCCTCGCAGACCAGCAGCGTCGCGTTGACAGCGTCCTTGTCGCGGACGTGGCCGCCGGACAGGTAGCCGTAGCTCTCCTCAAAGCCGAAGATATAGCGTTCGGGACGCCCCTCGGCCTCCAGCTTGCCGATCTGCTCGCCGATGAACTTAAAGCCGGTCAGGGTGCGGCGCAGTTCAACGCCGTACTTTTTCGCAACCGGCGCTGCCATATCGGTGGAGACGATGGTCGTTACCGCCACGGGGTCGGCGGGCATCGTGCCCTGTGCCAGACGGGTGCGGCAGATATAGTCCAGCAGGATGATGCCCATCTCATTGCCGGTAATCAGGCGGTAGCCGCCCTTGCCGTCGGGCACGGCGGTGCCGCAGCGGTCACAGTCGGGGTCGGTGCCCAGCAGCAGATCGGGACGGACCTTGTCGCACAGCTCCAAGCCTTTTTGCATAGCTTCGCGGATCTCGGGGTTCGGGTAGGGGCAGGTCGGGAAGTCGCCGTCGGGCTTTTCCTGCTCGGGCACAACGGTCACATGGGTCACGCCGAGCTTTTTCAGCAGCTTTTTCACACATTCCAGACCCGTGCCGTTCAGCGGGGTGTAGACGAGCTTGAGCGCGTCGATGCCCGCGCCGTCGCCGACACGCTGGTCATAGACAGCCTGCACAAAATCATCGAGGCATTTTTCGTCAATTGTCACAATGCGGCCCGCGGCGGCGGCAGCGTCAAAATCTGCCAGCCGGACATCGTCAAAGCAATCAATTTTTTCGATAGCTGCCAGAATTTTCTCGGCAGCCTCCAGCGTGATCTGGCAGCCGTCCGCGCCGTAGACCTTGTAGCCGTTGTACTTAGCGGGGTTGTGGCTGGCCGTCACGCAGACGCCCGCGCCGCAGCCGAGGTACCGCACCGCCCACGAAAGCGCCGGGGTCGGCTCAAGCCGGGGGTACATGCAGGCGGTAATGCCGTTCGCGGCCAGCACGCGGGCGGTCTCGCGGGCGAACAGCGCACCGTTATGGCGGCTGTCGTGGGCGATGGCTACCTTTTTGGGCAGGCCGGACGCATTGAGGTAGTCCGCCAGCCCCTGCGTTGCCTTGCGCACGGTGTAGAGGTTCATCCGGTTCGTGCCCGCGCCGATCACGCCGCGCAGGCCGCCGGTGCCGAATTCCAGATCGCAGTAAAAGCGGTCCGTGACGGCGTCGGCGTCGCCCGCGATGGAGACGAGCTCGGCTTTGACGGCGTCGTCCAGATCCGGCTGGGCAAGCCAGCGGTTATAGAGGTCGTTTGTATTGTTCATGGAGTTTCTCCTTTATCTTCCCTTGGGTCCTGCGGGCAGCCGCAAGCCGCCCTGCCTCTCTATTATCTTGCATTTTTACCGCTTTTGCAAGTACCAAATCTTTGTCGGCACCACCGGATTTTCCGGTCCAGACTGTCAAAAAATTGCATTCCTGCCTTATTGCGTATGTAGGGGCGACCATTGGTCGCCCGCCAACTTACCGCAGCAACGCATTTTTCCGGGTGGTTTGCTTACAAGGCAAACGGGCACGGGCGAGCAATGCTCACCCCTACAAGAGTTTTTCGACAGTCTGCACCGGATTTTCCGGTCAGCCCTGCCAGACACCTTTTATTGCCTCCGCTTCGCTTTCCGCCAGCGCCGGGGCGTCGGAATTGGCAAACAGGCTGCCGTAGCGGTAGAGCCCCGCGCCCTGCACCCCTAAGCGGGCAAGCAAAGCAAGCTGGTCGGCCAGCGCATGGCCGGAAAACCACTCGGAGCCGGCATCGGACCCATCCCCTGCGCCGACGCGGTAGGCTCCCAGCCCGGCGTACAGTTTCACGCCCGCCGCGCGGGGCAGTGCGGCCCACGCGGCGGCCAGCTGCGCAAAGCTGTGCGACGCATCGCCGTTTTTTATATATTCCTGTCCCCAATAAAGCTGGGGCATCAGGTAATCCACAGTCCCCTGCCGCAGCCAGCGGGCCGCGTCGCTGTATTGCAGGGTGTAGTTCTGCTCCGGGTCGCCCGCCGGGGCTGCGCCGAACCGCACGCCGTACCGCCGGGCCGCGGCGTGGCAAAGCTCCATCAGGGCGTTCACGTTCTCCCGCCGCCAGTCGTCCTGCGTCCGTGTGCTGCCGCTGGCCGCGTAGTCCGCCGCGTCAAAGGCCGGGTCGGTGGTGGGGTAAAAATAGTCGTCAAAGTGGATGCCGTCCACAGCGTACCTTGCGCACAGCTCCCCCACCCCGTCGGCAATGTACTGCCGCACGTCCGCGTTGGCGGGGTCGAGATACGCGCCGGTGTCGGTGTACCTGACCCAGTCCGGATGCAGCCGCGCCGGGCTTGCGCCGCACAGCGCCGGGGTCTGCCCGGCCTGGATGCGGTAAGGGTTGACCCAGGCTTCCAGCTGTAAGTCCCGCGCGTGGGCGGCGTCCACCAGCAGTGCCAGCGGGTCAAACCCGGGGTCCTGCCCCTGCGTGCCGGTGCAGAGGTGGCTGAACGGGAAGTAGCCGCTGGGGTAGAGCGCATCGCCGAAGGGCCGCACCTGCGCCAGCACGACGGTTGCGCCAATCGACTGTATATTGTCCAGCATGGTGCCGATTGCCTGCGTGAACGCCTCCGCCGACGAGAAATCGACCTGCTCCCATTCCAGATAGCTGACCCACACAGCGCGGTAGGGCGCGGCGGCCCGGGCGACGGCGGTTGGGGTGGGGGTCGGCACCGCGGCGGGGGCCGGAACAGCCTTTTGCGGCAGTGCAAGCAGCGGCGCAAGCAGAAAGACGGCCATTATAAATAAGTAAAATCCGATCCGACGCATGGCATGTACCTCCTGCGGTATGTATATGCAGGCCGGGCAGCGGGTAGGACAGGGCCGTTGGGAGGCCGCCCGTTGCCGGGCGGTCATGGGGTTCCCCTTTGCCACATTGACAAAAAACACCCTGCAATGCTATAATGTTTTTATATGTAACACAATTTTTATCTACCCATTCCTTCACACAAAGGCGGAAGCATTATGACCAGAGAACAGGTCGAAACGGAAATGGCCCAATACCGCACCATCTTTACTGTGGTGCGGCTGCTGGATGCTGCGCAGGTCGGCGGCGAGGAGTCCATCAACAGCTTTTGCAGCTGCTACAGCTATTGGGGCAAAAACACCCCCTGCCGGAACTGCATCTCCCGGCAGGTGCTGGAGGATCACCGCCAGCGCACCAAGCTGGAATACATGGGCAGCGAGGTCTTTCAGGTCACCGCCGTCTACCGCGAGGTCGACGGCGCTCCCTGTGTCATGGAGCTGGTCCAGAAGCTGGACGGCGAGACCCTCATTGACCCCGAAAACGGGGACCGCCTGATAGACAGCATCACGCGCTACCACACCAAGCTCTACCACGATGCACTGACCGACAGCTACAACCGCCTCTACTTTGAGGACGCGCTCAAGGACAAGACCGACCCCGCCGGTGTGGCCGTGCTGGACCTGGACGACTTTAAATTGATCAACGACACCTACGGCCATCAGGCCGGCGACATGGCGCTGCGCACCTGCGTTGACGTGGTGCGCGCCTGCATCCGCAAATCGGACGTGCTCATCCGCTACGGCGGCGACGAATTCCTGCTGGTGCTGCCGGGCATTGAGCGCGCGGCGTTCCTGGCCAAGCTGGACCGCATCCGGGCGCAGCTGCACACCGCCAGCGTGCCGGGGTATTCCCGTCTGCAGCTGTCCGCCAGCATCGGCGGCGTGATAACGCAGCCCGGCGAGACCGTGGAGCAGGCAGTCTCCCGCGCCGACAAGCTGATGTACCAGGCCAAGAACCGCAAAAACATGGTCGTGACCGAGGACAACGCCCGGGACGGCGCTTTGAGCGCTGCCGGGCGCGAAAGCCATTCCCGCCAGAGCATTTTAATTGTGGACGACTCCGAGATGAACCGCGCCATTCTGGCGGAGATCCTGGGCAGCGACTACAACATTCTGGAGGCGACGAACGGCAGGGAATGCCTGGCCATGCTGGAGCAGTACGGCACCGGCATTGCGCTGATCCTGCTGGACATCGTCATGCCGGTCATGGACGGCTTTGCGGTGCTGAGCGAGATGAACCGCAACCACTGGATCGAGGACATTCCCGTCATCATGATCTCGAGCGAGGACGCCGACACCGTTGTGCGCCACGCCTACGAGCTGGGCGTCTCGGACTATGTCAGCCGCCCGTTCGATGCGGGCGTCGTCTACCGCCGCGTTTTCAACACGATCAAGCTCTACGCCAAGCAGCGGCGGCTCGCCTCGCTGGTGACGAGCCAGATCAAGGAAAAAGAGAAAAACACCAAGATGATGATCTCGATCCTGAGCGAGGTCGTCGAGTTCCGCAACGGCGAGAGCGGCCAGCACGTGCTGCACATCGGCACGCTGACCCAGCGCCTTCTGGAGCGGCTGACGCAGAAAACCGACAAGTATGACCTGCCGCCCGAAACGCAGGAGCTGATCGTCATGGCATCGGCGCTGCACGACATCGGAAAGGTTGCGATAGACGATAAGATCCTGAACAAGCCCGGGCGGCTTACCCCGGAGGAGTTCGATCTTATGAAAACCCACACCGTTGTGGGCGCGAACATGCTGGACCATCTGGGCCGCTATAAAAACGAAGCGCTTGTCAAGACCGCCCACGACATCTGCCGCTGGCACCACGAGCGCTGGGACGGCCGCGGCTACCCCGACGGCCTGGCCGGGGACGACATCCCGATTTCGGCGCAGATCGTCTCGATGGCGGACGTCTACGACGCGCTGGTCAGCAAGCGCGTCTACAAGGCCGCCTACTCACCGGACACCGCGGTGCAGATGATCCTGCACGGCGACTGCGGGCAGTTCAACCCCCTGCTGCTGGAATGTCTGGTGGATATTCAGGACGTCTTAAAGGCCGAGATCGTCGAGCGGGAGAACGAAGAAGGGTAAAATTTGCATCGCCGTAGGGGCCGGGCATGCCCGGCCCTGCGCCTTTCCGCAAGCGCCCGCCTGTGGGACACCTGCGGGCCGGGCATGCCCGGCCCCTACCGCGCCACTATAAATTGTGTAATTGTTATGATATTGCGGATTCTGTTGAAAAAATTCTCTTTCTATGGTAGAATAAGGAGATAACTATTAGAGAGGACTTTTCCTTCTTCATGACAAGTAAACGCGAAAAGCTGCAATACGCTTATGTATTTTTCGCCGATCTGCTCACGATGGCCGTCAGCGTTCTGCTGGCGTGGCTCATCACCGACGGGCTGTTCGGCGTGCTGATCCCCTACACCAGCACCGATTGGCTCCAGACCCTGTGCCTGCTGTTTGTGGCGTTCGTCGTCACCTTCTTCTTCTTTGACCAGGACAAAAACATCGTAACACGGTCTGAAAACGAGGAAATCAGCCTTTCCCTCCGGTTCAACATCGCGCTCGGCCTTGTTTATGCAGGCTGCATGCTGCTGGCCAAGGCCACGATGCTGGACTCCCGTTATTTTGCGGTCACAGTGCCCGCGGTCAACGCGGTGCTGCTGCCGTTCTCCCATGCGATTTTAAAGCGGCTGCTCATCCGGTTCCAGCGCAGCTGGGGCATGGAGACGCTCGTCGGCGTCGTCACAACGTCGGACCGGGCCGAGCGGCTGATCCCCGAGATCAAAAAAGACTGGTCCCGCCGGGTCGTGGGTGTCTCGCTGCTGGAGGCCACGCCCGCCGCGATCTCCACCAGAGTCTGCGGCGTCGAGGTCAAGGCGACGTTCGACGACTTCATGGACTGGATCCGGCGCGAGGCGCTCGACGAGGTCTATGTCGATGTGCCGATGGACAGCGGCGAGAGCTTCATCCCCTATCTGGACGAGATGGAGAGCATGGGCCTGACCGTGCACTTCCGTCTGCCGCTGCTGGACCGCATTGAGGAAGCCTGCTGCGACGAGACGAGCGCCGCGCGGCTGAGCCGGTCCCTGGGGCGCTGCGCCGGGGGCAACATCGTCACGATGGGCACCGTTGAATTGCAGCTGCGCGACCAGATCGCCAAGCGCTGCATGGACGTGGTGGGCGCTGTCATCGGCTGTATCATCAGCATCCCGATCATCGCGGTGGTCGCCATCCCGCTCAAGCTCGAAAGCCCCGGACCGCTGTTTTTTAAACAAAAGCGTGTGGGCCGCAACGGGCGGTATTTTTACATCCACAAGCTGCGCAGCATGTACGTGGACGCCGAGGCCCGCAAGAAGGAGCTGATGGCCCAGAATGAAATGAACGGCCTGATGTTCAAAATGGAGGATGACCCCCGCGTGACCAAGGTGGGTAAATTCATCCGCCGCACCAGCATTGACGAGCTGCCGCAGTTTTTTGACGTGCTGCGGGGCGATATGAGCCTTGTGGGCACCCGCCCGCCGACGGTGGACGAGTACAAGCAGTACGAGAGCCACCACAAGCGCCGCCTGTCGATGAAGCCGGGCATCACCGGCCTGTGGCAGGTCAGCGGGCGCAGCGACATCGAGGATTTTGAGGAGGTCGTCAAGCTCGACGTAGCCTATATCGACAACTGGTCCCTCTGGGGCGACGTAAAGATTTTGTTCAAAACGATTTACGTTGTGTTCGCGGGGAAAGGGGCGAAATGATAGCAAGCAGCCGTTCCGGAAAGGGACGGCTGCTTTTTTGCCGCCGCGCGGCCCGCGGCGTTAAAGGCAGTTGCCCGTTAAAGGGTGGCCGCGCCGACCTCCGGGCCGGGCATGCCCGGCCCCTACAAAAAGCCTCCCTCCACGCCAAAACGGGGCCCGCTTTTCGGCAGGTCCCGTTTTGGTTGGTATAGGAAAATAATAAGAAAATGGCTTGTGTATCCCCGCATTACACGATCTTGCGGGATTTGTGGACGCCGGTCTTGAGGAACTCGACCCACTCCGCAATGTTCACGGCGTGGTCGCCCAGGCGCTCAAGGTACTTATCGATCATAAATAAGTCCAGCGCCGTCTCGGCATCGCCGGGGTGGGCAGCGATGTAGGCCGCAATTTCCTTGGAAATGCGGCTGAACATCGCGTCGCAGTCGTCGTCGCGGGCAATGACCTGCGCGGCGGTGGACAGGTCCACCTGCACGTAGGCGGCAATGGCGTCCTTGACCATGTGCAGGGCAATGTCGCCCATCGCGTACAGGTCGTCCAGCACGCCGACGGTGCGTGCGCCGTCCGGGTGGAGATGGAGCGTTATCTCGGCAATGTCGCTGGCCTGGTCAGCGATGCGCTCAATGTCGGTGACCATCTTCAGCGCCGTGGAGACCTTGCGCAGGTCGCCCGCCACGGGCTGCTGGCGCAGAAACAGCGTTAAGCAGCGGTGCTCGATCTCATGCTCGGCGGAGTCGATTTCGCTGTCCCGGGCAATAACGCTGCGGGCCAGCTCGGTGTCGCCGGTGCGCAGGGCGGTCATGGCGCTCTCGATCGCGCCGCCGGCGGCGTGGCCCATGCGGGCCAGCATCGTGTCAAGCTGCAGCAGCTCGGCGTCGTACATTTTTCGTACACTCGTACCCATTTGTCGTACCTCCTTAGCCGAAGCGGCCCGAGATGTAATCCTCGGTGCGCTTGTCCACGGGCGTGGCGAACACACGCTCCGTCGGGCCCATCTCCACCAGCTCGCCCAGCAGGAAAAATGCCGTCTTATCGCTGATACGCGCGGCCTGCTGCATGTTGTGGGTGACCATGACGATGGTGTAATTCTCTTTCAGCTCCGTGGCCAGCTCCTCGACCTTGGACGTCGAGATGGGGTCCAGGGCGCTCGTCGGCTCATCCATCAGCAGGACCTCGGGCTCAACGGCCAGGGCGCGCGCAATGCAGAGGCGCTGCTGCTGGCCGCCCGACATGCCCAGGGCGCTCTTGTTCAGGCGGTCCTTGACCTCGTCCCAGATGGCCGCGCCGCGCAGGGATCTTTCCACGATCTCATCCAGCTGCGCTTTATTATGGATGCCGTGGGTGCGCGGGCCGTAGGCGATGTTGTCATAGATGGACATCGGGAAGGGGTTCGGCTTCTGGAACACCATGCCGACGCGCTTGCGCAGGACGTTGACGTCCATCTTGTCCTTGTAGATGTCCACGCCGTCGAGCTTGATGCCGCCGGAGATGCGGCAGCCTTCGACGAGGTCGTTCATGCGGTTCAGGCTTTTCAAAAAAGTGGATTTGCCGCAGCCGGACGGACCGATGAACGCGGTGATCTCCTTTTCCGGGATGTCGATATTGATATTTTTCAGCGCATGGAAGCTGCCATAGTACAGGTCCATATTGCGCACTTCAAATTTGTTCATGAAATGACCTCACATTTTATCTCTGCTCTGTGCAATGCAGCGGTAGGGTCCGGGCATGCGCGGCGCCGGGGAAGAGGCTGCTGCGCGGAGAGTGCCCGGAGCGGTCAAGACCGCTCCCTACATGGCACCCGTGAACGGCGAATCGTAGGGAGGTGCGGGGTTGTAAGCGTGGGACCACGGTTGAGCGTAGCGAAACCGGGGAGCGAACAATGTTTGCCCCTGCGGGGCAAACAACCGCATGAGCGGGCCAGCTTTGCTGGCTGGCGGCGCTCGTTGTGCGCCGCCAAGCGGTCTTGACCCCTCCGCAGGGTTTGCGCTGCCGCATACTCCCACGGGCGGATATGGAATCCGCCCCTACGGTATAGGGGCCGGTGCATTTTCCTTTACCGTTTTGCCAGCTTCCCGGCTACCAGCCCGGACAGGCTGTTGATGACCAGCACCAGCACCAGCAGGACCACTGCCGTGCCGTAGGTCTGGCCGATGTACAGGCCCTCGTTCGAGAGCAGGTACATGTGTACGGCCAGGGTGCGGGTGGAGCTGAACACGCTGGACGGGATCTTTGCCACAGAGCTTGCGGTATAGATCAGCGCGGCGGTCTCGCCGACGATGCGGCCCGTGGCCAGAATGACGCCGGACAAAATGCCGGGCATGGCGGACGGCAGCACGATCGTGAACACCGTGCGCAGCTTGCCCGCGCCCAGACCAAAGCTGCCCTCGCGGTAAGAGTCGGGCACTGCGATCAGCGCCTCCTCCGTCGTGCGCATGATGACGGGCAGAACCATGATGGCCAGCGTGAACGCACCGGCGATCATCGAATAGCCCCAGTGCAGCTTGGTGACGAAGAACAGCATACCGAACAGGCCGTAGACGATGGACGGGATGCCCTGCAGCGTCTCGGTGGTGACGCGCACAACCTTGACCAGCTTGCTGCCGCGGTGGGCGTACTCGACCAGCCAGATGGCCGCAAAGATGCCCAGCGGCGTCGAGATCGCCAGCGAGAAGGCCGTCATCAGCACCGTGTTGATGAGCGCGGGCGTCAGCGAGACGTTCTCGGAGTTATACTCCCAGGCGAACAGCTCGGGCTTCAAATTGGGGATGCCCATGACCAGAATGTAGCCGATGAGGAACACCAGCACCGCGGCGGTCAGCAGGGCGGCCATGCGCACAAGCCAGCGCAGCGCGGCGGCCTGCACACGGGCGGCGCGGCGGCTGCTTCCGCCGGTGGGCATGAACGCATGCGGTTTTGCGTAGGTCATATCGGCGGCTGTTTGCGCTGCGGCGATCTCAGGCATAGTCCTTACCCCCTTTCACAAGGCTGAAGCAGAGGTTGATAAGCAGGATGAATACGAACAGCACAACGCCGGTGGCGATCAGCGCCTCGCGGTGGAGGTCGGCGGCGT
>ERZ827469.1117-NODE-1117-length-25489-cov-4.381419_pt1 | contig 25489 bp, 20 predicted proteins | sample MGYA00519917_ERZ827469 | MGnify/ENA primary metagenome ERZ827469 (study PRJEB31778, sample SAMEA3449314) | human gut metagenome | biome: human gut; feature: human-associated habitat; material: faeces | place: United Kingdom | collected 2010/2012 ... | reverse complement strand
CTCTTAGCGCCGAAGATGGGCATCGGCCCCTACAACACAGTGTTCGCAGTGCGGCACGAAAATCGAACGTTCCTTGCGTCACTGCACATTATACTCCGTAATGATTGCGATCTGCTCCAGCTTGGACAGGTCGCAGGACGGTTCGAGCGTGGCGTATTTCGCAACGCCTGTCTCGTCGAGACTGGCGTTTGTGATGTATCCCAGCAGCAGGCCGCGCGGATAGAGCGTCGAGCCGGTCGTGACGACCTGGTCGTTATTTTTGACGATCGCGTCTGTCAGCAGATAGTTCATGCGCAGAATTTCCGTTCCATCTTCAAGGAATGTGCCCTGCACCACGCCCGTATAGCCGGACGAGGCCACGGAGGCGGAAATTTCAAGCGATGAGTCCATAATCGTCGTGACGGTGGCCCAGTTGGTGCCGACCTTGGTCACAAGGCCCACGACCTGCCCGTTTTCCGTAACGGCGCACATACCCTCTTCCAGTCCTGCGTTCGTGCCCTTTCCGATGGTGAAAGCGCTTTTATAGTCGGAAGAATCCCAGGAAATGATGTATGACGTGAGGAATTTATAATCCTCATGCTCGTCTGACAGATTCAGAAGCGCCTTGAGCCATTCGTTCTCGCGCTGCAGCTGCTCAGCGTCGCGGATATCCTCCTGCATGGCGAGGATCTGCTTTTCCATCTCCGCGTTTTCCGCCTCGAGCGTCTCATAGCGGAACATGTAGTTATAATACCGCTCGGCCAGCCGGTCGATGGACGCGACGCCCGCGCGGATGGGAGACAGAATCGTCCCGACCACATTTTCGATCGCGCTTGTTCCACTCGTGATGGCAAGCGTCACGGCTGCGCAGATGGCGACGATGAGCGCAACGATCAGAATGGTCTTGAGCCGGCCTGTCCAGAATTTTTTCTTCATGCCTGCGCCTCCTGCACGTCGAGAATGCGGACGCCGAACGCGCGCAGCATCCGGCACAGCGGACACAGCGGCAGACCCATGACAGAGAAATAATCGCCCTCGATGCATTTGACGAACATGGCCCCGTAGCCCTGAATGCCGTAGCTTCCTGCCTTGTCCATGGGTTCGCCGGTTTTGATGTAGGCGCGGAGTTCCTCGTCACAGAGCGTGCGGAATGTTACCTTCGTCACAACGGCTTCGGATTCGATGCGGGGGCCTTTGCATACGGACAGAACGGTCACGACCTCGTGCGTCCTGCCGGAGAGCAGGCGGAGCATGTCCAGTGCTTCCTGCTCCGAGCGGGGTTTTCCCAGTTCGCGGCCGTCGATGACCACGATGGTATCGGCAGCAATGACGATATCGTCCGCAGCTGCGCCGGCGGCGATGGTCTGCGCTTTCAGACGGCTGACGCGCGTGACCTCCTGCTGGACAGGAAGCGACTTGTCCATCGTCTCGTCCACATCTGCCACACGGACGGTAAACGGCAGGCCGGTAAGCTTCATCAGTTCCTGCCTGCGGGGAGATTGCGATGCAAGGATGATCATAAGGAGTTCCTTCTTTTTTTGCTTATTCCACGCCGCGCGAATACAGTCCGCGCGTATAGCTTCCAGCGTCGAAGACGGCCCGGCCCTGATAGTCCATCAGCACCTTGTCGATCTCGCTGGGGTTTTCCGTTGTAAACTGCAGCCGCAGCGCCCACAGGCCCATACCCCGGAACGCATCCTTTTTATCGAGCAGATACAGCTTTTTGCCGTTCAGCAGCACATTGCGGCAAGTGCCGGGGTCTTTGACGATGGGAAATTCCTCACCCACGCGATCAACCAGCCGAACCGTGCCGGTCTGACAGGTACAGGTGCCGGTGCGGTTTTTAATGACGCAGTTTTCCATCAGCATCAGCGGCAGCCGCCCGTAGATCAGAACCTCCGCCGGGACGGCCTTGGAGATATCACGGATCTGCGGCAGCGTCAGTTCAAACGACAGAAGCTGCGAATCAAGCCCCTGCTCGCGCAGATAGCGCATGGCGCGGGAATTGACGATATTGAGGCCGAAATCGCCCCGGACGGCGAAGCCCGCCGCGCGGGCGATGTGCAGCTGTCCGAGATTTCCGGCCAGAACCTGCCGCACGCCCATATCGTAGACCGTGCGCAGCTGCCGCGCGATGGGAACGAGTTCGCCGCTCCAGATCACGCGCGGCAGAATGGCCGCAAGCTGCGTCTCAACGCCCACGCGCTGCCGCAACTCCGGGTACTCGACCAGTTCGGACAGCGGGACATAGAGCACCGTCGGCTTCATGGAGAGCATACGGGATGTAATCTGGTCGGCCGTGCGGACGGCCACGGTCAGCTGCGGTTCGCCGGAGATGCCATCGTAGCGCGGCGGCTCGTCATAGGCGTTCAGGTGCGGCTTTTCGGCGCGGCCGCGCTTCGCGGTGAGTTCGGCGATCACGTCACGCCGCATGGCGTTGATGGCGGAGGCCGGAAGCATCAGATCGGGATCCAGCGACGAGCGGACACTGGTACAGAGGTACGGCGTTCCGCCGGTTTTTTTCAGCTGCTGTTCCAGATCCTGCGCTGTGAGTGAGCGGTAGACGGCCTGTTCCGGCACGGGGCCGTAGGTCCGGCAGAGATTGCCGTCCGGGTCTTCTACGGCAAGCCGCGCGGGCTGTCCGCGGTGGATCATGGCGTAAAAGCGCACGCCGATGCGCTGCGTCTCGCCCTGCTCATAGGTGGCGCGGGCAGAGGCGAACAGGTCGGCTGTGTCCTCGCTCTCCTGCCGGCGGCCGAACATATCGCTGCCGGTCTGACCCTTGAAATAGCCGTCGGTGAAGCCCTGACGGGAAAATGCGGTTTCGAGTTCCTGCAGATCGGCCTGCGTCAGCTTGCCGCCGTTTAAGACCGTGCGGTAGGCGCGCGTGACGATGGCGACGTATTCGGGCCGCTTCATACGGCCTTCAATTTTGATGGACGCGACGCCCATGCGCCGCAGTTCGTCCAGTTCGCCCGCCAGACAGTTGTCCTTGAGGCTGAGGGGGTAGCGCGTCGATTCAAACCGGCCGTAGCCGTAGGGTAGGCGGCAGGGCTGCGCGCACTGGCCCCGGTTGCCGGAGCGGCGGCCGATGACGGAGGACAGATAGCACTGCCCGGAGTAGCACATGCACAAAGCGCCGTGGACGAAAACCTCGATCTCGACCGGGCTTTTCTTACAGATATGCGCGATCTCCTCTGCGGGCAATTCCCGCGCAAGCACAACGCGGCTGCATCCGAGCGCGGCGGCCTCCAATACGCCCTCGAGCGAATGGATGCTCATCTGCGTGGAGGCGTGGATGGGCACATCCGGTGCAAGCTGCCGGCACAGCGATACCATGCCCAGATCCTGCACGATGAACGCATCGACGCCGCAGGATGCGGCCATGCGGATCAGTTCCGCTGCACGCGGCATCTCGCGGTCCAGCACGAGCGTGTTGAGCGTCAGGTGTACCTTGACGCCGCGCACATGGCAGTAGACAACGGCCTCCTGCAAATCGGCGGCAGAAAAATTGCGGGCGTTCATACGCGCGTTGAAGGTATCGGCGCCTAAATAAACAGCATCAGCGCCGTTGCAGACGGCGGCGCGCAGCGCCTCCATCGAACCGGCGGGAGCGAGTAATTCCATGATGATCTTCCTTTATCTATCCAAATCTGCACAACAGCATAAATATCCACATACATTGTACCACATACGGACACAACAGGAAAGTGCAATCATGCAAAAATTTGTTTCCACCCTGTAAACTTTTTTGCGCCGCAGTACGAAAAGCCGCCCCGGTCAGACCAACCGGAGCGGCAGTATGCCAATAGTCTGTAGGGGCCGATACCCATCTTCGGCGCTAAGAGCCGCGCGATGCGCGGTTGCGCCTCGAAACTAGCCTGCGGGCGTCGCATCGGCCCGGCAGAATGCACCGTTTTTACGGTATTCTTCGGCGAATTTGCAACTTTCCAACAGGCCGATGTGGGCATCGGCCCCTACAAACGAATGCGTAAGTGCATATGGATTTGCCGAAAGCATAATTTCAGACGTTAAAAGAGAAAACCCGGAGGTTTTGTTTATGGCCGAACTCACCCCCATGATGCAGCAGTATTATGCGGTCAAGGAGCGTAATCCTGACTGCCTGCTGTTTTTCCGGCTGGGCGATTTTTATGAGATGTTCGAGGAGGACGCGCGCATTGCCGCGCGTGAACTCGACCTGACGCTCACCTCGCGCGACCATGCTAAGGACAAAAGCGCGGAGGATAAGATTCCCATGTGCGGCGTGCCGTATCATTCCTCGGAGAGTTATATCGCGCGGCTGGTCGCAAAGGGCTACAAGGTCGCCATCTGTGAGCAGATGGAGGACCCTGCCCTGGCGAAGGGGCTGGTGAAGCGCGACATCATCCGCATCGTAACGCCCGGCTCCGTGACGGAAAGTTCGATGCTGGTGGAATCCAAAAATAATTATTACGCCTGCGTCTACGGCGCAGCCGGTACATACGGCCTGTGCTTCTGCGATGTGTCGACCGGCGCATTCAGCGCGACGCAGGTTTCCGGCGCCGACGCCATGCAGGACGCGCAGAACGAACTCGGCAGCTTCCTGCCGTCCGAGGCACTTCTGGGCGGCACGGCGGCGGAGGACGACGCGCTGGCAGATTTCCTGCGCGACCGCTTCCACACCTGCGTAAATCTGGGAACGAACGCGCAGTTTGACTCTGCACTGTGCGAGGCTGCCGTGACGGCGCAGTTTGGGCAGTCGCCGGAGGTGCTCGGCCTTGCGAATATGCCGTGCGTCATTGCCGCCGCGGGTGCGCTTCTCATTACGCTGCGCGATTTACAGAAAAACGAGTTGCCGCACATCCGGGAACTGGAACTGTACATTGCAGGCAAGTTCATGCAGCTTGACCTTGCCGCGCGGCGGAATCTCGAACTGACGGAGACGATGCGCGCAAAGGAAAAGCGCGGGAGCCTCCTGTGGGTGCTCGACAAAACGAAGACTGCCATGGGCGGCCGTCTGCTGCGGGCGTGGATGGAGCGGCCGCTGCTCAGCCCCGCGCAGATCACGCGCCGACTGACTGCCGTGGAGGAACTGGTCAAAAAAACCATCGACCGCGAGGAACTGATTCTGTCCCTGCGTGAAATTACGGACTTTGAGCGCGCCATGACCCGCATTATGACGGGTACAGCCTCCTGCCGCGATCTTGCCGCGCTGTCACAGGGCGCGGCGAGTCTGCCTGCCGTCAAGGAGCGGCTGTCCGGTATGCGCGCGCCGTATTTGCAGACGCTTTTTGAGCAGCTTGACACGCTGGCAGATCTCAAGGAGAAGATCGACGCAACCATCGTGGACGATCCTCCGTTCCTGCTGCGCGAGGGCGGGCTCATCCGTGACGGTGCAAACAAAGAGCTCGATGAACTGCGCGCCGTCCAGTCCGGCGGCAAGGGCATGCTCACGCAGATCGAGGCGCGTGAAAAGGAAAAGACCGGCATCCGGAATCTGCGCGTGGGCTATAACCGTGTATTCGGCTATTATATCGAGGTTGCAAAGGGTCAGCTGAATCTTGTCCCGGACAGCTATATCCGCAAGCAGACGCTCTCGACCGGTGAGCGGTACATCACGGAAGAACTGAAGGAACTGGAAAGCACCATTCTGACGGCCAAGGACCGCATTGTGGCGCTGGAATATGACCTGTTTGTGGCGCTGCGGCAGTTTGTCGCGGGAGAATCCGCCCGCGTCAAGCAGACGGCGCAGGCCGTCGCGCAGCTGGATGTGCTGTGCAGCTTTGCCGCCGTCGCCGTTCACAATCATTACTGCAAGCCCGAGGTCGATCTCGGCAATACCGTATCGATCACGGCGGGCCGTCATCCGGTCGTCGAGCAGATGCTCAAAAACGCGCTGTTCGTGCCGAACGACACGCTGCTTGGCAGTGAGGACTGCCGCACGGCCATCATCACCGGCCCGAACATGGCCGGTAAATCGACCTACATGCGGCAGGTGGCGCTCATTGTCCTCATGGCGCAGATGGGCTCGTTTGTCCCGGCACAGTCGGCACACATCGGCATTGTTGACCGGCTGTTTACGCGCATCGGCGCATCGGACGATCTGGCCTCCGGCCAGTCAACGTTCATGGTCGAGATGACCGAAGTCGCCGATATTCTCAAAAACGCGACGCCGCGTTCACTTCTGATTCTCGACGAAATTGGGCGGGGCACATCGACATTTGACGGCATGGCGATCGCCCGTGCCGTGCTCGAATATGCAGCAGACCGCAAGCGGCTGGGCGCGAAAACGCTTTTCGCCACGCATTATCACGAACTGACGGATATCGAGCAGGCACTGCCGGGCGTCAAAAACTTCAACATCGCCGTCAAAAAGCGGCAGGGGGACATGATCTTCCTGCGCAAGATCGTCCCCGGTGCGGCAGACGACAGCTACGGCATCGAGGTTGCCAAGCTGGCGGGTATTCCCGACCGGGTCATTACGCGCGCGCGGGAAATCCTCAAGGATCTCGAATCCGGCGCGCCGGAGCGCGCAAAGCCCGCAGCTGCACCCGTGTCCGATCAGGTTTCCATGCTCGATATGCAGTCGGATGAACTGCGCCGCGCGCTGGAGTCCATCACCGTCGAAACGCTCACGCCCATCGAGGCGCTGAACCAGTTGTACCAGCTGAAGCAGATGCTGTAAAAGAGGCGAAAAGCCTCCTCTTGCCGCGCCCCGCGCGGTAAGGGGAGGTGTCATTCGCAAAGCAAATGACAGAGGGGATGGGCCGCGTTGTTCAGAATGCTCCGAAGTTCGCTACATTCAAATCCCCTCAGGCGCTACGCGCCAGCTCCCCTTGTGCCCAAGGGGAGCCTTTACCGGAAAGGAAGGCTGTCTATGGCCCGCAAAGCGTCCCATTCGATTTCTTACCGGCTGACGAAATTTGAAACGATCGCCGGGTGGCTCTATCTGCCGTTTTATCTGCTGATTTTGAATCTGCTTTTGCAGCTGGCAAACGAGAAATTCTCGCTCGGCATGACGGCGCTGACGATGAACATCGTCTATTTTGCCGTGAATCTGCTGGCGGTTCTGCTGATTTTCCATGGATTTTTGCGGCAGTCGTTTTTCGGCGGCTCATTCTGGAACTTTGTGCAGGCGCTGGTTCTGGGCTTTGCGATGTATTATGCAGGCACATGGGTGTTGCAGTTCGCGCTTTCCAGGCTGGCTCCCGGCTTTACGATCTACAACAACGAGACGGTCGGTTCGCTCATTTCCGACAATCAGTATGTCATGCTGGCCGTGACGGTTTTCCTTGCGCCGATCATTGAGGAGACGCTTGTGCGCGGACTTGTCTTCGGCTCCATTCAGCCGACGTCGCGCGTCATGGCGTATCTCGTGTCCGTTATTCTGTTCACGCTCATGCACAACTGGCAGTATTTCATGCTCTATCCCGCCGGAAAGGTGCTTTTGAGTTGCATTCCGTATCTGCCCGCCTCCGTCGCGCTGGCCTGGACGTATGAAAAGGCCGGGACGATCTGGGCATCTATCTCGCTGCATGCCATTGTCAACGCGCTGTCGTTTGGGCTCTTGCAGCTGAACTTCTGATTGGGAGGGGCTTTATGCCGAAGATCATTCAGCTTGACCGCCATGTCGCCGATCTCATCGCCGCAGGCGAGGTCGTCGAGCGACCGGCGTCCGCCGTCAAAGAACTGGTTGAAAATTCCATTGACGCGGGTGCGAAAAACATTACAATAGAATTACAAAACGGCGGCATGACCTTCCTGCGCATCACCGACGACGGCTGCGGCATGGACCCCGTTGATGCCCGCACGGCATTTCTGCGCCATGCAACGAGCAAAATCCGCAGGCAAGAGGATCTTGCCTGCATCGGTACGCTTGGCTTCCGCGGCGAGGCGCTGGCCGCGATTTCGTCCGTGTCAAAAATCGATCTTCTCACGCGGGCGCAGGGCGCGGAAAACGGCGTTCGCCTGCATCTCGAAGCCGGAAAGGTTCTGTCTGAGGAGCCTGTCGGCTGCCCGTGCGGCACGACGATTTTGGTGCGGGAGTTATTTTACAATACGCCTGCGCGGATGAAGTTTATGAAATCCGACGCGGCGGAGTCCTCCGCTGTTTTCTCCGTTGTGCAGCAGCAGGCGCTGGCACACCCGGAGATCTCCTTCCGCTTTTTGAAGGACGGCCAGGAGCAGCTGCACACCGACGGACAGGGCGACCGCATGGCCGCGATCTACGCCATCTACGGCCGGGAACTTGCCAACAATATGCTGCCGGTTGACGGCAGCTGGGAAAAGCTTCGCGTGCGCGGCTTTGTCACAAAGCCGACTGCCACACGCGGAAACCGCGCATGGCAAAGCTTCTTCGTCAACAACCGCTATATCAAGTCCCGTCTGCTCTCCGCCGCCGTGGAAGAGGCGTACCGCAACCAGATCATGGTAGGCCGCTTTCCGGCCTGCGTGCTGGAAATTGACATGCCGGTGCAGGCCGTGGACGTGAACGTTCATCCGGCCAAAACGGAGGTCAAGTTCCTGTCCGAGCGCGAGGTCTTCGATGCGGTACACTATGCCGTTTTGTCCACGCTTTCCAGAGCGGCTGGCCGCCCGGAATGGAAAACGCCGGAGAAAAAGCAGGAGGCCGCACCGCAGCCGCAGGCACAGCCCAAAATCGTCCAGCCGCCGAAGCCCGGCTTCTATCAGACCATGCAGGCATCCGAATACCGCCGCCAGGCCACACAGCAGCCCATGCCGAAACAGGAGCAGCCGATGCTGGCCTCGCCGGTGCAGCTGCCGCGCTCCGAGCCTGCGCCTGCGCAGCAGGCCTTTGATCTTCCAAAGCCGGAAGCAAAACCGGAGGTCAGAGCGGAGCCGAAGCCCGAGCCGCGGCCGGAGGCAAGGCCCGAACCGAAGCCTGCAGAACGACCGGAGCCGAAACCGGAACCGGTCAAGGCGTCTGAAGTACAGCAGCAGGAATTTGCCGTCAGGGAAGAGCCCTTCCGTATCATCGGCGAGGCGCTGCACACCTATATTATTATTGAGCAGGGCGAAGCCGTTCTGTTCATTGACAAGCATGCCGCGCATGAGCGCATTCGCTTTGAGGCGCTCAAAAAGGAAGACCATCCCATCATGGCCCAGCTGCTGCTGGCCCCCGTCTCCGCGGAACTTTCGCGCGAAGAGGCCGCAGCTGTGCTGGAAAACAAGGCGCTTCTGGAGCGCTGCGGGTTTGAAACGGAGGACTTCGGCGGCGGAGACGTGCTCATCCGGCAGATCCCGTCCGACGTGGACGTGGAGGACGCAAAAGCGCTTTTGCAGGAACTGGCCGGCGATCTGCTGGCCGGAAAAACACTTGACCCGGACAGCCTGCGCGACAATCTGCTGCACACCATCGCCTGCAAATCGGCTATTAAGGCCGGCTGGCAGACATCTGACGAAGAACTGCGGCGGCTCGTGCAGGAGGTTCTGTCCCGCGACGATATCAAATACTGCCCGCATGGCCGCCCCGTTTGCGTGACGCTCACGAAGCGGCAGCTGGAAAAGCAGTTCAAGAGGGTTTGAACATGGACAGGATCATCTGCGTCGTCGGCCCGACGGCCTCCGGCAAGACGAAGCTTGCCGTGCAGCTTGCGAAGCTGTATGACGGCGAGGTCGTCTCCTGCGATTCCATGCAGATTTACAAGCACATGGATATCGGCACGGCCAAGCCCACAAAAGAAGAAATGGAGGGCGTTGCCCACCATTTAATTGACATGGTTGAGCCAGGCGAGGATTTTTCTGCCGGGAAATATGTGCAGCTGGCGGATGCGTGCGTGCAGGACATTCTATCGCGCGGCAAAACCGCCGTCATTGCGGGCGGTACGGGGCTGTATGTTGACAGTCTGATTGCAGGCCGGTCGTTCGCACCTGTCCCGCAGACCGGCAGGCGCGAAGCGCTCGAGGCGCAGCTGCGTGAAACGGGCGGTGAGGCCATGCTGGCTCGGCTGCGCGAAATTGACCCGGAGGCCGCCGCGCGGCTCCACCCGGCAGACGAAAAGCGCGTCATCCGCGCGCTGGAGGTTTATGAAGAAACGGGCAAGACCATCACGCAGCACAATCTGGAAACAAAGGCCGTCCCGCCGCGCTACCGGCCCGTGTGGATTGGTCTGGATTATCAGGATCGCGCCGCCTTATACCGGCGCATCGACCTGCGGGTCGAGAATATGCTGTCGAACGGGCTGCTGGACGAGATTCGCGCGCTGCTTGCCCTCGGTGTCAGTCCGAAAACAACGGCCATGCAGGCTATCGGCTATAAGGAATTCTTCGGGTACCTAAGCGGCGCGTGTTCGCTGGACGAAGCCGCCGCGCTCTGCAAGCAGCGTTCCCGCAACTACGCCAAGCGGCAGCTGACCTGGTTCCGGCGCAACCCGGACGTTCACTGGCTGCGGATGACAGGCACGGAAGATTTTTCGGAGGTTCTTTCCGCCGCTCGACAGAATATTCCTTTTTCCGCGCTTTGAATATGGTACGATATGGGTATCAGATCAAGGAAGTTCTGGCTCTATGGCCGAAGGCCATTGAGTCAGAGGTTCCCATATAAATGAGAAGGAGCCGATACCCATGCAAAAAACAACAGAGAATTATCAGGACATTTTTCTGAACCAGGCCCGCAAGGACCGCACGATGCTGACCGTTTTTCTGATGAACGGCTTTCAGATGCGCGGCATTATCACGGGCTTCGACCAGTTTGTGATCCTGCTGCAGTCCGATGGACGGCAGCAGATGATCTATAAGCACGCGGTGTCTACCATGACGCCCGCCGTTCCCGTTCACCTGACGCAGGGTTGAGCTCCGCTCCGCTCCCGCCGGGTTACCTGAAGGAGCACTATGAAGCAAGGCAAATCCTATTTTACCGTTATCCTCTGGATCCTGCTTGCCGCGATCGCCGCGTATTTCGGCTATAACGTGGTAAGCAGCCTCTATGCACCACTCATGACGGCCACCGTCACACCATACGAAGCCGGGGCGGGCTATTACGCCTCCGGCTTTGTCGTGCGTGAGGAGGAACTTCTGTATTCGCAATACGGCACAACGGTTCTGAACTGCGCCGAGGGCGCCCATGTGGCCGCGAACGACACCGTCGCCACCGGCTACCGCTCCGAGGATGCAAAGACCCGCCAGACGCGCATCGATGAACTGTCCGGCCAGATCGAGCAGCTTCAGTACGCATGGAGCGCTGTTTCCAGCGTCTACGATCAGGCCGCGCTCGACGCGGACATCGCGGGCGATCTTGCACAGCTGAGCCGCTATCTGGCGCTGCGCGACATGAACTCCGTCTCCGACCTGTCGCCGGAACTCAAGGGCCTGATCCTGCGGCGCACCGGAAGCGACTCGGACAGCGGCTCGCTGCAGGCGCGCATCAGCACGCTGCAGGCAGAACTTGAGACGCTCGAGGCGCAGTCTGCGGGCGACACCAGCGCCATCCTTGCAGGCAAGGCCGGAACCTTTTCTGCCGCTGTTGACGGCTATGAATCCGTACTGACGCCGGAACGGCTGATGGAAATGACTGTCGCAGAATTTGAGTCCGTCCAGCCGGACGAAACGGATGCCAACGCCATCGGCAGGCTCGTCACGTCTGCAACGTGGTACTATGCCTGCGTCGTGCCCGCAAGCGAACTTTCCGGCGTGGAGGAGGGCGACCGCGCTACGCTGACGTTCGCCCGCGATTATTACCAGCCGGTCACCATGCGCGTGGCGCGCCTCGGCGGCAACGAGGCGGGTTCCCGGCTGCTGGTGCTGTCGTCCGACCGGGCGCTGCAGAACGTGACGCTGCTGCGGCAGCAGTCGGCGGAGATCGTCTTCACGTCCTACGCCGGGCTGCGCGTCCCGAAGTCCGCCGTCCGTGTCGAAAACGGTCAGACGGGCGTGTATATCCTCGAAGGAACACTCGCCAAGTGGAAGCCCATCACCATCCTCCACGATACCGGCGAAAGCTACGTCGTCACACTCGACACCAGTTCGACCAACAATCTTTGGCCGGGTGACGAGTTGATTATCAACGCGAAAAATCTATACGATGGAAAGGTCGTCAACTGATATGTCTACGATTGCTGAAAATATTGCGAATATCCGTGCGCAAATGGTCGATGCCGCAAAAAAGGCCGGGCGCGACCCGTCTGAAATTCTGCTCTGCGCCGCGACGAAGATGAACGACGCCGACCGCGTCAAGGAGGCAGTCGCCGCAGGCGTCGATTGCTGTGGCGAAAACCGCGTGCAGGAAATTCAGGCCAAGCGCCCGCTGGGCGCGTACACGGGAAAGCCCCTGCATTTCATCGGCCATCTGCAGACCAATAAGGTCAAGTATCTCGTCGGCGTGGTCGATCTCATCGAGTCTGTTGACCGGCCGGAATTGCTGGAGTGCATCGAAAAGCAGGCGGAAAAAGTGGGCGTTGTGCAGAACATTCTCTTCGAGGTCAACATCGGTGCAGAGGAAAGCAAATCCGGGTTTACGCCGGCCGAAGCCGCTGCACTTGCCGCCCGCATGGCGGATTTTCCGCATGTGGCGCTCAAGGGACTGATGGCAATTCCGCCCGTGAGCGAATTTCCAGGTGAAAATTGCAGATATTTTGCCGAAATGCGCAATCTTTTTGTTGACATAAGGGCGAAAAAATACGATAATGTGTCCATGGAATGCCTGTCGATGGGCATGAGCGACGATTTTACCGACGCTATCGCTGAAGGCTCGACCATGGTGCGCATCGGCACCGCGATCTTCGGCAAGCGGAATTATAACGTCTGACCGACACGACCCAATTACATAGAATAGCAATTCTGGAGGATACACTACAATGGGATTTATGGATGACCTGAAGAAGCTCACGAAGCCGTATACAGAAGACGACGACGATTTTGATGAATTCGACGACGACGCCCGCCCCAGCAGACCCTCCCGCTCGTCCTCGGCGCCGAAGCCCTCTTATAACACCAGCTTCGATCTGGACAGCGACGATTTCTCCGCGACCGGCAGCACCTCTTCTGCGGGCCGCCGCACGCTCGGCGGAAACAACGCAGGCACATCGAACGGCAAGGTCGTAAACATTCACACCACGGCCCAGATGCAGGTTGTGCTCGTCAAACCGGAGCGTTTTGACAACGTATCCGACATTGCGGAGCATCTGCGCAGCAAGCATGCAGTCGTTCTGAATCTGGAATCCACCAACAAGGATGTTGCACGCCGTCTGGTCGATTTCCTGTCCGGCTGCGCCTATGCGCTTGACGGCAAGATCAAGAAGATCGCCATCAGCACCTACATTATCACGCCGTACAACGTCGATATCGTCGGCGACCTCATCGACGAGTTGGAAAACAACGGCGTCTATCTCTAATTTACACAGGGAGGCAGCTTCCATGTTCACACCGCAGGAAATTCAGGAGCAAACCTTCTCCAAGGCCGTCTTCGGCGGCTATGACATGCAGCAGGTCGATGATTTTCTCGAGCCGCTGACGGAAGATTATATTACGCTCTACAAGGAAAATTCCGTGCTCAAGGCCAAGATGAAGATTTTGGTTGAAAAGCTGGAGGAATACCGCGCGCAGGAGACGAAGCAGTCTACAGCCACAGCTGACGCGGAGGCCAGAAGCGCACAGATGCTCAAGGAAACGCAGGCGCGCTGCGCCGCGATGCTGCAGAACGCAGAGGTAAATGCACAGGCCAACGCCGCAAACGTGCAGCTTGCGCAGCTGAACCAGCAGATCCACGCCGAGCAGGAGCGGCTCGATTACGCCAAGCAGACCGCGCTGAATTTCATCTCTGTGGTCGAGCGCGATATTCAGGGCCATCTGGGCCTGCTTGAGACGCTCAAGACCCGGGATCTGACGAAGGAGTCCGCCCCCGCGCAGCCCGAACCAGCCCACGAACGTCCCTATGATTGGCAGGCCGACCGGACGGAACCTGTGACCGCGCCCGTTCCCAGCGAAGATGCGGAGAAAATTGCAACAGAGATCTCCGATAATCTGGAAAAGCTGATCGGCAGTGAGCCTGAGGCGAAGCCTGCCCCCGCACCCGCGCCGGCTAAGTCCGCCTCGCGCCCCATGCACCCGGAAAGCGCGACGATCAAGTTTGAAGACCTCAAATTTGGCCGCAACTACGACCCGACCTCGTCTAAGTAAAAGCAAATCAAAACCGAACGCGCCCCGCACGGCAGACCCAGTTTCCGCTGTGCGAGGCGCGTTTTTTCAGCGGCAGGCGCGTCATGATAAAGTGTGCCCGGAACTGTCAGCCGGCAGTTCCGGGCAGTTTTTTATTCCGCGTTTCCGTCGATGTGCCGCTGGATGCGGTTGATGATCATCTCGAGCGCGATCAGGTTTTTGCCGCCCTCCGGGACGATAAGATTCGCATTTTTCTTGCTCGGCTCAACATAGAGCTCGTGCATGGGCTTGACGGTGGTCAGATACTGGTCAATGACGGAATCGATGCTGCGTCCGCGTTTTTTCACGTCGCGGCGGATGCGGCGGCACAGGCGCACGTCAGCATCGGCGTCAACAAAGATGCGGATGTTCATCTCATCACACAGCGCCTTCTCGACGAAGATCATAATGCCTTCCACCACGATGACCTTGCGCGGCTCGATGTGCAGAACCCCGTCGGCGCGGTTGTGGATGGTATAGTCATACGTCGGGCAGTCGATGGCTTGACCGTTTTTGAGCATGCGCAGATGCTCGATCATCATATCGGTGTCGAACGCGTCCGGGCAGTCGTAATTGAGGTGGGTTCGCTCCTCATAGCTCATCTCGTCGTGCCGCTTGTAATAATTGTCGTGGCTGAGGACGCTGATATTGTCGCCGAAGCGGTTCATCAAAGCCTTGACGAGCGTGGTTTTTCCGCTGCCGGTTCCGCCGGCAACACCGATGACGATCACATCTGACATATCTCTTTCTCTCCTCTTTTTACTTTACAATCCCGTAGATCAGCGGCTGTGCCTCGGGCGCGTCGGTTCCCCAGCGGATGGCTTCCAAAAAGACGCGTTCGGCGTCGGCAATCGTCTCAGGCCGGTTCGTGTGCAGAACAGCCAGCGTCTGGCCCTGCTCGACCTTTGCGCCGGTCTTTTCCTTCAGGACGATACCGGCAGCGAAGTCAATGGCGTCGTCCTTCGTCTTGCGGCCCGCGCCGAGAATGGCAGAACTTTCGCCGATCTTCTGCGCGTCCATATGGTGGATATAGCCCGTCTGCGGCGCTTTGAGTTCGTACTGCACCGACGCCTGCGGCAGCAGGCTCACGTCGTCCAGCACCCGCGCATCGCCGCCCTGTGCGGCGATCCAGCGCTTCATCTGCTCAAAGGCCTTGCCGGAGTTAATGGCTTCTTCCGCCTGCTTCGTGGCCTCTTCAATGGGCCAGCCGTTGCACAGGTGCAGCATATTGGCCGCCAGTGTAATGCACACGCCGGTCAGGTCCGGGCAGCCATGGCCGCGCAGGACCTCAACCGCCTCGCGCACCTCGAGCGCATTGCCGATATAGAAGCCGAGCGGAATATCCATGTTGGACATGACTGCCACGACGTTCCGGCCGCAGGCCTTGCCGATGCGCACCATGCTCTCTGCCAGTTTCTGTCCGTCTTCAAGCGTCTTCATAAACGCGCCGGAGCCGATCTTGACATCCAGCACGATGGAATGCGCGCCTGCGGCCAGCTTTTTGGACATGATGGACGACGTGATGAGCGGCAGGGAATCGATTGTCGCGGTCACGTCACGCAGCGCGTAGAGTTTTTTATCGGCGGGCGTCAGATTGCCGGACTGGCCGATGACGGCTACGCCGACGTCCTCGACCTGCTGCATGAAGGCCTCTGCCGAAAGCGTCGTCTGATAACCGGGGATGGATTCCAGCTTATCGACCGTACCACCCGTATGGCCGAGGCCGCGGCCGGACATCTTGGCCATCTTGCCGCCGAGACTCGAGACAATCGGTGCAACGATCAGCGTCGTCTTATCGCCGACGCCGCCGGTGGAATGCTTGTCAACGGATTTATCGCCGAACCGGCTCAAATCCACTGTGTCGCCCGAACGCATCATCGCGTCCGTCAGGACAGCGGTTTCGTGATCGGTCATACCCTTGTAGAACACCGTCATGGCAAAGGCGGACATCTGGTAATCGGGGATGGAGCCGTCGGTAAAGCCCTGGATGATAAAGCGGATCTCGTCGTCGGTCAGAATCCCGCCGTCCCGCTTTTTTTCAATGAGATCAACCATTCGCATGAGAACAAAATCCTCCTGAGTTTGATGTGCTTGAAATGAAGGCTCCGGCAAGTCCGTATGAACTTGCCGGAGGCAGAGAACGAATGCAGCTTAGCGCATGCCCTTGTCGTAGGGAATACCCTCGGCCTTCGGCGCGCGGGAATTCTTGGACGTAAAGGCAAGCACAATGAGCGAAATGATATACGGCAGCATGTTGTACAGAGAACTCGGCAAGTTCAGCGCCTTGAGGAAGCTGAAGCCCGTGTAGACATTGCCGAGTGCACGGAAGAAGCCGAACAGCAGCGCGGCCAGCGCAATACGCTGCGGCTTCCACTGGCCGAAGATCATAACGGCGAGGGACAGGAAGCCGAAGCCCGCCACGCCGTATTCAAACCGCCACTCCGAAACGCCCGCGGTAATGAAGACGATACCGCCGATGCCGCCGAGAACGCCGGAGATGAGCACGCCCGCCCAGCGCATCTTATAGACGTTGATGCCGACGCTGGCAGCTGCCTGCGGGTGCTCGCCGCAGGCCATCAGGCGCAGGCCGAAGCGGGTCTTGTACAGCGTCACATAGGCAAACACGAGCGCAATAAACGCCACGAGCATGAACCAGTTGAATTCAAACGAGCCGATGGATACCAGCAGCGCACTCTTTGCGCCGCCGTACTGCACGATGGACGAAACATCGTCGGGGTTGGCAGCGGTGTTGATGGCCTTGACGATAACGGTTGCGCCGGCGGTGCCGAGCAGGTTCAGCGCCGTGCCGACGAGGGTCTGGTCGGCCTTGAAGTTGATGCTCGCCACAGCAAGCAGGCAGGAATACACCATGCCGACCAGCGCTGAGACAACGATGACCGCGAGAAGCATCACAATCGCCGGGGCTGTATTCGGTACATAGCGCATCGTCAGCGCGCCGCCGAGCGCACCCATGATCATAATGCCTTCGAGGCCGAGGTTAATGACGCCGGAATGCTCTGCGAAGCAGCCGCCGAGGGCGACCAGGATCAGGACCGACGCGAAGATCAGCGTATACTGAAGCAGCAGGATCATTCCGCCTCGCCTCCTTTCTTGGCTTCCGCCAGGGCTTTGGCCTTTGCAATGGCCTTTTCCTCCCGGCGGGCGGCGATGGTATTCATCGCGCTCTTCATGAACAGCACAAAGCCGCACAGGTAAATGATCAGCGCAGAGATCAGATCGGAGATCTGCGCGCAGTACATGCTCTTATCGACATACGCACCGCCTGCGGTGATATGCTGGATAAAGAACGAGGCGAAGATCGAGCCGATGGGGTTCAGGCCGCCAAGGAAGGCAGCTGCGATGCCGTTGAAGCCCATGGCCGGAACGGAAGAGGAAGAGCATTGCCACTGCTCATAGCTGGTCAGGTACAGCATCGCCGCGCCAAGACCGGCCAGTGCACCGGAGATCATCAGGCTCAGGATGATGTTTCGCTTTTCCGCCATGCCGCAGTATTTCGCAGCATTTTTATTGAGGCCCGTGGCCTTGAGTTCGTAGCCGAACTTCGTTTTGTCGAGCACGATCCACACAACGATTGCCATCACGACAGCCAGCGGGATTGCAAGGCCGACATACTGGTTTTTGTTGAACAGCGCGCCGAGGCCGAGCGACGGCAGCACCGCAGAGGCGTTGGTGTTGGCCAGAACCTTCGTATAGGGGCTGGCGTCCTCTTTGACAAGCGTAAGAAGCATATTGGTCAGATACAGCACGATCCAGTTGAGCATGATGCCGGAAATGACCTCGTTGACGTTGCAGTAGGACTTGAGCAGGCCGGAAATGCCGCCGAGGATCGCGCCGCCGCAAATGGCGAGCAGCATACACGGAAGCCAGCTCCAGCCGAGGCCCAGCGCTGCGTACAGGCTCAGCGCCGCGCCGATGCAGTATTGACCGGCAGCGCCGATATTGAACAGGCCGACCTTATAGGAGAACAGGATCGACAGCGCGCACATCAGAAGCGGCGCCGTCTTGACGAGCGTATTGCCCAGATACTTGACCTGCGAGGCCTGCCGGTTGTACGTCCAGAAGTTCTTGATAACGGTCAGAATTGCGTCGCCCGCACCAACGGGGTTGATCAGCAGCAGAACAAGATAGCCGAGGAACAGGCCCAGCACGATGCAGATCAGCGACGCGACCAGCGTCTGTACGGCGCTGTTTTTCAGAAGATTCTTTTTCATGCTTTCACCTCATCTCTCTTGGCGCCAGCCATGTAGAGGCCAAGTTCCTCCTGCGTGGTGGACTTTGGATCGAGTTCGCCAACGATCTCGCCCTCGTACATGACGAGAATGCGGTCCGGCACGTCCATGACCTCGTCCAGTTCCAGCGAGACAAGCAGCACGGCCTTGCCCGCGTCGCGCTGGGCAACAAGCTGCTTGTGGATGTACTCAATGGCGCCGACATCCAGACCGCGGGTGGGCTGAACCGCGACGAGCAGTTCGGGATGCTTGTCGATCTCACGGGCGACAATGGCCTTCTGCTGGTTGCCGCCGGACATGCTGCGCGCCGGTGTCACCGGGCCCTGACCTGCGCGCACGTCGTACTGCTCAATCAGCCCCTCGGCATAGGCGCGGATGTTCTTGCGGCGCAGGAAGCCGGCCTTGTCGGTAAATTCGGGCTCAAAATAGCGCTGAAGCACCATGTTGTCCTCAAGCGTATAGTCGAGCACAAGCCCGTGCTTGTGGCGGTCCTCGGGGATGTGGCTCATGCCCATGAGACTGCGCTGGCGGATGGATGCGTGGGTGATGTCCTTGCCCTCGAGTGTGATCTTGCCGCTCACGGCAGGCTCCAGTCCGGTCAAGGCATAAACAAGTTCCGTCTGGCCGTTGCCGTCGATACCGGCGATGCAGACGATCTCGCCCGCGCGGACGCGGAACGACACGTCCTTGACGGCATTGTTCTTGTGAACCTTGGAGGCGACCGTCAGATGCTCGACAGACAGAACCTCGCTGCCCGTCTTAAGCGGGCCCTTTTCGACATGGAAATTGACGTTTCTGCCGACCATCATAGCGGACAGTTCCTCCGCCGTGGTATGCGCAGTTTCGACCGTGCCGATGCACTTGCCCTTGCGCAGAACGGTGACGCGGTCGGAGACCTCCATGATCTCGTTCAGCTTGTGGGAGATAAAGAGGATGCTCTTGCCCTCGGCCGCGAGGTTTTTCATGATCTGCATGAGTTCCTCGATTTCCTGCGGCGTCAGAACGGCCGTCGGCTCGTCGAAGATCAGGATCTCGTTGTCGCGGTAGAGCATTTTGAGAATTTCGGTGCGCTGCTGCATACCGACGGTGATATCCTCAATGATTGCATCGGGATCGACGTGCAGACCGTATTTCTCAGACAGCGCGAGAACCTTTTTGCGCGCGTCCTGCTTCTGCAGGAAGCCCATTTTGTTCGGCTCAACGCCGAGAATGATGTTGTCGAGGACAGAGAAGCACTCGACCAGCTTGAAGTGCTGATGCACCATGCCGATGCCGAGTTCGTTTGCGTCGTTCGGGTCGCGGATCTCGACCTTGCGGCCGTCCTTGTGGATCTCGCCCTCCTCCGGCTGGTACAAACCAAACAGGACGCTCATGAGCGTCGATTTGCCCGCGCCGTTTTCGCCGAGCAGGGCATGAATTTCTCCCTTTTTCAGCTTCAGGGTAATGTTGTCGTTGGCGATGATTCCGGGGAAACGTTTTGTGATGTTCAACATCTCAATCGCGTAATTCGTTTCCAAGTTTTTCGCCCTCCTTCCGTTTTTATGGCCCGCGCTTGCGAGGACGGAAACCATTGTATTCAGTATACTATAAATTGCTGCATAAATCAAAGTTATTTTGTTCATTCTGTCTGTTTTTTGCAAAAAACTCTTTGTCTGTTCTGCACTGCACGTTTTCCGGCGTTAGCTGCTAAGGCTGCGGGCCGGTTTGAACCGCTGTCCGCTGTATAGAAGCTGAAATCGACGGCATTGCCTTTTCCGGGGAAATGCACTATAATATTGATAACTATGTAAATTGGGGAGGAGGCGCCTGCGATGCTGCCGGAGGGCTTTGCTGCGCGGATGCGCGCGCTTTTGGGAAGCGAATATGGGGACTTTCTCGCGTCCTTCGACCGGCCGCTCTGCACCGGTCTGCGGAAAAATCCGCTGAAAGCCGGCTTTACGGGAGATCTGTCCCGCTTTTCGCTCGCTCCCGTGCCATGGTGCCCGACGGGGTTTTACTATGACGCAGCCTCCCGGCCCGGTTTATCGCCGCATCACGCGGCGGGGCTTTATTATTTGCAGGAGCCGAGCGCCATGGCCCCGGCGGAACTTTTAGACCCGCGGCCGGGCGAGCGCGTGCTCGACCTATGCGCAGCCCCCGGCGGGAAATCGACACAGCTGGCAGGCAAGCTGCTGGGGAAGGGGCTTCTGGTCTGCAATGAGATTAACGCCAAACGCGCAAAAATCCTATCCGGAAACATGGAACGGCTGGGCATTTCCAACGCGCTGGTTTTAAACGAGCACCCGAAAAAACTGACGGAGCGCTTCGCGGGGTATTTTGATAAAATTCTTGTTGACGCGCCATGCTCCGGCGAAGGCATGTTCCGCAAGGAAGAGGCCGCCGTCACTGACTGGACGGAGGACACAAACGCCATCTGTGCCAACCGGCAGCTGGAAATTCTGGCCTCGGCGGCAGGCATGCTCCGCCCCGGCGGCCGTCTGGTTTATTCCACATGCACATTCTCACCTGTGGAAAACGAAGGTGTGATCTCCGAGTTTTTGTGGAAGAATCCCGATTTTTCTGTGGAAAAACTCGATGTACCGTTCTTTTCCCCCGGCAGGCCCGACTGGGTGCCAAACCCCGCGCCGGGACTGGAGCATACGTTCCGGCTCTGGCCGCACAGACTCTTGGGCGAGGGGCATTATGCCGCCGTGCTCCGCAGGACGGGAGACGAAGCGCCTGCGGCGCTTTCACCGGAACCCGCGGCCAAATGCCCGCCGGAACTTGCGGCATTCCGCGGCCAGACCGGCGCTGCACTGCCGGAGGGGAAGCTGCTGCGGTTCGGGGACGTGTGCTATCTCGTCCCGCAGGAACTGCCGGAGGTAAAGGGGCTGCGGGTGCTGCGCGCGGGACTGGAACTCGGCGCAGTTTTGAAAAACCGCTTTGAACCCGCACACGCGTGGGCGCTGTGGCTGCAGACGCTGGAAAACAGCGTCTCGTTCGAGGAAGCCGACCCGCTGCTCGCCCGGTATCTTTCCGGCGACGTGCTGCCGTCCGGCAGGCGCGGCTGGACGCTTGTACAGGCTGACGGTCTTTCGCTCGGCTGGGCAAAGGGCGACGGAAACCAACTCAAAAATCACTATCCGAAGGCGCTTCGCCGCCCGGTTTAAGAAACAGGAGGATACACTATGGCAAAGACAGTCCTGATCGTAGAGGATGAACGCGCAATCGTGGAGATCCTGAAATTCAATCTCAAGCGCGAGGGATATGAAACGCTCGAGGCGCTCGACGGCGAGACGGGTCTGCTGCTTGCGCAGACAAAGGACCCGGATCTGATCTTATTGGATGTCATGCTGCCGAAAATGAGCGGCTTTGACATCTGCAAAACGCTCCGCGGCGAAAACCGCACCACGCCCATCATCATGCTCACGGCCCGTGAGGAGGAAATGGACAAGGTCTTCGGACTCGAGACCGGCGCGGACGACTATATGACCAAGCCCTTTTCCATGAAGGAGCTCATGGCCCGCGTCAAGGCGAATATCCGCCGCCGCAGCATGGAATACGCTTCCGCGCAGGCCTCCGGCACGGCAAATACCGTTGAGGCAAATGGCCTGTGCCTAAACCCCGAAACCTATCAGGTGACGAAAAACGGTGCGCCGGTCGATCTGACACAGAAGGAATACGACCTTCTCTCCTATCTTATCCGCGAACGCGGAAAGGTCTTCTCCCGGGAAGATCTCATGCAGCGGGTGTGGAATTATGACTATTACGGGGATATGCGCACGGTCGATGTGACGGTGCGGCGGCTTCGTGAAAAGATCGAAGACGATCCCGGCAAGCCCCAATATATCCTGACCCGGCGCGGCGTCGGCTATTATTTCGCGGGATAACGCATTTCCCCGCGCGAGAGAGGAGGGACGGCCATGCGGTCCCTGCGCATGAAGATGGTCATGATCATGGTGATCCTGATTTTGGCCCTGATGCTGACGACTGGCGCGTTTTTGATGAGCGGCGTCGGCAATTTCTATGTGTCCCAGTTCTATGAGCAGATGGAGGGCACGTTTACCCCGGAATTCATCAGCCAGCTGCAAAGGCTTTCGGCGGAGGACAACGCGCCCGCGCAGATGAAGGAGCTTCTCATGGCGCAGGCCGGACTCGGCATCGATATTACGGGCCGCAACGTCTACATTCTCGACCAGAACGGCTCCGTGCTTGACAGTTCCAATCAGCGCACTACCGTCGTTATGACGCAGAACATTCTGTCCGCCATGAACGGCTTGGTTGGGCAGAGCAGTTCGGTCACGAACAACTATATGGATCTGGCCGTCCCCGTCGAATCGGACGGCGCGCAGTATATCGCCTACATCCGCGACAACCGCGCCACAGTCGATGCGTTGACGAGCGAACTGCTGATCATCATCCTGCGCGCGCTGGCGCTGGGCCTGGTGATCTGTGTGATTTTGTCCTTCCTGCTGTCGCAGATTCTGATTACGCCTATCCGTGCGCTGACCGTCGGGACGAAACGCGTCGCGGCAGGGGACTTTGCAAACCGCGTCACGGTAGACAGCCGCGACGAGATCGGCGACTTGACCCAGAACTTCAACCACATGGCAAAGGTTCTGCAGGATACGATCTCCGAGGCGGAGAACGAGCGCAACAAGCTTTCCACGCTGTTCCTGCACATGACGGACGGCGTCGTCGCGTTCAACACCTCCGGAACCGTCATTCACTATAATCCTGCCGCCACGCAGATGCTGGCGCAGAATCTGTCCGGTCAGACAACCTTCGACGAAATTTTCTCGAAGGAGGCAGAACTCGACACGCTCCTGACGCTGCGCAGACCGCAGTATATCGAAACGCAGAAAACCGTCGGCGAGCGTGAACTGGAACTGTTCATGGCGCCGTTCTCGTCCGACCATGCACAGGGCGGCGTCCTCGTTGTCATTCACGATGTCACCGAGCAGCGCAGGAGCGAACAACTCAAGCGCGAATTCGTCGCCAACGTCTCGCACGAACTGCGCACACCTCTGACCAACATCAAATCCTACGCTGAAACGATCGTCGATACCGGCGACGAACTGCCGCCGGAACTGCGCGCAAACTTCATGAACGTCATCATCAGCGAGGCCGACCGCATGACCCGCATCGTGCAGGATCTGCTCACGCTCAGCAAGATCGACTACGGCAAGATGGAGATGAATATCTCCCGCTTCCCGTTCCTCAAAGCCGTGCAGAATGTCTACGACGCGGCGAAGCTGAATGCCGAACAGAACCACCACCACACCATGACGCTCACCTGCGAGGGGGACATTCCCGACGTCAACGGCGACCGGGAGCGCATCGAGCAGGTCATCACAAACATCGTCTCCAACGCCGTCAAGTATACGCCCGACGGCGGCAAAATTGACATGCTCGTCGGCACGAGCGGCAAAAATGTCTTTGTCCGCGTGACCGACAACGGCATCGGCATCCCGGAAAAGGATCTGCCGCGTCTGTTCGACCGGTTCTACCGTGTGGACAAGGCGCGTTCGCGCGAGTCCGGCGGCACAGGCCTGGGCCTTTCCATCGCGCAGGAGATTCTGAACCAGCACAAGGGCCGCATCGAAATTTCATCCGAATATGGCAAGGGCACCTCGGTTCTCATCACCATGCCCGCCGCGGAGGCACAGGCATGAAGCAGGAACGAAGACCCGGCCCCGCCGGGCATGGCCGCCGGCTGCTGGAGATTGGGAAGGATATTCTGATTGTGTTTCTCGTGCTGGTCAACGTGACGCTTGCGATCATGTGTCTGCCGACGAAAACGCTCACGCAGACCAAGTGGCTGGCGAGTGCGCTGCGCCCGTTTGCGGGTCTGTTCGGCCTGAACGAGGCAGAACTGACCTACACTGCGCCCGCCACCGGCAGCGCGTTCATCGGCGCGGCGCAGCCCATCGCCGTCACGCTGAGCACTGAGGCAGGCCGTCAAAGCGCACAGTATGACTTTGCCGCTCTTGACACGCTTTACGGTCAGTACGGCGGGTTACTTGCACAGGCGCTCGAGAGCGCCGAAACGCCGCAGGCGTGCACTGAATCGGCATTTTATGCCGCGCTGCGCGGCCCCGGCGCAGCCTTCTGCTTTCCGGGAACCATCTCACCCGCTGTGCTCGGCGCGTGGCTGAACGTGCGCGCACCGGAGGGTGCGGACGCGCAGTGGTACCTGCTGGCGCTGAATGGTGAGACAGTTGAACTGTATCTGCTGGGCGGCAGCTGCTACCGCGCACAAACGGCGCTTTCCGCCGAGACGCTTGCCGCCGAACTCTCCGCCGCCGTTCCGGACGGCAGCTTTTTCGCCTTTGAATCGGACGCTGCACCTTACAGCGCGCTTGATCCGCTCTCGCTTATCAGCGCGTCGAGCGCCGCCGTCTGCACGGGCCTCGGCACGAACCCGTGCGACGCCAGATTCATTTCCGCTCTCGCAACCCAAATTGGCATCAATCCCTACGGTGACGCGCGATTCGTCGGAAACGACGGCACGACGTCCTTTACTGAAACCGGCCTGCACCTGCGCGTAAGCGCGCAGGGCCGAATCGACCTGCAGATTCTCCAATCAGACGACCGTTTCCAGAGCGCGTCCGCCGACGCGCTGGGCCGCATTGAGGCTGCGCGCAGTCTTCTCAGCCGCCTGACCGGCGACAGCTACGGCGAGGCGCGGGTCTATCTGCAAAGCTATTCTGAAGACGGCCAGAGCGCCGTGTGTACCTTCGGCTATTATCTGTCCGGCGTCGAGATCGCGCCGCGCGGCGGCGGAATCGAGATTCGCTTCGACGGCACGCAGATCACACGCGCCTCCGTTCTGTACCGCAGCTACACAGCCACATCAACACCCGCGGCGCTTCTGCCCGCTGCACAGGCGGCGGCGTGTCTGCCGAAGGGCGAAACGCTCCGCCTTCTGTACGCAGAAGGCACCGGAGGAGAACTCACCGCCGGTTGGGAGACGGAGTAAGCTTGATATGTACCTGCCCACGATGCACTGGCGCGGGAGCGCCTGAGAGGTCGCAGCAGGTAATTGCGAAAAGCGATGGTTCGATGCGAATCCGCAGGCTTTTCGCTGTTAATCGTAGGGGTCGATGCCCACATCGACCCGGCAGAACGCACCGTTTTTACGGAAATCT
>ERZ827469.1111-NODE-1111-length-25555-cov-12.200902_pt1 | contig 25555 bp, 22 predicted proteins | sample MGYA00519917_ERZ827469 | MGnify/ENA primary metagenome ERZ827469 (study PRJEB31778, sample SAMEA3449314) | human gut metagenome | biome: human gut; feature: human-associated habitat; material: faeces | place: United Kingdom | collected 2010/2012 ... | reverse complement strand
CTTTCAAGTATTTTTCTATATGTAATTTGCTGTCACGGCATTTGCGCCCATCCGGTGTGGTGTAGGTGATGTTCTTGCGGCTGTCCGTCCACGTGGCGTCGTAACCCTCAGAGCGGAGCAAGATCAGAAATTCCTCGCGGCTCCCAGCGCAGCGCATACATTCATCGATCACGCGCATGAGTTCAAACTTCCAGCTCTCGCCCTTGACTGCCGTGTAGTATTCCGCATTGGACATTCCTCGTGACTGCCACTACTCATCTTTCTGGAATTTTGGCAACCCCAATTCCTCGCAAATCTGGTCATTGCGGACGCGCAGTTCCTGAATCTGCTTGTCCGCCATATGCACTTTTTTGCCGGTTTCAAAATTGACACTGTTGATAATACAGTGTGAATGAATGTGTTCCCGGTCAACGTGCGTACATACCAGAACTTCACAGCCCTCGAAGTATCCGACAAGTCTCCGCGCTGCTTCATGCGCTGTGCGCGGATCGATCTCCGCGCCTTTCGGAAAACTCTGTACCATGTGATAAAACATCACGCCGCCGTTTTTGTGATGCAGCAGCTTCGTACTGAGGAATTCGTCGAACGCCGTTTCCGGCTGGCAGCCGATGCCGCTGACGAGTGGCTGTTCATCCCAGAGCGTCTTATTTACTTGCGACACATACCGCATGACACTTTTCAGGCACCCGCGCGTCTGCGTCCCCGCTTTGTAGTTTACGAAATGGACGATTGCGATTTCGGCGCACCTCCTTCTTGGAGTTCTCGCAGAGCCGTGTTGATCTTGGCGAACTCCCGCGCAGCAGAATCCAAATTTGCGAACTGCACTTTCCCCATATTCGCCAGCACTGCCAGCTGATTGAGGTTGTTGCCAATGGCTTTCTGCTGCCGCAGGACATCCTTCAAGCCGTCGAGGATTACGATACGTTTTCCGAGACAGCAAGCGGTCACATAATCACTTTGCGTCATGTGCGCCTGCGCTGCTTTTCGACGGATTGTCTCTAAATCTTGTGCTGAAATTCTAATGCTGAATTGCTTATTTTTCCGCATATTTCCTCCGTTCTTAAAAGTGGGTACGGGCTTCTGCCCGACTTGAGGCATTTGGCAGGAAGCCGGTGCGCCGGCGACTAGCCAAATGCGATGCTGGCTCCTCCCGAACGGGAGGATTTTTCCCGCCGCGGCGGGGATTCTCTGCGTTTGGTTTACGCATTGTACCTGCGTTTTTCGGCGTTGCCCGCACGTCGGCGCAACGTGGGGCTTTTACTGTGCTGCCGCGCACACACTCGCAGGCTGGGCAGAAAACCGCACACAGCGGCGACACGCGCCTCACGGTGCGGTGCAGGCGTTTGGCGCACCCGCAGGGTCGATCGTGCCGATCTTTTTCACGGGCGGAAAATCGGCACTTTCGGCACGCTTGAGCGAAATCCGCCGCTTGCCGTTGCTGCGGTACGTCTCTGCTAAAATCCCGTTTTCCCTTAGAGCTGCAACGCTTTCCCGTACCAGCCGGGTAACCTTTTTGGGCGTGATGCCGAGGCTGCCGTCAGGGTCGATCTTTGCGGACAGTGCCGATGGTGAGCCGAGATATGTAGAATCGGCACGGAGCAATTCAGAGAGAAGTTTTGTGAGTTGAAGCGTTGAAATCTTAGAAGCGCCGCTGCAAGTTTTACTGTCCCCAAGCAGTTTCCAGATGTGATCCTCCTCACCGAATTCCAGTTTTAACGTGCGATCCGGAATGTCACGACCGGTGCAATGCAGAGACGCAATGTTGGAAAGTCGAGAGTGCTTTTGCAGAACGAAGGTTGAATCAGCCGCACCGCTTAAGCCTGTTGATCCCGAGATCATGTTCATCGGATCATCGTCACGAAGCTTGCGCAGGTGGTGGATCAACAAAATTGCAATGTGCCGCTTGTCCGCAAGTTTTTTCAGAAGCCCGATGTCCTGATAGTCATTTGCGTACAGATTGCTGTCACTGCCCGCGCTCCGAACACGCTGCAACGTGTCAATCACAACCAATCTTGTTGCTGGATGCTCCGTCAAAAACTGCTCGATCTGCTGCTCCAACCCGTGCTTGAGCGTGTCGGCCATGATCGCAAAGTGCAGAGTCGGCGGGGCATCTTCCGTCAGGTCAAAGAGCCGTGTCTGGATGCGCTGGAACGAATCTTCGAGACTGAGGTACAGAACTTCGCCTTGCGTCGTTGCGAAATTCCAGAGAGGCTGCCCCTGCGCAACGCATAAGCAGAGCCACAACGCCAGCCAAGACTTGCCGATTTTCGGTGCGCCCGCGAGGATATGCAAGCCCTCTGGAATGAGCTCTTCCACCAGAAAATACGTTGGTTCATACGTCCGATTTTGCAGATCTTCCGCATTGATGGTTTCCAGTTTGGTCATTTTTTCACTTCCTTTCCGTTTGCTATTGACATTCTGTGTTTCATGATTTAGACTTATAATTAGCCAATAGATTTGTTTTCTATTTTTAGACTAACATAATCCCAAACTATTGCCAAGACTAATTTATAATATAAATTTCTATAAATCTATTCTGAGGTGCAGTCATGTCTGATTTTCAGTGCAAATTTTATCTTCTGGACGGCGCGGAGACACTGGAATGCAAGGAAGGAAACGCTGAGTATGTCATAAAATTAGCAGACCGCCCGTTCCCGGACAGTCTGCTGTCGTTCGTGTATTATGATATCAATTCGTGGGAGCCGCGTTTCCATGAAGCTGACCGCGCATTGATGGAGTTTTATCAGTCGCGTGATGCAAAATGCCTGAAGCCGGTGCAAAAGCTTCTGGACGATTTTAAGGACGAGCATCCGTATTTTTTCTACCTGTGGCTGGATTGGAGCAACCGACTGAAGCAGGCGACGCCGGATTGCAAAAATCCGACGAAGCTGTTGCCGCACAAAGAACTGGCGCACGTCCCAAGCAACCTTGCGACCATGCAGCAGCAAATTCTGCGCCTGTTCCAGACGGTGCTGGACGCAAGTATCACCGACATGGACTTTTCTATTCGGGTGCAGGCGTATGAGCAGGCTCCATCTTTGCAGAAATTTGACTTCCAGCCGATGAAAATCTCGTTTGAGTTTGTAGACGAAAAGCAGTTCACCGAGGTGCTTTATCCGCAAAATATGTACGACCTGATCGACTTTTCTCTGCGCGAGTGCATCCGGCAAAGGATTGCGATGCGCACCTGCAAGAACTGCGGTAAATATTTTGCGCTCACCGTTCACGGCAGCACAGAATATTGCAGCCGCGTGTTCGACAGCCGCGGCCGCACCTGCAAAGAGGTCGGCGCGATGCGGCAGTATGTGCAAAGCCATGCGCAGGACGAACTGCTGAAAATCTACCGCCGCGAGTACAAGCGCCGCTTCGCATGGATCCGTGCGGGCAAAATCTCTCAGGAAGCGTTCTCGGCTTGGAGCAAGGAAGCGCAGAGGGAAAAGGAGAAATGTGAGAACGGCAAGATCTCACAGGGGGAATTTGCACAGTGGCTAAAACGGTAATGTCAATATAGGAAATCCCCCGCGCTGAAGCACAAACAGCGTGGGGGGATTTTTGCATAACTATTTACATTCCGGATATCGATGAATGCTCCTCGATGTTCTCAACCTGCTCCATAACTTTTCGGAAAACCTCGGGGCTGTACTGCGGAGGATACCCATTCTTGATCAGGCAAACTTTGATGTCAAATTTAAGCTGGTCGCGAACATTCTGATTGTTGAGCCAGTCTGCAAACGAAGATTTTGCATCAATGATTTCTTTGATTTTCCTAGCCAGAGAGCTGCACTTCTCATTTACAGAAATACCGTCGACAATTTTGTCTTTGCCGTATTCAAAATTGTACTCGTCGCGCAGCGCCATCAAAATATCATAGAATGCCTTCTCCTCAAAAGTGAGACCAATCTTCCGGAAGCTCTCACGGTCCGCATTCATTTCACGCAGAATGCGTAAGGCCTGTTCTGTAGCATTTCTGATAATTTCCTCAGAAGTTTGCTCTTGGGCTTCGCCGGCTTCCTCTGCAGTAAGATGTTTTCTGCGTTCATGATACTGTTTGATGGTTTCCTCAAGCATTTCCTGATACTTCTTTGCGGCCATCTGATTTGTTTTGCCGTATTCCATGATCTGCTTGCGAAGCATTTTTACCAGCAGCTCCAGCTTGGATGCGGGCATTTTCACATCAGACAGCTTCTCATAATATTCAGGGCTGAAAATATCCTCCTGTTCTCCATCCTCCAGAACTCTTTCGACCTCGGTATACTTTAGTGCTTCCTCGACCATCTTCGCCACATGGCGGTTCATGGTATCGGTATCGACTTCAGTATCGGTGCCATTCATTTTGCGCACAAATCCTGCAATGGCCATGAAGCACTGCGCGAGAGCAGATTCCTCTTCATCCAGTTCACCGGACGGCTGACAGATATCATGCGCTGCCCGCATTCTCTTGACAGTTTTCAGGAAATATGTTTTGAACGAGACTTTCCTGACATCTTTGCCGCCCTTGATTTCTGTTTGCAATTCCTGTGCGGAAACAAAAACATACTCGGCGGCTTTTGCTAAAAGTCTGTACCGCAGGGCAGGATCTCCAGCCGGGTTGAGGAACGGAGTCAGATCATACCCCGAAAAGAGATCCTTCAGGATCGAAAGTTCTTCTCTGAACACATCGGTGGCCTGCTGCACGTCGTCTGCCGTAGGTGCAATAGAGTGATCGCCGCCGTATATTTTCAGAGCCTCGCGCATATTGTCACGGATTCCAATATAATCGATGATAAAGCCATAATCTTTGCCGGGATATTTTCTGTTGACCCGGCTGATGGTTTGGATCAGCAGATGCCTTTTCAGCGGCTTATCATTATACATATAAGTCAGAGAAGGCACGTCAAAGCCTGTGATCCACATATCAACGACGATGGCAATGCGGAAATTGGACTTATCCTGCTTGAACGCGGCGTCCAGTTCCTCGGACCGTTTGCTGTTCGCAGCGCCGCCGAGATACTTGTACATACCCGACGCATCGTTGCTGGCGACGCTTGCCACCATCGCAATAAATGGCATCGGTTTTAACTCGCGCAATTCTTCTTCGGAAGCTGAACTGCCATCGGGCACCTTCTTTTTCTCAAACCATTCCGGATAGTGTTCCTTGAACTTTTGCAGCAGATCATAGGCGATTTTTCTGTTGGAGCATACGATCATCGCTTTTTGCACTCTATCCGGGTCGTTGGCGCAGGCAGAAACGTAGTGGTCATGAATATCAACGGCAAGGCGCTCCAACCGGGAAGGCTCTCCCAGAATGATCTCCATGGAGCTCATGGCCGTTTTGCTGGTCTCAATATCCTCTGCCGTTGCGCCATCGTCAAAGCATCTCTGGTAGTACGCTTCGATTTGCTCGACCTTTTCCTGATCAAGCAAGACCTTGGCGATCCTAGGATGATATTTGATGGACACAGTGATACCGTCGGCCACAGCCTGATCCATCGTATAACGGTCGATCTCCGCGCCGAAGGTTTGATAGGTCTGGTCGATGGGTGTGCCCGTAAAGCCGACGAAGGTTGCGTGTGGGAATGCCTCTTTCAAAACCTTTGCATACGGCTTGGATACCATCGCCTTCATATTTTCATCCGTATCCTTGCTGAACCTGATCCGGTTTGCGTGTTCGAGCTGTGTTCTGTGTGCCTCGTCAGAGAAACAAATGATATTGGCACGGTTGTTGATCAGTCCGATTTTGTCATCTTCACGGTCACAGAATTTTTGGATCGTGCAGATATAAAAGCCGCCGCTTTCCCGCATACCAAGCTCCTGCCGCAGGGCATTACGGCTTCGGACAACCTGTACCTCACCAAGATTCAAAAAATCCTTGCTCTTGGTAAATAGTTTCGATCCCTGTTTCTGAAGATCGTCGCGGTCAACGATCATAATGATCGTCGGAGAGCCGATTTCCTTTATGCCGGTACACCGCAGAGCGAGCTGTCGGGCAAGGAACGCCATCGTGTAGGTCTTTCCGCAGCCTGTGGCGCCGAAATAGGTGCCGCCCTTGCCGCTTTTCTCTACGACAGATCGAATGATGCTCTGCTTCAGCAGGCGAGCAGCAAAGAACTGCGGATAGCGGCAGACGATCTCCCGCTCCTCGCTGTCGAACGCTCTGTCCTGGAAGTAAATGTAGTCGCGGAAAATCTCAAGAAACCGTGCCGGGCTGTACACGCCCCGTATCATGGTCTGCACCTCGTCGAACGGCAAAAGTGACACTTCATCGCCGTCATTCACACGGCGCCACGCGTAAAAGTGTTCATAGGGTGCGCGGACAGTGCCGAGCCGCGTTTTCACACCATCGGAAATGCAGGCCAGCGGGCAATAATGCAGCAGATGCGGAATATCGCGCCAATAGCGGATATTGATCTGTTCCCATGCATCGTAAATCGTCGCGTTTTTATCCGCCGGGTTCTTCAGCTCGATGATGCACAGCGGCATTCCGTTGACAAAAAGAAGAATATCCGGGCGGCGGGTCTGCGTCTGCCCGTTGTTGGTGTATTCCACGGTGAACTGATTAACCGCGCGGAAGACATTTTTCTCCGGATCCTCAAACTCAATCAAATTGACCATTCTGGGAAGAGCCGCCTGCGGGGTGAACTGAATTCCGTTCACCATCCAGTCGTACACCTTATGCAGTGTGGCAAAATCACTTTCCGAACCCGCAAGGCGCACGGTGTCCATGATCTGCTGAATCTCATCCGCGGTCAGATCCGGGTTGGTTCTGTTCAGGAAAAACTCCATGTCATCAGTGTATAACACGTCCCGCATGGAACTGCGCGGAAGGCTGCTTCCGGCCAGATAGCTCCACCCCGCTTCCTCCAAATAGGAAAGAAATGTGCTTTCAAATTCCGCCTCGCAGTAGCGTCCGTGATAGTTATGCAGGTTCGCCATTGGGTTCACCTCCGTCTTCCAGCGATCCCCGAATCAAAATCGGGCAGATATTCTTGATCTGTGCTTTCAACTGCTCGTTTATCTTTTTGCGTTTGTTATATACGGTGTACATTTCGGCGATTGACTTTTGGATTGCTATATCGGGAATGGGGATTTTGACTTCAATTAAATCGTTCCAAGTGAATGTTTCTCGTGCCGATCCCCAAGAATGAAATCGTGCATATCTATCAAATTCTGTTCTATTGAAGAACATACACAGATATTCCGGATATAACTTATCCTCTTGCGTTGAAAAAACTTCGTTTACTGAAGAAACAACTATATCCTCTTTGGTGTTATTAAAAGCGTATGTAAACACTTTTTCGTTGTGTGTTGTTTGGACGAACCCTATTTGGCGTGGATGGCATACTTTATAATTTGCAAGTTCATTTTTGTTGACTTTGGATGTGGGTTCTCGAAATTGTTTGGATGTACTAATCCCCATAACATTTTTACTGCCGTTTTTACCGTTACGAATATCATGTCGTTCAATATACCTACCAATTTTTTCGCACGGCATTTTTCTCCGCAAATCTTCGATATACGCATCGCAAGTGAGCTTCAAATCCTCCAAGCCGCGCTCGTATGCCTGCTGATTGGCGACCATTGCATTATAGACATCGACATATTTCTGCTGTGTCGGCAAATCGGGAAGTTCAATTTCTAATTCACACATATTGTCCCAGCTAAAGAATAGTGTGGCACTTCCATATGTTTTAAATAGCATATATCGATCAAACTCGGGGCGCAGATACCACATATATAGATAGTCTGGCAGCAGAATTCTGTTTTTGACTTCCGGCTTGACATAGAACGACACATAATCATTCGTAAAAATATATGTCTCATCGGATGTATTGTATCCAAGGCCCAATTTGTCATGTACTCTGTGGTTAAAAATGAATCCACCTGGTCTTACAACGAGGAACGTTTTCAAATTGCGCCCTGACACATCAATTTTAGTGTTTGAAATTCCTTTAGTATTGCGAACTCCACGGACATCAGAAATGCCATATATTAAATCTTTGTTTTCTTCTGAATTCCGCATCAGCAAATCGCCCAATTTATAGTTATTCAATGCCATATCCAATCCCCCTGAAGGCATCTTCAAGCATCTTTTGGGACTTCATTTCCTGCTTCAGAACTTCGCGCATCTCTTTTTGAATACGGCTCATTTCAGCGGCATAGTCGATCTCCAGATCATGGTCGATAAACTCGATATACTTGCTGGGGACAAGACTCCAGCCCTGCTTTTCAATTTCGTCCTTACTGACGCTGCGGTAAAGCTCCGGTACGGCATAATTTGCGCCGTCGGTTCCTTCGGACTGCCATGTGTGATAAATGTCGGCGGCTTTTTGAATCTGTTCGCTGCTTAAAAGGACTTTCTTTTTGCTCTCATTTTTAACCGGATTTTCTGTCCACGTGCGCAGATCTATGAACAGGATTTCGCCCGCGCGGCTGCGCAGCATTCTGCTGTGATACGCCCCGCCCTTTTTATTCTGATTCAGGATCCAGAGGGTGACGCTGATATCCGTGGTGATAAAAAGCTCACGCGGAAGAATGATAATGGCTTCGACCTTATCATTCTGGATCAGCTTTTTTCGGATCTCAAGCGTATCGCTGTCGCCCAAAGCGCCATTGGCCAGCAGGAATCCTGCAACACCCTTGAGCGCTTTCAAATGGGAAAGAATGTGGAGGATCCATGCATAGTTGGCGTTGCTCTCCGGCGGCGTCTGGTAATCCACCCAGCGGGAATCGTTTTTCAGATTCTCGTCGTACCAGCCTTTCAGATTGAAGGGCGGATTGGCCATGATGTAGTCGAAGTAAAGACCTTTGAACAGATCGTGCGTAAAAGTGGAGTCGCTTTCTTCGCCGAGATTATGGCTGATGCCGCGCAGGGCCAGGTTCATCTTCGCCAGACGGTAGGTTGCAGCTTCCTTTTCCTGACCGTAGACATTGATTCTCCTGATATCGCCGCGCTTTTCCCGGATAAGATCGGTACTCTGGACAAACATACCGCCAGAGCCGCAGCAGGGGTCTATAAAAACGCTGTCTTTGATACAAACAGAAAAAGCCTTCTCCGGCACATAAGTGCTGAAAAAGGCTTGAAATAAAGGGCTTTCGAGGTTCCGCTGTGTTTTACAGCAGAGCTTCGGAAGCCCTTTTTCTGTTTATTCGATTGTTGCTGGCCGGTTCTGTGGCTTTTGGAACTTACCCCTCAAAACCGACAGTCGAAGGAATAATTAGAAAGTGTGGAATAATTAAAAGGTGTTTTTCATACATTTATCTTTAGACTCGACCAAATGAGCGGTTCTCCGTCTTTAAGTTTAATGGCCACGCCTTTTACTACCATTCCTTTTTCTATACAGTTATGAAATGCATCTCGATAAGTGATTAATTCATTGTTAAGTGTCAATTGTTTCACCTTTGGGTTTAAAGAAACAAAAACATAGCAAGCCCGATATCCTTTTTCTAATAAGTCTTCAATCTTCATCAACTGATCAACCGCTCTCTGCGAATAAACTGATGGAAACTCAGCTTCGCCACGAAAAGATAGAATACTTTTGATTTCTACAACTGTTTTTGTGTCTTCAATATACAAATCACTCTTATACCCAGCAATCGTACACTCTTTTTTGATACTATTCCTCTTACCTAAAATAGCAAATCGTCGGCTATGAATATTGTCTATCACTACCTTATTTGCTTTTGACATATTTAGCAAAACAAATTCATGCCCGACAGCCAATGCTTCTACCGAGTATTTTGTTCTAGCATCAGTTGCTGCTACTGGTGAAAGCAAAACCGTTTTTCCTGCCATGCTTACAAAATTACTGAGACGGCATGAAGAAGGAATATAACAGAGAGTATCCTCCCCATCAACTTCAACAAGGCATAAAAACCTATTCTTTAATTCTTCCTTAAATATGCCTCGTTTAAATGACAGATTAGACACTCTCTGCTTCCTCACTTCTACATTATGACTTTTTCTTAATTACGTTACTCACAATTTCGTCCAGTTCCGGAATCTCGATAAGGTATCCTTGTGCCCTTTCAATAACATCACCGTTTCTATAGATCATGTCGCCGTGCTTCTGAAGGTATTGCGCATCCGGAACCTCAATGATCATCCTTGATGAAATTCCGTCATTTACTCGGAGAGCAACACGACCATTTAACTGTGCTTTAGTTGTTGAAGGTACTAGTTTTGCTTCTGGCCTCTGTGTGCAGATGACTAAATGTATTCCTCTGCTTCTGCCAGTTTGAGCTATTCTCTGAACAGGTTTATAGAATGCATTCTGTTCTTTTTTAGTCTCAAGTTGATCTGCCAGATCAGCAAATTCATCAATTACGACAACTATAGGAGCCAACTTTTTCGATGCAACTTTGTTGTATTCCGCAATATTTGCAACTCTGGCTTCCGCTAACAGTTTACCTCGGCGCTCAGATTCCTCGAAGATTACATCTTTAATCACGCGGGTGGCCTCTATAGCATCAGATATGATTCCTCCAGAATAAAGGTGGGGCAACCCCTCAAAGTGGATAAAATCCTCCAACTTTGATGAGGAAAGAACCAATTGAAGCTCGTTCGGATTAGGATGGGTCATCAGCATAGCCGCAAGCATTGTGAACAGAAATACTGATTTTCCCGAACCCGTGCTGCCACCGACGAGCATGTGTGGCATCTGACCGAGATCCTCAATCAAATCCTTCCCGTTCGGTGTTCTTCCCAGTGGGAAGTATAACTGCTCCGGTGAAGTCACCTTAGGAAGATGAGCAATGACATCCTTAAAAAGGACCTTTTCTCTCTTTAGCCGAGGCACATCTAAGAGCAACTCATCAGAATTCGGTACCTGTTGGATAATTACCCCGGTACGTTTCATTTCTCTTCCGATATCCTCTAGATGACTCGACAATCCCTGAAGTGACTGGCCTCTTCCAAGTCTGAATTTGAGCCGTATTACGCTTGGCCCAACAACTGTATCCTCTGGATTACATTCCTTTAGAGACACATGATAATCCCCGCATGAACGCTTAAAATCCTTAACCAGCTGTTCAATCTCCTTGCGACTAACACCATTGTTGGTATCATCTTGAGCCGCAGGAGGCTCGCTAACTGATTGCTCTTTCTTTTGCCCATATTGGACAGTCTCTTCAGCAACCTTCGGCAAGCCAGTGGAATTTACTGACGTGGAGGTTAAAACATCCGGTTTCTCCTGCTGGTCCACTCCAGTCGCATCAGAGGACGCATCCATATCAGTATCAATTATCGCATCCTCTGAATCAGTCTCCCCTGATGCAGAATCCTCAGATTCATCGAAATCAGGCGTAAACACTTCCTTAATGAGAGTACCCTCACCAAGAATATCACATTGGATTTCCTTAGCAGTCAGCTTCCAATAATCAATTCTGCAGTCATCAAATTCCGGATTCTTACATGAGATATGCTCTCCACCAACCGCTTCGTTCAATTTGATGTGCAAGAGCAGACCGGTAACAACTATGTTCAAACCGCCTTCATTCTCACTGCTAAAGGCTTTTTTCAGTATCAGATACCATTTCTTCTGCCAGTCAGAGTCATGCACATTACGGAAGCATTCAGATACTATCTGGTACTTCAGGACTTCTCTGCGAGCAGAGGTGAACATATCCATCTGATTATCATCTGCAGTAAAGATTTCACGCAGGATTTCAATCATCGATGCGATCTGACCAGCTGCATGTCCTGTAATAAGGAAGGACTTCGAATCTGAATCATCCCTTGTTATTGTTGCATCGGGTGACTCGTCCCTCGTTTTTACCTCAATCGGTTCAATGTGAAGAGTATTGGATGCCTCATCATAATACAAACCGACCAGATCAGCACGTTCATTTCCGTATTTGCTATTCTGAAGCCATAAACGTGCTTTATCATCATCGAGAGATGCTACAAGCGCATCATCGTGCTGCTTCATATACCATGATGCAGCAAAGAGGGTTCCGATCAAGCCTTTCTTCTTGTTATCTACAGCCTGTGCATCAGCACCAAACTTCGGAATACTAATCAAACCGTTTGATGCAACGTGGCCAAACTGGCGTAGTATTTCAATAAGCGTTTCTGTTTTGGGATATAAATTGTAACCACGCAGTAAAGTCAAATACTGCGAAATGATCCTCGAATCATCAGCAGCCCAAGCATTAACCATCCGCTTGTCATACTGCATCTCGCCAATCGGGATTGATGCTACAGGCTGATAATTATTCGTATCCCTGTCAGCAACAACGAGCCACTGCGTTTGTCTGTCCTGAATCGTAGAAACAACCGCAGTCATATCAGCATTCCCATTATAGGTAGTCCGTGGATTCATATTGTTGCTTATGATATCCGCAGATCTCATGAGCTTATGATAGTCACCAATAAGACCGGAATCCATTTCTGAGGAAGGATAAATACTGCCTCTGTGCTGAATTTCGTCAAAATCATAATCATAGGTTATGACCAACGGGTTAATATAAAGATTGTGGCTGTTCGGGCCAAATTCAATAGCATAAGAAGATTGGTCGAAGTAAAACGCAACGTGTACCGGCCTAAAATCAAGCGCCGCTTTAACATCTAAGGAAGATCGCACATTCCGAACACTTATAGATATACGGTCATTCCGAATGTACTCACCAATCTCATAGTCCTTACCAGAATAATCCAACTTCGACAACTCGGTATTGCCGTTTTGATTACGTGTCAAATAAACATCATAGACGACTCTCTTGACCGAATTCTTGTCCATGAAGCTCTTTATCTGGCGTATGTTTCCTATCAAATCTGGCGCATCGACGGAGCACACCCTGACCTCGTTCCTTGTGTACGGAGCAAATCCTACCCACCGAGTCAATATTTCTTCAATCGATTCGGTCCCATCGTTGCCAAGATAACGGTTGGTCTTGTTTTCAAAGGTTGGCAGCATCTCGACACTACCGGAGCACGGTAATAATCGGTCCTCTGTGGTGGCAGTAACGATGCTATTTGCAACAACAAAGCTCAAGACCTGTGGAAGTTGAGAAAGGACCTTGGACAGAACTGCCTTATCTTCATCGCTGAGTGTTGCCTTCTTGTTTGGCAATGTCCGGAAAACTTCGTAGTATCTCCAAAGATACACTGGATGAAGCGGTAACAGTACAGCCTTCCACTCCTTAGGCGTTCTTATGTAAAGCACATCTAGAAGCAGAATGGCTCTGGCAATAAAACTTGTACCGCCAGCGCTGATCTGACGCATAGTAGGCTCATTAACACAGAAGGCATGATATAACTGTTCCCATGCTTTTATATATTCGATAAGATTTGCTCTATTCTCTTCGGATGCTCCGAACAGAAGCACCGGATGATACATAATCATATCAAGGTTTGAGAATAACTTTTTGCGCTTCTCTTTTAGATTGGTGATAATCGGAGAAAACCGTTCTGCAGTCTCCAGCCCCTTGTTATCAAACTGAGAATCAAACTGGATAATAAAATCGAACAATGGCTGACTACCGTCGATTCCTCCAGCAAACGCAACCACTGATTCCTTGTCATCAGGATCAAATACATGTATCTCATTAATATCCGCGGAGATGGCATCCTTGAGCACAGTTTCGTCTGTCTCCATAATACCACCCCAGACAGTCGTGCTACAGAACTTACCAACGAGCTTACGAAGATCCGTTTGATGTGATTCCAGCACTATACTGCGATCTCCAAAAACGCCTCCAATAGTCGGAATCGAGTCGTCATTCTCTTCGGTTTCTGTATCATAGTGCTTTCTCAGTTCATCGAGAAGATCACGGATGTTTTCCTGATCTTCCTCATCTCCAAATACTACAGCATCAGAAATGATTCGATCTAACTCCTTGGGCCGGATAGGAGTGGTATCAATTTCTTCAGGCACATTCGGAGTTTCACCGTTTGGTGTTGGATCTTCTTTCTTTTTCTTTTTTTCAGTTTTTTGGGATGCAGAAAATAGTTCCTGAACGGTTTCAAGATCAAGAGCCTTTATTGTATCGCGATTTCCATACTTATAAAGGTTCTGAAGACTACGATACGCCTTCTGAAGACGCTCCTTGTCCTTTGTCTTTGCTCTGACAAGGGCGCGGCTTAACTTCTTTCTGGAGTCCTCGCTCAGTTGGCCAATGGCAAAAATCAAATCCCGATTCTTTGCGAGACGCTCAACCGGATTGCTTTTCGATCCTAAGATTTCGCTATCCTCCAGCAGATTTAGCCTCCACATATTACGCGGAATAGCCTCTGCGGGTTTGTCACTTGCTACAACAGCAGATACAAAATCATACAGGGCATCGAAGGTGTAATAGTCGGAGGTATCCTGAAGTGCAGTCCAAAAATTATTCGTTGGAGTATTGTTATCGCTATTAATTTGCGTTTCAACCAGATAACGAGCAGTATCTCTCGTGGTTATAACCTCGAATTCCGCCAGAGAATGCAACTTGTCGGTATCGTTTCTAATGAAAACGATAATGCTTCCTGCACATTCAGGCATACTGCGCCACAGGACGGCCTTCTCGATAGAACCGGTAATATCATACAACTCGTCGGAGTGTTCAATCACTTCATCATAGCCTATTGCTGCAGCATACAAATGCTTTTCCTCTGAGGCTATTGCTTTAATGATTTCTTCAGGGAGGATATCGTCTACACCCTTAACGATTATTCCGACTTTTATTTCAGAAAGATGCCTGCAAAGAAGAGCAGTAACCAACTCTTGCTTGTTCATCATTTTTCAGCACCTCCTAACCTAATCTGCAAAATGCCATCTGCCATAAGCTCAGCGAAATCCATCGATTCGAGCATTGATGCAAATGATGAAAAATTCTCATCCAGAGCGTCCTCGTCAATCTGAAGAATCATGCCACTTTCCTGTAAGGTCTGCATTTCAAACTGGCTTCCTCCAACAATAATTCCGAATCTGTCCCATAGGCGTCGTCTGATATCCATCCCGCTAATCATTTCTCCCGGATTCACGCAGCACCTCAGGAGCATTTCGATAATATCCTGTGAAACAGAAAATCTTTTGTTTGGGTGGAGTTTGTCAGGCGGATATAGAATACCCGAAAGATTACCCAATGCTCGCAGGTAGGTGATTGGATGGGACGAAGCTTCCAACGCAAGCATATCGTACATGGTCTCTCCAAAGGTCAAATACATCTCTTCGCCTTCAAGATCCGCTGCTCGCTCCTTGGCCAATAGCCATAGAGCATCCAATTCTTCTTTGCTTGCCTTCGAGACGGCCTTCCTTTCTTCATAAACGGGCGTTTCTGACTGAAGCAATTCTTTTTTACTGTATCCCTTCTCATCAAGCCATCTTGCATAGCCCCATGCATAAAACCTGTTGATCGATTTGTAAATCTGCGTATACGACATCTCTGATGCACGAGCAACGCTACTAAAGCTTGGGCTGACTCCACTAAAGTCAAGAAGGATAGGCCGTATGCGTTCGCCACAGTAAAACGCTTCAAGGAGTGTCATGTACCTCATCAAGCTAAAGACACAGAAGAAGTTAAACAGCCTCAATTGTGTTAACGGATTTGGATGATTTCGCAAGTTGTTCAGCAGGCAGGTACCGCCATCTTTTATTCCGTTAAGAAACCACTGCGTGCGTTCGTTAATGTCCTTGAAGGCAGGAATGTCCTCATATTGATTCTGATCGGAGAATACCTCCATATCAGCCTCAAGGACCGGTTCAAACAGCAAGGTAATAGGGTCACTGGCTTGCTCAAGAAGATCCCGGATATAGCTGGCCAATTCAGGACAATATCCTCTAATAATGCTGCCTATAAACTCCCCGCCACGCTCATAAGGTGCTCCTGTACCGCTCGTCAGAAAGTACTTTGATCCAGCAGAATAAGAAATCATACTATCGTTCAGAGCGCTTACCACAAAGACGCCCTTGTCTACGGACAGGAGCCGCTGCATTACATTTCTCATTGATTCAACCGAGTTGAGAGTAATATTGTCCTCAATCACTTCATTCTCGGCAAGCTGGTCATAAATCGTTTCAGCTTCGTTACCCTTTGGGACATTTCCCTTTGAATCGGATACAAGAGCCATTCTCTTTATGTTTTTACTCCGATTAAATGACCCGTAGATGCAACGCTGCGCACCAGATGCTATATGCACAGGTTTGACTGATCCGCTGTTCGGTTGGAAGCCGACATATTTTCTATCGACCTCCTGCCGTGCTGTTTTGAGAAAGATCTGTTCCATATACATCAAACCTCCTGCCCACGTTCACTCTCAATTCCAGAATACTTTTTGTCCTCTCGATCCACAGAGACCATAACAGTCCTTTTATTCTGGACATCTAGCAATCCGACATCGACTGTATCCTCGTTGTCAATTTCCTCGAAGGATTGAAGCTGTTCGATAAAGCGCCACACCTTTTTCACCAGATCAGACTCCATGAAAAGAACTGGAACTCCTCGTTCGGCTTCGTTCATAAGAAGATACATTTCATAATCAACTTTGAGGAATATATCAGGTGCGTCCTTCTTCTCCAGCCTTATGTAGTTCGAGGTCATATCGATACCGGCCTGCATACTTTTTAGCAGAGACGGTTGTCCGACGCTGAATTCGCTCTTCTTTATTGTTCCGGCTGAAATGAGCACCTTTCTCGGCTCATTGTTGTATCGATGCCCAGACCAAATCTGCAGTTTGGTATTCGAGCCATTAACATTCCCGAAAAAGCTATTCAGTTTAGAAATAAGCTCCTTGATTATCTTGCCACTATCCTGATTCAGGAAATTCTGAAAGCGTGTTGCATCATCGTCTAAGATAGTCAGAAGTTCATCACCATTCAAATTAAAGAAGAAAAACTGGCGTTTCCGAAGATTAAACAAAGCTTCATTATCATATGATTACTTCCTATTAGGAACACTGTAAATACAAGGCTTTTCGGAGCCTACAAACCAGAAAAAATAATATTTGATCTATCACATTACGCAAAAAGCCGTCCGGCATGAAAAACGGGCGGCTTTTTTGCGTGGATAGACGGAAAGGAGGCGCAAAAATAACTACAAAATTTTAGCGTTCAAATTTGTGCAACTTTAACGAAAAGGAGGATCGTAAATGGCCGATGAAAAATTGAATACTGGCCCTGCGGAGAATATTTCCCCGGAGGCCGCCGAGCCTATCACCACACCCGAACAGGCCGCAGCGTCTGAGCCCCAGCAGGAACAGACCGGGCCTGCCATACCTGAGTCCGGCGATGTGGTTGTGTCCTTTGACAAAATCAATGAACTTATGGCGGAAAAGAGGCAGAACGCCCGCGCCGAAGTCGAAAAGTCGGAAACCCCCGAAACGCCAGAGGCGGCAGCCCCCGGAGAAACACCGCAGCCCGCCAATACGGAGGAACCGAAAAAGCCGCGCCGTGGCCGTCCGCCGAAAGCGGAAAAGGCTGCGACTGAAAATCAGAAAGCGGAGAAATCGGCTGGGGCCCGCAAGGGCCGCCCACCCAAGGCGGATAAGGCGGCCCCTGACAAGCCCAAGCCGTCCAAACGAGACAAAGTGTCCCGAAGCGATGGAAAGGCCCCGGATGCCAAGGAGCCCATTAAGCCCGCACAGGATACGGCACTGAAGGAAACTGCTGCTGTGGAACAGACGGCTCCCGAGCCGACTACACCGCCCCGCCCGGTTGAGGAAGGCAAGCTGGTTTATCTGAAACTTTCCGAGGTTCATCCGTTTCACACATTCCGTCCGCACCCCTTTAAGGTACGGGACGATGCGAAGATGCAGGAAATCGTTGCTTCTATCCGCGTAAACGGTGTAATGGTTCCCGGTCTTGCCCGCCCGGAGAAAGATGGAAACGGCTATGAAATTGTAGCGGGCCATCGCCGTACCCACGGCAGTGAGCTGGCTGGACTGGAGGAAATGCCCTTTATCGTCCGTGAAATGACCGACCACGAAGCGGTACAGGCCATGAAGGACAGCAACAAGCAGCGTGACGGGATGCTCCCCAGTGAATTGGCCGCGCTGCTGGAACTCGAGGTTGAGGACATCAAGCATCAGGGCGGGCGGCTGAAAGGTGTTGCGGAAGGCGATGTCGGGAAACGCTCGGTTGAGATTGTAGGCGAGGCGCATGAAATGAACTATAAAAAGGTCATGCGCTACTTGCGGCTCAACTCCCTTGTGCCGGAGCTTCTGGATAAGGTAGACGATAAAAAGATGGGCTTCATGCCTGCCGTGGAGCTTTCCTACATCAAACCGAAAAATCAGAGGCTTATTGCTGTTTCCATTGACGGGGAGCAGGCTTCGCCCTCGCTGGCCCAGGCCAAACGGCTCCGGGAGCTGGATAAGGAAGGCAAGCTCAACGGCGATGTCATTGACGGTATCTTATCAGAACAGAAAAAGGAGGATCGAGGCGTGATTATTTCTACTGCGGAACTGGAAAAGTATTTTGGCAAGGAGGTCACTCCCGCCAAAATGAAAGAACAGATTATGTCCCTGCTGGATGACTGGAAAGAAAAACAGCCGCCGGAGCTGGCAAAAGCCCCGAAAAAGCAGGAACTTGACAAGTAACAACTTCGAGACACTTTGTCCCGAGGGCCCCGCCCTCGCGCAGAGGCTCTGGTGGTATATATCCCCCGTCGCCGCCTGTTTTTTAGTACAGCCGGGAGTGGGCCGTCAAGGGTGCAGCGCACCGCCGTTTTCGGCGGCTCGCCCTTGACGGTCTGCCCCGGCTGTGCTATTTCCCCGGCAAGCGGCGGGGGTATATCCTCCAGAGCCGCCCCCTTTCCCAAGACTGGGAAAGGGCGTGGGGTTTGGGTTGAACTTTCTTATTAAAATATCGGAGGTATGAACGATGAAACGACCCCTTGCTTATATCACCGCTGCATGGCTCGGCGGCGATAGCGAAAACGCAGAACTGGCGGCGCAGTATTGCCGCACCGTGTATGAGGCAGGCTTTTCTCCTATTTGTCCGCCTTTGTACTTGCCCCTGTTTCTCAATGATGCTGTTCCCGAGGAGCATAAAAGCGGCATCGACATGAGCCGTGACCTGCTCCGCCGTTCTCATGTGCTGGTTGTTTGCGGGCACAGTATGACCGAAGCCATGAAAAATGATATTGCCGTGGCCCAGCGGCTGGGAATTACGGCAACAACCCTTGAGGGCATCCTGACCGTCAAGGGACAGGGCCGCCGCTAATGGCAACCCTGTTTGAAGCCTACGTTACCAACGCCGGAAAGTACAGCGAGGGCCAGCTTGTGGGTGAAACACTGAAATTTCCCACAACCGCCCAGGAGGTGGAGGCTCTTTTGAAACGGATCGGCGTGGATGGCGTCCGCTATCAGGAAATTTTTATTACCTCTTTCGATGGGGATGTGTTGGGGCTCTATGACCATTTGAGCGAGTATGAAAATCTGGACGAGCTTAATCATCTGGCTTGCCTGCTTTCCGAGCTTACCTCATCGGAGCTGGAAACACTGGAGGCCGTCCTCGACAGCGGCGATCACTGTTCTTCGGTGCGGGACATCATCAATCTGACACAAAATCTGGACTGTTACAGCTTTTACCCCGGCGTATCCGATGAGGAAACGCTGGGGCGTATTTATGTGGACGATCTGGAAATGTTGGATGTGCCGGATCAGGTAAAACCGTATTTCGATTATGAGGCGTATGGCCGGGATGCCTGCATCCACGAAAACGGCCATTTTGCCCCGGGCGGCTATGTTGTCAAAGAAAGCGATCATTTCGTGAAAGTGTATCACGGCTTGCAGGATATTCCCAAGGAGCATAAGGTGTTCTCTTTCCCGAAGCTCTCTATCCGGGAGCAAATGGCCGCTTATCAGGAAATCATAGACGGTTCTTCTTTGGAGGGCTACCGTCAAATGCAGAAAAAAGACCGTGGGGATCGGTGACAGTACTTCGAGACAAATTGTCCCAAGGAAGGAGGCGGTGTAACTGATTGATGAAGATATTTCCCGGCGCACGATAGCCATATCCGTAAAAACAACCAAGCTGACAGCGCGGGGACTGGCGTATGTGCTGGGCATGGTGGGCCGGAAGATCCGCAAGGCATACCGTGGACGGCAAGTGCCGCACGGCAAACAAAATGTGCGAAAGCTCATGGCCCACGGCACAGCCACAAACAGCATTGAGCTTTCCGGGGATGCCAAGTCCTTTGACCGCGTGGCCCGGAAATGGAATGTGGACTATGCGTTCTATAAAACCGGGCCGGACAAATACCTGCTATTTTTCAAGGCTGGACAGGCAGACGCAATGACCGCCTGCTTTTCTGAGTATTCCCGGAAGGTGTTAAGCAAAGCAAAATCGAACCGTGTTCCCATCCGGGAACAACTGAAACAGGCGGCGGATCAGCTTTCCAAAGAAAAGCCGAAGCAGAAAGAACGTGCAAAGGAGGTGGCCCATGAGGACAGATAAGATCAGAAAATATCTCATTCCGAACATTCCCTATCTGTTCATCCTGTGGGCGTTCCTCAAGCTGGGAACGGCCTACCGGCTGGCGGCGGGTAACGATTTTGCACATAAGCTCATCGGGCTGGGCCAGACGATTGGCCCGGCCTTTGCTGACTTTGCACCCGGTCTTGCTCCGCTGGATTGGCTTGTCGGTATTGTAGGCGCAGTTGGTTTCCGGCTGCTGATCTATTTCAAAAGCAAGAACGCTAAGAAGTTTCGGCGGAATGCAGAATACGGCAGTGCCCGGTGGGGAACGGAAAAAGACATCAAACCGTTTGTTGATCCGAAGTTTGAAAACAATGTGATTTTGACCGGGACAGAGTTTCTCACGATGAACACTCGTCCGAAAATCCCCGCAAATGCCCGAAACCTGAATTGCTGCATTATCGGCTCGTCCGGCTCCGGCAAAACCCGCTTCTGGCTTACGCCCCAGCTTTTACAGGCTCATTCCTCTTATGTGGTGGTCGATCCGAAAGGTGGTGTGCTGGGACAGGTCGGGGGTTTCCTGCAAAAACGCGGGTACAAAATCAAGGTATTCAACAGCATAGATTTTTCAAAATCCATGCACTATAACCCGCTGGCGTATATCCGCAACGAGGCCGATATTCTGAAATTCGTGGATGCTCTGATTTCCAACACCAAGGGCGAAGGCAAGGAAGGCGATCCATTCTGGACAAAATCGGAAACGCTTTTGTACTGCGCCCTGATTGCCTACATCATTTTCGAGGGGCCTGCCGAGGATCGGAACATGAATACCCTTGTGGATATGATTTCCGGCATGGAAGTCAAGGAGGATGACGAGGATTTTATGAACGCGGTGGACTATATGTTTGCCGGGCTCGAAAAGCGTAAGCCGGATTGCTTCGCGGTCAAACAGTATAAAAAGTACAAATTGGCCAGCGGCAAGACGGCAAAAAGCATTTTGATTTCCTGCGGTGCGCGACTGGCTCCCTTTGACATCCCGCAGCTTCGTGAAGTCATGGCCTATGACGAATTGGAGCTTGACCGCATCGGAGATCGGAAAACGGCGGTATTCTTCATCATTTCCGATACCATGCAGACCTACAACTTTTTAGTGGCACTTGCATTTTCGCAGATGTTCAACCTCCTGTGTGAACGGGCGGACAATGTTCACGGTGGCCGCCTGCCGCACCATGTACGGGTGCTGTGGGACGAGGCAGCCAACACGGGACAGGTGCCCCAGCTCGAAAAGCTGGTCGCGGTCATCCGCTCCCGTGAGGTGAGTTTGTGCTTGTTGTATCAGCAGTTGGCACAATGCAAGGCCATTTACGATAAGCACGCCGAGACAATCCTCGGCAACATGGACAGCGTGGTGTTCCTTGGTGGCCGCGAAGCCAGCACCATCAAGGAAATATCCGAGAACTGGCTGGGAAAAGCCACAATCAGTATGCAGACCGACAGCCGCTCCCGTGGTCAGTCGGAAAGCTACAGTCAAAATACCCAGCGGCTGGGCCGGGAACTGATGACCCCAGCCGAACTTGCAACCATGCCGGGAGATAAATGTATTTTGCAGCTTCGGGGCCTGCCCCCGTTCTTCTCTCCCAAGTACGATCTGAAACGGCATCCGAACTACCGTTATACAGCGGAGGCCGATAAACAGAAAAACGCTTTTGATCTCGACAGGCTCATTAACCGCCGCAGGCGGCCCGGTCTGAACGAGGCGTGTACGATGTATGAGGTGACTGTGCCGGACGATGCACTCACGGAAGAGGACGAGGACATCCTCAACTATGATGACATCGACGATCCAGACGCCTTTGCATAAACGCTTCGAGACAAAGTGTCCCGAAGTTTGTAACCTGCCGCCTGCATGGGCGGCTTTTTTGTTACCGGGAAAATCCCGGAGAAATGGAGGCTTATATGGCATTTTTCTCATCTGCAATCGACACTTTACAGACCCTCGTTATTGCTCTCGGTGCTGGCCTTGGCGTGTGGGGCGTGGTTAATCTGCTGGAGGGCTACGGCTCGGATAACCCGGGCTCCAATGCTCATGGTTAATAAAGAAGCACAACAAAACAGGACAAGGACAGTCAGCCCCGCCGCTATTCCGAGCAAGGCAAATTATAGGGTAAAGTCTAAAAAGCATTTGTAACATTTCTATAAACTCTATTGACTTGAACACCTCCGGGAGTTATAATATGTTTTGCTATTTAGGAACGCTAAATAGCAAAACTAAAGTGAGGTAGAGAGTATGGATAACAGGTATGTGCAGCAATTCAAAAAAGGCTCTCTTGAAATGATACTTTTGTGCTTGATCGGACGCAAAGAAACCTACGGCTATGAAATCATTACAGAGCTAAATAACAGCGCGTCCGTTTTGGGCTATGCAAAAGAGGGAACGATTTACCCTATTCTGTATCGTTTGCAGGAAGCCGAGTTAATCCAATGCCGATTAGCCCCGGCAGCGGCAAATGGCGGATCAAAAAAATACTACTCCCTTACCCATAAGGGCAGAGAGGTATTAGACGAGCTGATTTTATTTTGGGCGAGCTATGAAAGTTGTGTAAATGGCTTTATTGCCACCTATCAAACAGCGGAGGTATCAGAATGAAAGAGCAATACATTAAGCAAGTGGAAAAGGAATTGAGTTTAACACGCAAAGCAAAAAAAGAGGTCGTGCGTGATCTGAATGAAGTCTTTGCTTCTGCGTTGGAGCATGGCGAAACGGAACAACAGGTAATCGAACGGTTAGGCACTCCCAAAGAGTTTGCAGAGAATACCGCCGAGCAGTTAGGCATTGACAGCGCAGCACCGCAGAAACGGAAAGGGATTATTTCGAGCGTTGCAGCCCTTGTCGTTGCCGTTGCAGCGTTTGTGATTTACGCCACTACCCAATCCGGGAAAGTGCCGGACGGGGCAATCGGACAAGCAGACGCAATGACAAACATTCAAGTTGAGGGAGCTTTTGGATTTGACGCTTCACAAATCATTTTGGCAGTCGGTGTAATCGCGGTTACAATCGCAATCATTCAGATTATCCGAACCGTCCGCAAAAACAGGAGGTAGCTATGAAAAAATTTGTTTCAATAATCGCTATTTTACTTATGCTTTCTTTGGCTGCCTGTTCCAATCAAGATACGCCGTCCGCTGCGGATAATCCAAGCAATACACAAACAGAAAGCAATACCATGCTTGACGCGGGTGTATGGCCTGTGAATGAATACACCGAGGGGCTTCCCGTCCCGTCCGGTACGGTCGGTTGGGCTATGCTTGATACGGAACATGAGAATTGCAGTATCAGTATTGTGGATATAAGCGAAACCGACTATAACGACTATTTAGAGCTTTTGAAGCAAGAGGGGTTTTCTATAATAGAGGAAGTGTCGGAAGAAATTGAGGGACAGGACTATGTTTCTATCGGTACGCTTTTGTCAAATGGCGAAAAGGGATTGAGTATCAGCTACATTCCCGATAACTTCACAATTTACATTTCTTTCCTTAAATAATGAAAATTAAAATGATTAAATCGCCTGATAGGTGGGTGCTTTGCCCTATTTGTGGAAATAAAACACGAACAAAGATACGCCCCGATACAATACTTGAAAATTTCCCTCTGTTCTGTCCGAAATGCAAACAAGAAACACTAATCAGCGCAAAAGATTTGAATGTAGCTGTAATCCCACAACAAATAGCGGAATCAGCCGGAGCAGTCAACGGTCAAGATGAACGGCGTATAAATGCGCCGCCGTTGACAGCCCTGCCTGTTTCCGCTGATGGGTAATCAAGGGAGCGACAGACTAAAGTGCTGTCGCTCCCCTCACATTATGGAAATGAAAATTGAATATCGACCAAGCTGCAACGCCACAGATTTTTTGAAAGTCCGTGGCGTTTTTTTTGCGCCCATTTTTGGCAGACCGCACATTCCTGTTGTTGTAGAAAGTGACGGGGAAATTTGCCCAAAACGGTCTTGCGTACCGTAGTAGTGATGAAAAGAATACCGCAGCCATTTGGAAGAAAGGTATGGGGCTACCGTAGTAGTGATGAAGAAATCCAAGGGAGCGTTTGGCATTTTCCATTTCCGTCCGTAGAAGAAAGCAAAACCACAGCGGGCAGGACACGCCACCGCAATCGCTATATTGACGGAAACAAGCCAAGCCGCCCCCTGCGGATTGCCGCAAAGTCAGCCGTAGAGGAAAGCGGCAGTTTCTTAGAGCAAGATTCTACCACGGTGCCAAAATCCGCATATCTGCGGTTTTGCCCCTGCGGTAAATCTTGTTGGGGAGTGCCTTCCCCAAACCCTGCTATGCGGCTTGCGCCGCAAAAAATCTTCCGAAACCGTTTGGCAATTTTGCTTTTTTGGTGGTGTGGGTAGTAAAAGGGGCAGCTTGCCTTTTTCAGACCACCACGCCGGAATACCACGCACAGAAAGGAGTGATACCCATAGCCAAGAGATACAACACGCCCCACCGCAGCCATGTAGTCAAGACCCGCATGACCGAGGAAGAATACGCCGACTTCACCGGGCGGCTGGAGCATTACGACATCAGCCAAGCCGAGTTTATCCGGCAAGCCATAACACGGGCTACCATTCGCCCCGTTGTTACCATTTCCCCGGTCAATGATGAACTGCTTGCCGCCGTTGGGAAGTTGACCGCCGAATACGGGAAAATCGGCGGCAACCTCAACCAGATCGCCCGCGCCCTCAACGAGTACGGCACACCCTACAACGCACTATCCGGCGAGGTACGGGCAGCCATAGCCGACCTTGCCGCCCTCAAATTTGAAGTCTTGCAGAAAGTGGGTGAAGCTGTTGGCAACATTCAAACATATCAGCTCTAAAAATGCCGACTACGGCGCAGCCGAGCAGTATCTAACCTTTGAGCATGACGAGTTTTCCATGAAGCCCGCCCTTGATGAAACCGGGCGGCTGATACCGAGGGAGGACTACCGCATTTCCACATTGAATTGCGAGGGCGAAGATTTTGCCGTTGCCTGTATGCGCTCCAATCTCCGCTATGAGAAAAACAGGAAGCGGGAAGATGTGAAAAGCCACCACTATATCATTTCCTTTGACCCAAGGGACGGGACGGACAACGGATTGACCGTAGACCGGGCGCAGGAACTGGGCGAGGGATTTTGTAAGGAACACTTCCCCGGACACCAAGCCTTAGTCTGCACCCACCCGGACGGGCATAACCACAGCG